>Ga0065711_1040408_pt1 | contig 16993 bp, 9 predicted proteins | sample Hoacrofraction12_FD_59098 | JGI IMG/M metagenome (GOLD analysis project Ga0065711, IMG submission 59098) | Hoatzin crop microbial communities from Cojedes, Venezuela - Epithelial fraction 12 v2 (version 2) | ecosystem: Host-associated > Birds > Digestive system > Esophagus > Crop | place... | reverse complement strand
TGACATCCGCCAGCTCCCTCAGCACTCGTGGGTGCATTCCATCGGGGCCCATGGATTTGTGGACGTCCAGATCGCTTAAGCGATCCCTCACACAGTCCTCCTCGACCAAGGGAAAGTCGTCCTCACTGTGGGCCTCTTCTCTTACCTCCAGGGCCTGGGATTCCTGAGGGCCTGCCTTGGCACTGAAGACTGAAGCAAAGAAGGCATTCAGTAGCTCTGCCTTCTCTGCATCTTCCGTCACCAGGACACCCGCCTCATTCAGCAGCGGCCCCACAATGTCCCTAGCCTTCCTTTTGCTGCTGATGTAGTTGTGTAGCATCATTGTGGCCTCAAGTTGCATCAGGGAAGGTTTAGACTGACTATTAGGAAAAATTTCTTTACTGAAAGAGTGGTCAGGCATTGGAATAGTCTGCCCAGGGAAGTGGTGGAGTCACCATCCCTGGAGGCATTAAAAAAAAAGTGTAGATGTGGCACTTCAGGACATGGCTTATCAGGCATGGTGGTGTTGGGTTGACAGTACGACTTGGTGGTCTTAGAGGTCTTTTCCAATCTTAATGATTCTATGAGTCTGTTTTGTGGTTTATTTTACAGTATATATCAGAAGAGCATTAAAGGTATCACAAGGATTGACTGCATTAATTCTCAACTGTCAAGAAAGCCCTTACAGAGCTCTGGTAGCTCCACCACAAGACTGCACAATCAGACCAGGCTGGAGGGATATGAGATGGATTCCTGACCCTCAGATTTGAAAAACTACAGCCAGCACTTTCTGCTAATTATGAGGCATACAAGGACAGCATCCCATATATCTCAAAGACCTCATACAAGTCATGGACAACATCTGCTTTGCTTCCTGTGTGAAATGGTTGCTCATCACCCCAAGGAACCACTTTAAAATAGGAAATCTACACTCAATGTCTTTCTATTGTAAATCAGGGAAGCAAGAAATCTTTAAATCCTGTGCAAAACAGTTCAAACCATCAGAAGCAGCAGACAGAGCTTGCCATAGCTGCTTAGCTGTAAGCAGAACATAGACTAGGGAACGTCTATTCCAATTTCTCAAGGCACCCTTTTCATTGTCAGACTTCACAGAGAGAAATGTGTGACAATTTTGCCTTGTTTGATTAAAACATTTGCATTATAACTTGTTTGGGGTTAAAAAAGTATTAGGAACTTAATACTTCACATTGGTTTTGGTCTGTGAATTTCTGAATCATCTAGAGAATATGAGCTCCTTGATGAAAAGTACTATTTTGTGTTATGAACCAGAAAATAATGGCCTATCAGACTATGGAAAGTGGTCTAAAGCATCTATCTTTAATCTTCTTGTGTAAGTGTTCTAGACACTGTAATTTCCAATAACAATAATGGAATAAATACCTCATTAACCCCTTTAAAGATTCCAACACCATGACAACATCTAAATGAACTGTCAGTGGAACACGCATTGTTCAGTAAGACAGCAGACCAGAAAGTTAATATTGAGCTATATCCCAATGAAGTAACTGAAATGTGTTCTCATACTCAACAACCTGATGCCTTATATATTGTCACAAAATGCATAAGGAAAAATTTCAAAGAGTCTTCTAAATTCATAAATCACCTCACATTTCAAATCACCTTTGAAACAACAGATAAAACAGCTCTTACTAAATTTTGGAAGGGAATGTTTGCTTAGACTTTAACTCACAGAAGAGCCACAGATTGAACTTCATATTTACACATTTCTGATCCATAAACTTATTGATATTACAATATTCTTATCATAAATAAGTGTTCTGACAGACTAATACCCACTGCTGAGCTGAATGTCATAGACATTTATTGAATAGGAAGTAAAAGTCTAATATCTAGTATGAGCAGAATGTTCACATAACAGTAAAAAGTATAGATTTGGCTTCAGGGAACAATTCACAGTCCCTGAATGCATCAGAAAGGAAAATAGAAAACTTGTGGAAAAAAAGATGAAGTTTTTCATTATTAAGTATAGGCTTGTGCTGGAAGTGTCCAGATCAAAATCAAAGTCTGTGGGTGAAAAAGTTAGGGTTATATTACACAAGACACTGGACATTTTATTGACTTGAACGCCATGGTAATAGCCACTGAGGTAAATGCACCGCAAAAGAGAAATAGAGAACAGGGCAAATAAAGCAAAGAGAAAGAGTTCTACTTTGCATGCCGGTGGGGAGAACATAAAATCAAGGATGAATTCTACCACATAGCTCTGAGAGAGGCATTTTACCCACTAAAAGGGTGATCAATAGATTTCCTTGAAGGAAATATCAAATAATTCTAAACAAAATTTATGCTGAGATTTTCAAAACTACCTAAAAGAATAAGATATCCAATTCTGAGTAAAAAACGTGTTTCAAACACACATAACTCTATAAGGCTTTGCAAATTCTGTCTTAAATTAAATCAAAACAATTTTTTAAACAGTAGCTACTGGTGCATTATAATCTTGCTCAATTTATGGCACAATGAATTTCAAGAACACTTTAGCTGCCCACCTGAAGTTAAAAAGCTTAAAAGACATGGATATCTAACTTGAAACATCTTAATGGAGGGTGGTTTCTAGGAGCACAGGGACCTGGGCTAAAAAGCAGGCTTTCTAAATGCAGTTGAAAATTAGTCAGAAAAAAAGACCAACATCTCCAAATCAGAATTCTGATGTGAAAACTTAGACCTTAGAGAAACAAACAGGACAGTCAAACACTGCAATAAAATCATAAGGACCATGTAAGCTAAGCCTTCTTAGACCAAGAGCTTACCTGAACCCTGAGTTATTATCGTGAGCGCTTTCCAATGAAACTCAGGAAGGAATTTCCTTTTTTTTGTTGGAAGCAAACACAACCTCTCAGGGTCCCTGATGATGAGATATCTTGGAAGGATCTGCAGCTGTGTGTGACTAACTGCGACACCACAAAGAGAGACCTGGAATTGCACCTCCCCACCTCCTGCACCTTGGGCAAGATAGCAAGATGTGCAGTGCAGACCACTTAGCTCATCATTCAAAACACTGAGTGTGAGAGGCATTAACTTCCACTGCTTCACCATAATCACTAAGGCAATTGGTTGCTCGGCCAGACTTACATGTTTAGATAGAAGCACAATAGCGCACAGAGTTGTATTTCATGGTCTTTTCCATTGCTTCCATGGATCAGATTTTCCTGGTGCTTACCACATCCTGACACAACTCTGTTACCTTCAGGGAAACAAGGAAGATGTTCAGCCCATAGAAATCAGCTTATGTCAATAAAGTGTTGAAATAGATTTTAACTTTAGAATATATTTTTGAAATCATGGTTTTTTAGGACTGTCGTATAGGTGATACGCCACTGTCTGCACTGTAGCCAGCTCTGAAACACTCTGTTGAGTTAGCAGAAAAGTGGAGATCCCAAAGGATGAGTTTAAGTTATAAACTTCAGAATCTGTTACGTTGCTGCCCAAAAAAACCCCAGCACTACATATCTCCCTTGATGCCTCAGTCTTGACCAGCAAGTAAATTTCTCTGCAGCACTTCTATTTTTAACCTCTTAGAGATTGTGAAGCAGCAGCTACAGTGTCTGTGTATGAGAAATGAGATTGGTATTGGAGGATGAATTAGAAATATCTTTATGAAGGGATTCAATCCAGGGATGTTTGTGCTAGATACTTCTACCATCAAAATATTTCAAATTGCTTTGAGAAGCTGCTCACTGCAGAGGTATGCAGGCATTGAATTGAACAGCATGGCAACAGGTTTCTATGCATTTTTTCTCATTTTCAGTGGTCAGGTATTGCTGCTCAGTCCATTGCTGGGTATGATAAAAATGGCTTATTAGACAGTCAGAAATCAGATCAGCTTCCCTCCAGCCATAATAAAAAATAGTACGCAATGTAGAGCAGCTTTAGAAGCAACTGAATGGAAGAGACCAAAGCTGCTCTCTTTCCACTGCCTCCCTGAAGCTGAGGGGATCTCCACCTCTGATAGAGGCAGACCCATCTTTGGACATTGCTCAGGTTTTCCTCAGACAGCTGACATTAAATCATCACAAAAATCACCTATTTACTCACTGAAATGGACAAAGTAGTGCCAAATGGCTGATGTTATCATTAAAATGTCTTCAAACACACATCACCAGGGTTGTGGCCAGCTCTCCTGTGTGGTCTTATCTCCTGTTGGATCTCTCCTGTAGCACCAGCAACCAAAGATGGGCCAAGGACAGAACAGGGCCCTGGTCTTTTCCCTGTCCTCCGAACACAGAGGCAGTCTGATTGCCCCAGCACTCTGCACAGAGACTGGTGTTCATCACTATGAACCAAGGAAGTGCACATACTCAAATGTCTATAGTGAGGACCAACCTGGGTGCAAGGCTTTACATCAACTTTGGGACTGAGGTAATTTCCACCACACTTCTCAAGCCAGCAAAACTGTAATTGAGTGGTTATATTTCCTTTAAACAGGAATTCCTGACCACATCTGTCTCCCCAGCCCTCCTGGCTGCATGAGGACTCATTAACATGCAGACCCACTTGCACCTCTGCTATGATGCAGTTTGCCTGCAGACACATCTGCTGGCCCCACTGCCATCACAATAGTGAATAAAGTATATGTAGATAGACAGCAGCACAGACTACCATGCTGCTGAGCTAGCATCTTGAAAGGTTCGCTGTCCTCTCTCTGTTCTCTCCTCTTCTTCATCTCGCCTTTCATCTTCACTTGTATCTCTGGGGAAGCACTTTCTTCTCTTGGGGACAAGTAGCTTTTGCTACGTATGCAAATACCAGAGAAATTCAAAGCCTGTGCACTAATTCACTGGCAATCCAGTTCGCAATATCTTCTGATTTCCTTGAAATTTCCTGCCTTTTCCAGCACCTTGGCGCTGAGGTTTTAGTCAGAGATGCAGACAATATTTAATATACAAGATGAAATGCAGCGGGAGGAACACAAATCTAGCTTGCTCAGCTGCTTGACCTCAAATCCCTTGCAAGGTCTGTGCTCTCTTCTGTAGGGCAGTTCTAAGACTCAGGGAAATCATGTTTACCCGAGGACTGCCCGGATCCTGCAAACAGAAGCTCAAGCATGAAACCATGCAAACAGTCCCCTCCGTGACCCTGGTGTGGGATACGAGTCTGGGCCAGAGAACTGCTTCGCAGGGTTTGAACCACACTCTGCAGTGTTAGATGAGGCGGGACGGCTTCAGGACTTCATTATTTGTATTAGGTATACTTTTTGAACGAATTCTGTGACCTGGTCAATAAGCAATTAGTATTTTATGACAAAGTGCAGGTGGCAGCGTTAATAGCAGTTTATAGCTACATGCACACACCAGAGCTGAGAATAATTTTTATGACTCCTGTAGAAGTGTGTGTAACAAACAGAAGTCAATTTTTATGACCATAATGACTGTATCATCTCAACATCTGCAGAAAATAGCTTTACGCAAATCAGTTAATTAGTATCCAAATGCACTTTCTCACAGACTGTTCAGCTGTTCCATCCAATACTTGGAAAAGCTTTCAAAAGAGAATTTTACTGTATTAAAAAAAAATAGTAGTCACTCAAAATCTAAAACTGAAAGTTCTAGTTTAAAGTACACTTTAAAATACTGTTTTACAGTTTTGTAAGTCATTAGTTCTAAAATTTATAATACCAGATTTCTTTAAAACAGACTTTTAAACATGAAGATGATATAAATGCATTTGGTTATTGCAGCAAGACCAAGTACTTCCACTGAAAATTTCAAACCCTCTGGATTTTAGTATTAACATTTATATTACCTCCATCTTGCCCTTTCAGAATTGCATTCAAAACAAACGAGCTAACACTCCTTACAGCAGTGTTATCATATTCTGCTCTATATTATTTCTCTTGTTAAATGTTTTCTTTCCCAAGACTCTCAAACTGATTTAATACCCTTCCTACTTAGCCTCTACCTTATGCACAGAAGTACAAGTCTTCTGCATCAATTTAAAGCCAAAGTGATGAATGGAATTTAATGATCTTTTTTGTACAGTTCTGTATAACACTAAACAATGGCCAATGCATTCTTTCATGATCAGTTTTTTGCCTTGTTTTTAATTAGCTTCCTATCTGGAGGGGCAGTGTGAAAAATTGCACCCTGGGACTTACTACATCTTTCTTTTATAAAATGTATGTACAACAAATAAAAAGCACATTTTAACCTACCTGCTAACTATTACGTTAAATGTCATTACTACTAAAGACTGGCAGCTCAGCTAACAAACGCCCTCATTACTTTATTCCAGCTCTACTTTGGGTATAGTCAATCAAATCACGCTTGATTTATGTCAGATGCTAACAAAATACAGTATAAATAGAGCCATTGAGTACAATTCAGTGATTCTGTGTTTATTCAGCTCTAAGCTATGAAGCTAAAGTGGATACCATTTATAACCAAGACATGCATTCTTCATGGCCATAAGAGTTAGCAGGCCATAGCTAGAGCACTTTTAAGGCTGAGAGAATATAAAGTGTTCCTGTGCACAGACTCAATATTTTTTTAAGTACACAAATTAATAACTTAGATAAAGATAGAAAATACTACCATGATTATATATAATTTTTTTCTTTTGATTGGGAAAGTTGTTCAATGGATTTAAAATTACCTAATTTGAAATGTAGGCCTCATTATTAATGGTCAGTGATTTTAGTACTTTCCAAAGGTGACTTTCTACAAGGAATGGCTCTTAGGAGTATGTCTACATTACGCTTTCAGTCACACAGGTTATTGTGAGTTTTTTTTGTGATTTGTCTTGACAATTCTTTACATCCGGGCTATTGACCTAGGGAAGCCCAGTCTGGTTGTGGAAAATTGCAGAAACGCAATTGTGTTCACTGAGTGATGGAAGAGCCATAAGCAATATTTGCTGCATGTCAGCTGGAAGACCTTCACAAAGAGTTCAGCACACCATTTCCTCTCCTCACTGCTCTCTGCTTTCAACAATTGTTTCTACTCAACGGCTATAAGCTCATATGTGTTATACAGGAAAGACTGAGGCAGACGAGGCTGCAGTTCCCAACATAACCCTGATTTTGCTAGAAAGGGAGATATTTTAAAATCCACATTTTTAGGTTTATGATAGATGTTTCAAAGTGAATAGCTTTCAAATGTTGGCTGTGCACTGAAGAAACAATAAGAAAATCCTTGTTAGATATGCGCCAAATTGTGCCTTTGGGTTTATTCAGAAACCTAGTTTCTTAAAAAAACGGAAGTGAGAAGAGTTTGATGATAAACCTCTTTAAAAGTATTTCTGGTGAACATGCTATTGTGCCATGCACAGAAGAGACCAAACCCTCATCTCTCCTGTGTTTGATAACATTTTCCCAGAATTATAATGCAAAAGCCAGCTAATGACAGCAGACACTGTCACTGGTTCTCACAACTATTTCAGATCCTGAGAGTATCCAAAAACCATGATGACTGGATTGAGGTGCTTTCCAAGAGCACCTGACAGCATGAGTACATTGCGAGATAGACAGAACTGGATGGTTTGTCAGCTGATTGCCTGCCTATCCTTACTACGTGGGCCAGAGAGCAAATTACTTGTGGCGCACTTTTTGCAGGGAAACAGGTAGGTGAATGTTGTTCATTACTTGGCTCCTTCCACTTTAACTCATCTTTCCTTTTTGCTCAGGGCCACAGCCACCAGTTCTGCATGGATTGAAGCATATCTGGAGTTTTTAAAAGGCATTACATGTGCCCAACATCATTATGAAAAATGTCTTTTAAACACATGTTGACTAACTTGTCAATCAGAACTGACAGTCTTCCCAGCAGTCTTCCAAACAAGCTGTAACAACAACAACAAAGTTTCCACTGGAACATTTAAAAAAAGCCCTGACTTTACAGTCGACAAATTAAGACCGTCATCAAGTGCAAACAGCAACCAAAACAGGGGCATGATTTGTCAAAGCAGTGCAGTGACAGAGGAAGTCTTGGGAAACCAAATTCTCTCCCTTATGCTTCACTGCAATCCATATGGGGTATGAACACTACAGGCTAGCAGCCTTTAATTTGAAAATATCAACCAGGAGAAGGAGGGACGGACATTCCAGCTTACTTGGGGCAAACACAATGAGTTCTTCCACTTGAGAACCACTGGGAATGAGCAGGTGCCAGAGATATGGGCTAGAACTGAGGATTATGAGGAGGAAGATGCAGCTTTTATTTTTGTTTCTTTATTTCACCAAGGGCTGACCCGTTAAAATAATGGGAACACAGCATTGAAATGATCCTAGGTCTCTGTCAGACAAATCATGGCTCAACGTATTTTCTCTCGGTTACATCAGAAAGTATGAACTTGCAACCTTGGCCCCAGCTCGTTTAATGGCACACTGACAGGGCAAGAATAATTCACAGGTTGAGCTAATCAAAGGTGAAAAGGGAGAATCAGTAAATGTCGTATCCTTTTGCCACTTTCATCAATCCGACTAACTGAATTTGAGCTAAAGCTTGGCAAATTTTCTGCAAAGGGAAATTAATATGTAACACATCTGAGGCCTGGTGCTGGCCAGCAAAATTGGAAAGCCGGCGTTATATCAGAGGGCGATTATTGAGGGAGAGAATGGCCAAAGCTGAGATAATCAGAAAGAAGCTCCTGCACTTCTCTCTCCTCTGATAGCACTGTGACCCTCCCAGTCTTTCACCTGAGTAGAAATCCCTCTACTTTTCAATTTTTCCCCATCAGGAATATATTCTATTGCCCATTTCTGTTGCCCACACATGATTGAATCAATTCAATTACCTTGGAAAAGTTGATACATATTCAGGCCATGAAGACACTCAGGATAGAAAGAGAGGAAAAGAGACAAAGAAATCCGTATTTACCCAATAATAAGTTTCATTTGGAGAAGGTTTGAAAACAATTCTCCCTCGCATTTGTCCCTGTCAGATCACATTATTCACAAATGAAGTTTACAAAATATCAATTCAATTTCAATAAGAGAGCCTGAATCCCAACACACGAGGGCTGAATTTGCGAGATCATAACACTTGAGGGGACCCTGGTGGCTTCCAAATATTTTCCAGTCAGAGGTAATCAAAAGCAGACTGCTGAATACTAATACATTCAATTTCACCCCTTTTGTTCGCATCTGTTCCCTTATAATACTATTTTCTACACTTCCAAATCACTGATGATGGCAGTTTGCAGAAAAAGAAGTGCATGGGAGGGAATCATAAAGCTCAAACATTTTTGTGAAAACACTCTCAAATATGACCAGTTAGTCAATTTACTGATGAGCAAACCAGTGAGCTGTATCATGGAAAAGAAAAAATCATTATGTTCCCCCAATGCCACCCCAGGTTGCTTTCTAACCACATTCTTAGCACAGACTATGCCCCAGAACTAGCTGCTGGCATTAAAATTTGCCATTGAGACAACAAATGTTGTTTCTTCATCAATCCATTCTCAGCTACTGCCCCAGTAAGGAGAAGCAGAAAGAAGACCAGCAAAGCACCAGGTCCAGGAAAGTATCAAGTGCTTTTAGCTCATGGTCTTCTACACTCAGTCAAAAGCTCATGTTGTCTTGAACGGGCACTGGCTCAGGCCCTTAGTGACACCATGACACAGGTTTCTCAGAACAAATTACATTTTCATAGTGTCTGCCGGATCAAAGTTTCCTCTAGCATTTTGCGCAACAGCCTCCACCATGCTTCCTTCAGCTAAGCATGTTAGTAATCCAAAAATGTTCCATGGACTTGGGAAAATACAGAATCTCATGATGTGCCTCTACTACTAAGAAATGCTGATGTAACACATGAATTAAAATTTTAATAAATCAGCAAGCTCTAGTCAAAATGCAGAGCACACCACTCCTTCCTTCACTGACAAATGGTCAGCATGCTGTGGAAAACAAGAAGTTTTCTAACAAACTTCACAGAAGTTCAGGAGAGAAGTGATTTCTAGATCATCTAATCTCTCCTGTATTTCTCTGGTAAATGTGTCATCCAGATATCCTGTAACTAGCCCAAAACAATGTTAGATTCTTCTGTCTCTACTCCTTGAAGCAAAGAACAGATACAATGACCAGGAACCCAGACAAGAGTGCAAAAATGATGCAGGGTTGATTTGACATGTCCTGTGGCCAAATCATTTCCCATGCTACAAAGAAAGACCACAGATCTTCAGATATTCCTTCCAACTAGGTCTGCAAGGAAATTCCTCTGCTAAAGTGAGTCCAGCCAAACACTTGACATAATCATCTGTGTCACCTCAGAGTACTGGTCTATCTGCTTTGTGTCAGGTCTCTGGTGCTTTAAAAGATACACAGTACAACAGCACTATCATAGAAGCTAGCAAACATATCCTCAGCTGACACTATCTGGCTGTGCAACTCTCGGTGACAAATCTACCGAAACCTACTCCTGGTAAAGTGAGCTTCTTATTGTGTTTGGGACAGCATTAGACCTCCCTCCACCCCCTTCAGCAACATCAAAGAGCGTCTGCTCCGAACCACATTCCCCTATTGTATCCCTCTATTACTGTTTCACCTACAGCTAATTGAACTGATGCTGCATACATGAAATGTCGGGGGAAATAATAATAAAATAATAATACAGGAACTACACTGTCTATTCTGAAGTTTGAATAGGGCCTTGGCTACCTATAGGTGTACAGTTGAGTCTACCTAAACATGGAGGTAGCGGTGAGATTCATTGATGTGTTACTCAAACAAAAAATGAATTCTGCCACTTTCATGGGACACAAATAAACTGGCCCTGACTGCATAAAAAAAGCACTGGTGGATTAGTCACACCTGTAAGGTTCTCCTGAAATGGGAGTCAGAAGTTACTATCTGAGAAGCAAAAACATGCCTGAGGAATGCCACTAGCCAAAGTTGTTTCCAGAAGGTAGTAAATCCTGTGTCGACACAGGAAAGGAATTTGGAAGAGAAGAGAAAAGCAATGAGTTTGGCCCAGAGCAAGAAGACCAGACGTGCCTGAAGTTCTGGAGTTCCTCCACAATGTCACTGCTTCTTGAGGGAAAAGGTTTTTTTTTTTTATTTTCACCTGCTTGCTGCAGAGAATAAAATATACGTGAAGTGACATAATGGTATACGTTCCTGCACATGGTTATCTACAGCTCTGTGTACACGTGAGAACACCCCAATCGTGTGTTGTGATAAGCACAATAAATTACTCAAAAGACTTGAAAACAAGTTTCATTTACAACTACAGCATGCCACTGCAAACAAAGGTGGAAATTGCTTAGCATGAAATTTTACTTTTAAGCTTACTCCATTACAATGATCTTCACAGACTTCTTTCCTGGCTTGCCTTTTTCTGTCTCTATATGGAAAGATATTCAGTGTATTAGCCCCATGCTGTTATAAAAATGGCTTCATACTTTGTGAGATTAAGCCAGGACAAAACCAAATAGCTTGGCTTAATTTAACTTTTACAGGTTGTTGTGAACTATCAAACCCGCACATGCAAAAAAAATTTATATTAAAATGGGGGTTAATCTAACAATTCACAAACCATACCATTTTAAAAACACAGCAATTGTTATTCTTAGCTCTGTCGAGACCACATGCTGTGCAGACACCTATTAAGGAATCCAAGCTTTTCTTAATTTATTAGAAGAGTGAAAATGTGTAATTGGAAAAGAAAGTGAAAACTCCCTACAAAAGGATTTGGCATGGACATATCCCTCAATGGGTTATTGTTATCAGTTTCATCACACAAACTAACAAGAGTGTTCAAGCCTACATTTTTTGTAGCATATTAGGAGAAAACAAGGATTTAATGGTATTTTGAGAACATTTAAATCTCGTCATTATATTCTAAAACTGATCTTGGTGTTTCTGCTTCATACAGCAAGCTGCTACACTGATTTTGTGAAATGCTAAAGCCAGTTCCTCTGGGAAGCCAAAAGAGACACAGCATAAACTATGGGTCATTTTGCTGTCCTGGTTCACCACATGTTCCCCAGCAGACGAGCAAAGAAATGAGACAGAGCAGTTGAGGTTGGGGCCATTTTGCACAAATCATCCCTAGGAGCAATGGGCTGAAGTGTCAGCGTTGAAGATGAAGCTGCGGGAGATAGAGAGACAAGATAACAGCCTTATTTTTTTGCAGTGGCTGTTCTTTCATCAAAGAACATGACATATTCCGTTTCCCACCTTCACAACTGGAGGAATGCACAAGTAAATTACTTATCATTCTTCATATGCTAGGTTTGATTTGTGGCTGTTGGTAGCATAACTGCTTCAGATACACAGCCTACCCAGCCCACCAACACTAGCCATCTGACAGTCAAGCATCTAATCTAGACAAATCTAGAATTTTGCTCTGTGGGAAGGAGAAAGGAAGGCACTTTAGGAGGGCAGCTCCTTCCATCCTAAGATAAGACTTCTTAAGCAACTGATGTTTAGATATTTGTCTCAGGTTGGGATGCGTCTTCTTCTGCAAATGCCTCCCCTTGACACAGCAGCTCCAGGCTGCTAGGAGAACTACCACAGTGGCCTTCATTCATGAACTTGTGCTCGTATCACTTGGGCCCTGATGATCTGTCTAAACTTGCCTTTCCTGGCTCTTTCCAGATTCCATGTCTGAACCTTTGGCAACGGCACATTTCACAGAGTTGAAGACAAAAGCGTGACTGACCCAAGGTTACCTTCAAGTGTTTCTGTAGACAGTCTATATTTTCAATTTGCAATCAAAGGTCTCACCTGGGAAGGCTCACCAAGGTGTTGCTCTTTACTTTGAATATTTCATACAGCTTTCACAGCAATAATCCCTATACTATGTAACTGAGATTTTAACTTGTATAAATCTGTGATGGGGTAACAAAGCAAGTCCAAAAAGTTGCAAACAGCCAATTTTTGAGGAAAACGCAGTCCTTCTGTACCAGATGCTTGCCTGCAGTGTGGAAGGAATAATTCATTTCAGAAGCCACAACAAAAGTTGGTCACAGGTTTAGAGCAGCAGGTGGTCTGCAGAGACCACCTAAGAAAGCAGAGCTGGATTCCTTTTTCTGCACCACAGCCTGTAAGCTATCCCCTGTAACTGGGAATAAATTCTTAAAGATACTATATACTGTTACTTTTATTTTGAGAGATAAGAAAATGTGACTAATTTATTTTAAATTGTAAGTCAATGTACAGGCTTGTATTCTTTCAAATCTCCCTACCTCTTCATGAAATCCCTCAGTTTTTGCAAAGAAGAAAACATCCATAACATCAGCTTTAATATTGCTTATTATTTCACTTTCAAACACACAGTGCTGGAATGTTTGAACTGCTGATACTGCAAGAGAGTGTTTAAAATGTAAAAATATCTGCTGCCATTGTAAACTGAGAGAGCAAAAGCTCTTAAACCCTAAAACATTTTGATCTACTTCAAGGATTTAAGTACTTATTTTTACAAAGTCTAAATTTGGAAATGTAAATGAAACCTTGATTTCTGATAAAAACAAATTTTAGAGTTTGAAGCTCAGGGAAAGAGGCTGCTTTGCCTGGATTTATCCTAAACATTGTATTCTCTTTTCTTTCTCTAAGTTTTCCAAATTCTTGATTCAGAGACTTTTTCACCAGCTGTATAGTTATACCCAGTCTGCACAGAATGAAACAAGCTAAATAAGGAAAAGGATTATGAATTATTTATTCACCTCAATCTCTTGAACCTCAGGTTTGGAATCAACATTGAAATACAAGCAAACAAACCTACCACACTGATAACCCTCAAGAAGGCACTGCAGGTTCAAGTTCATTCTAGTAATCTTTTTCTCCTGCTTTCGCCTACGTTAATTCTATGCATTGAAAACTATCCTGGTGCGTCAAAGCAGCCCTTCAGGTTGCTATGCTGATTATGTCTATCAAAGAGGTCAAAAAAAACCCTACTCCACATAGATTTGCTACAAGAGGAAACTAACTTGCGGTCAATTCATGGAGCAGATAAATCCTTACGTACTGAAAAATCCAGAGTGGTTTGAATGCATTTCACTTTGGAACAACAGCAGCTACATATCTAGAGGTATGCGTGTTAAGGAATCATAAATTTAAGCAGGACTTTTGGATAGTTCTGGAATTCAGTCCTTTATCAGCTCAAAAATTTAAAGTATGAATAAAGAGTCAAGGCTGTAAGACATGTAAAAATTTAATAAGCTTATGGAGAATAAGTATGATGAGTGACCTTGCATAACTCTATTGTTTGTTGTTCTCTTTATATGTATTTTACACCATCTTTAATGTTGGGAGACAATCTCATGCACAGGTCTGAATTCATGTGGAGGGGCTGCTGCTTTATATAAAACCAAGAACATGCTAAAGCAACTCCAGTCTCTGGAGACTGTATCTACCCCTGCAGAGGTGGCAATTTCTTCCTGTGTCTCCTCTTCTTCTTCTTCTTCTTCTTCTTCTTACCTGGTACAATCATAGGTAAAGCAAAAACATTTCAGTGTAAATATATTTAAATTACTTATTATATATTGCACAGAAAGCCAGGGAGCCCCAGTGGATGGCCCAGTCTTAAACAGTTATGGAATCATAGAATCATAGAATAGTTTGGTTTGGAAGAGACCTTTAGAGATCATCTAGCCCAACCACCCTGCAATGAGAAGGGACTTCTTCAACTTGATCAGGTTGCTCAGAGCCTTGTCCAGCCTCACCTGGAACGTTTCCAGGGATGGACCATCAACTACCTCTCTGAGCAACTTGTGCCAGTGTTTCACCACCCTCAGTGTAAAACACTTCTTCCTTCTATCTAGTTTAAATCTACCCTCTTTTAGATTGCAACCATTACCCCTTGTCCTATCACAACAGGCCTTGCTAAAAAGCGTGTCCCCATCTTTCTTATAAGCCCCCTTTAAGTACTGAAAGCCCGCAATAAGGCGTCCCCAGAGTCTTCTCTTTTCCAGGCTGAACAGCCCCAATTCTCTCAGCTTTTCCTCACACCAGAGGAGTTCCAGCCCCCAGATCATTACTGTGGCCTCCTCTGGCCCCGCTCCAACAGGTCCATGTCTGTCCTGTGCTGAGGGCTCCAGAGCAGGATGGAGGGCTCCAGGTGAGCTCTCACCACAGCGAAGCAGAAGGGCAGAATCCCATCCCTCGGCCTGCTGGCCATGCTGCTGGGGATGCAGCCCAGGACAAAGATGGCCTTCTGCGCTAAGAGTGCACATTGCCTGGTTGCATCCAATTTTTCATCCATCAGCACTCCCAAGTTCTTCTCAGCAGAGCTGCTCTCAATCCCTTCATCCCCCAGCCTGTATTGATAGCGGGGGTTGCTCTGACTCAGGTGCAGGACACATTGCACTTGGCCTGGTTAAACCCCATGAGGTTCACACGTTCCCACTTCTCAAGCTTGTCCAGGTCCCTCTGGATGGCAGCTGGACGGTCAAGACTGCTGTACTTGCTCTGAAATCTTTATGTCCAAGGATAGTAACTGGCATGCTATTCTCTTGATAGATTGATCTTAGGAACTAAGCATGCTGTAAAATGAGATGATCATAATGGGATTTAAAGTTATTACAGCCAAAGCTGTAGTCATGTATAGTAAGTTCCTGGCATTTTCATTTACCAGTGAAAAATCACATACCTACTGTAGATACACTGTTAAAAAAAAAAACTGGAAAATATCTTCAAGGCCTGGCACCTATATTTTGCAGTTAGGTTTACAAAATTATTATAAGTAAACTTTTATGGGAGGAGGAAAGAAATAACAAGACTTTCTATTAATGGAACAGGAGTTTCAGCAAAGGCATAATGTATTCAAAAATAAAATAAATGTCACTAAAAATTAAAGTGCCTTATTCTGCTTTATACTATTGCTATTTTAAATGACACTGGCAATATAAGACAATCTACTCCCCCAGCCCACCTAGATATAAAACAATAATAAACAAAGACCCCTTTAAACTGCTAGCATTGTAAGAAAGTCTTTGTGTGAAGGAAAATTGCACCCAAAAATAGCAAGTCAACTAAAAAACCCCAAGCAGCGATACTGGAACAATGACACTGGTCAAAGATGAGCTTTTGTGGGGGAAGAAAGTGTTGGGCCAGCATACTGCATCTGTAAGCAGGAAGGGCTAAAAAAAGAGAGGGAGCCGTTAATTGCTGATTCAGCTCCTGGTTCAGTTTTTAATAGTTGTACAGGGAATGAAAATCAATTCTGTGTGAGAGAATCTGAGAAAATAGAAGGAAAATCCCTCAAAAGTAAAAACAGAAGAATAAAGAAATCTAACTGATTTAAGGAGAAAAGGCGAATCATGCAAGGTCTAACACATTCCCAGACAAGAAAATGACGGAGGGATGTGGCTCCAGGGCAAAAGAACATAATACATTACAAAAGAATTATAGTATAAACCCTAGAATTTCTCTTAGCCCAAAAGGTGAGATTTCTCCCCCAAAAGATATCACCTAGTCCCAACTGAAACATTCTGGAACCAGAGGTTTGAGCAAGGAATCCAAAACACGAAGATACAAGGGACCTCAGGCAGGCGAAACACTGAAGGCTGCAGGCCAGAATCCACAAAAAGCAGAATCTGGAATAATACACCCTATAGCAAACACCTCAAATGTTTTGCATGCGTTCCTAATCTACATTTCTTGCATATATTTACAAAGTATCAGTGGTGTGAACTCAGCATGGTAAGAGGTGACTGACCGCTAGCTCAGATCAATTCATCACTGCTGCAGCAGAAGGTGAGGCAGACTATCACCTAAAAGGCAAATGACATTTTTTATTATGTTTAATATAGATACAAGTGCATGAGCCAGCATCTGATAAGAAAGAAGGACATCAGCAGAGAACGAAAAGTCACAGAATCACAGAATAGTGGGGGTTGGAAGGGACTTTGGTGGGTCATCTAGTCCAACCCTCCTGCTGAAGCAGGGTCACCTACAGCAAGATGCACAGGACCTCGGCCAGGCAGGTGTTGAATATCTCCAGAGAAGGAGACTCCACAGCCTCCCTGGGCAGCCTGTTCCAGTGCTCCGTCACCCTCAGAGGGAAGAAGTTCTTCCTCATATTCAGACGGAACTTCC
>Ga0065711_1040409_pt1 | contig 16994 bp, 6 predicted proteins | sample Hoacrofraction12_FD_59098 | JGI IMG/M metagenome (GOLD analysis project Ga0065711, IMG submission 59098) | Hoatzin crop microbial communities from Cojedes, Venezuela - Epithelial fraction 12 v2 (version 2) | ecosystem: Host-associated > Birds > Digestive system > Esophagus > Crop | place... | reverse complement strand
CCTGCCTGGACAAGGTCCTGCGCAGCCTGCTGTAGGTGACCCTGCTTCGGCAGGGGGGTTGGACTAGATGACCCACAGAGGTCCCTTCCAACCCCTACCATTCTGTGATTCTATGATTAACCTAACCTTTAAGGTTTGCAGGGATGGGGAATCTATCATTGCTCTGTGCAGCCTCTTCCAGTGCCTCATCACCCTCATGGTAAATGATTTCTTCCTTATAATTAGTCTAAATCTACGCTCTTTTAGTTTGAATACATTACACCTTTTCCTATATCTACAGACCCTTGTAGAAAGTCCCTGTCCAGCACTCTAATAGGCCACCTTCGGGTACTGGAAGGCCGCTATAAGATCTTCCCGCAACCTTCTCTTCTCTAGGCTGAAAAGCCCCAACTCTCTCAGCCCTTCCTCACAACAGAGGTGTTCCAGACCTCTGATTGTTTTTGCTGTCCAACCTGACCTTAAATGTTTCCAGGGATGGGGGCTCCACTACCTCTCTGGGCAAACTGTTCCAGTGTTTCACCACTCTCATCATAAAAATTACTTCCTTATATCTAGTCTAAATCTACCCTCCCCTAGTTTAAAGCCATTACCCCTTGTCCTATTGCAACAAGCCCTGTTGAAAATATTTTCCCCATCTTTTCTATATGGCCTCTTCAGGTACTGAAAGGCTGCTAGAAAGTCTCCCTGGAGACTTGTCTTCTACAGGCTGAACATCTTCAACTCCCTCAGCCTTTCCTCATAGGTGAGGTGCTCCAGCCATCAGATCATCTGTGTGGCCCTCCTGTGGACCTGCTCCAAGAGCTCCATGTCCTTCTTGTGCTGGGGTCTCCAGAGCTGGAGGCACTAGTCCAGGTGGGGTCTCACCAGAGTGGAGTAGAGATGCAGAATCACCTTGCTCGACCTGCTGACCATGCTTCTTTTGATGCAGCTCAGGATACAGTGGGCCTTCTGGGCTGTAAGAGCACATTCTTGTCTTATGTCCAGGTTTTCATCCACCTGTACCCCCAAGTACTTTTCGACAGGACTGCTCTCCATCCCTTCATCCCCCAGCCTGTGTTGATAGTGAGGGTTTTCATGATCCAGATGCAGGACCTTGCACTTGGCCTGGTTGATCCTCATGAGGTTCACATAGGCCCACTTCTCGAGCTTGTCCAGGTCCTTCTGGATGGCATCTCTTCCCTCAGGTGTGTCGACTGCATCACTCAGCTTGATGTCATCTGCAAATTTACCAAGGTTTCACTCTGATCCTGCTGTCTATATCATTGCTGAATATATTAAACAGTACCGGTCTCAATATGAACCCCTGAGAGACACCACTTATCACCAGCCTCTACCTGGACATTGAGTCATTGACCACTACCCTCTGAATGTAACCATCCAACCTTTGCCTCATTCACCCAAGAGTCAAGAAGTACAAGAACACCAATTCTGCAAAAGCCTTTGGTATCTCCACACCAATTAATTATAACCTGTGACTTTTGAATTGACTATTCATGTCCAAATAAAAATCACATTCAGCTAAGTAAAATTTAAATATTAAGGTTGAAATGCTGTATTAAGTAAAATAAATATTAATCTCATCTTGACGTACTGAATTTTCAAGTCGACTTAAGCAGATAATAAAAACCTTTGTATGATAGAATTTCTGTGGGGAAAAAAAAAGTATATTTATTTCAGAAAATAGACTAATTTTACAAATTAGCATATGTCAATTCCTGCCCCCAAAAAGTCATTGTAATATTGCTGCAGAATTTGAAGATTACGTTCTTCTTAGAGCCAAACTTAAGTATATGCACAAGAAATAACGGAGCATGTAGATTCAGAAAGACACAAATAACAAGCTGCATCAGAATATTCTGCTAATCTGTCTTATTTACAGAAAAAGGTCTCAATAGCTGGAAGAAATGGTGGCAGAAGCCAGGCCCACAGGTAAAGCAGGCAATCCAAATAGCACCTTCAATGTATAAATATTCTTCACAACTTTCGTCTTGATTAGAGAATCTTTTCAGGACAGGCTCTAGTCTGAGTCTACCAGCCCCTTTGGTACTTTATAAATTGTGTGTCTGGTGACCATAATGACAACAGGGTTAAGATCCTCAGTGTGGTTGACAGCAAAAGAGTAGCCAGGTTTTCTTCTAATAGCTTTCTTCTTGGCTATGCTGTTCTTTTTGACACTTTAGTAAGTAAATTTTAATAAATGTTTCACTAACTTGGCAGTAATTTAGAGCTCCCTCTTCTTATCTGTTTGAATTAAGGATCCAGTCAACAGCTCCACTGTGCTAATGGAATATACCGGTGTGAATAAATCTGCACATCCAGATCAAATGTGTGAACAGGAGACTTGCTATGTTTTAGGAGGTTGCATAATAGATAAGAAAATAGGAAAAGCATACTGGACCAGACAGAGGGTCTGTTTGCTAAATGGTTTGTCTTTGACAATAGGATATGACACCTGATTAGATAAAACCTGTGAGAATCAGGCAAGCCTTTAATACACAGGCTTATTCTGTATTTTTCTGCTCTATCCTCCCAGCTTTCAGCAGACTGTCTAGGGATTTCTGGAGACAGAGATACTTTTGTTTGCTGAAGTTCTGATGTGTTTCTCTTCCATGAGTTTGTCTTACTGCTTTTTGAACCAATTTGCACTTTTGACATCCAGAATACTGCTTGGCAGAGTTTCCATAGTGTATGTATTCAGGTAAAAATACATTTCTTGTTTGCTTATTTCAACCTGTTTAGCGATGATGTCATTTAATGGTCCCTAGTTCTCACACTGTTAGAAACAAGGAGTGTTTTCTACTCTTATATCCCATGGGACTAGAAGTCCCATCTAAATTCAATACTACGGGAGTCATATATTGCAGAACTACAATCTAAGTTACTGTATCATTCAGTTACAATGAGCACATTTCTTTCACAGAAGACCAGATTCATGTTCAGGAAAATTATTTTTCACAGTTTGAACAAGCTACCCTCAAAAGAAAGAAATATATATAAAGATTGGAACAATGACAGGTTCATGTTTGTTGCTAGAATTGTCTGTCAGATACTTCGAAAGACTCAGGTTAAGTATGTTCATTCTTCTACTAATCAGAAATAATACAAAAAAAAACCTTTTCCAATTTTAGTGTTTGACAAAAATTGATGGTTTTATGCATTTGCAAGAAAGAATAGCACTATTCAGAAGCACTCAATACAATGTTTCATAAGTGCAATGTAAGATATTGCAAATTCCAGATTTGAGCAAAAATACATTACTTTTTATTCCATAAATAAATAGTTGTTCTATGGGAAGATATCCCAATAAATTTTACCCGTTACCCCTAGAAAATTGCTGAGAAAAGATGGAACTATTTGGTTACTTTCAGTGTGAACACTGAAATTAATATGATTATGACGTGAAAAAATCATGCTTAACATTCCTTTTAGCTCTCCTGTCTAATTCTGCCCTGTCCAGAATTCTTATCATTTGTCATTTACAGTGCTATACAAAAGTACTTTCTGTAGTCCTAACATGATTTTAAATTAAATCTAGAAGCCTGGGAAATTTATTGATGTTCCCAATGAATCTCCATTTTAGGGTTTATTTATGAAGATATGTCAAAGAGCCACTTTTTCAACTCTCTTGTCCTCACTTTTTTGTGTTATGCTGCTAAACCTAAACTAAGTTTCACATTATGTGTAATTATATTGAATGCCTGAATAATATGAGACTTCATGCTGTAAAGTTCTGAAGACAAAAGACAGGAAAGAGTTGGTAAATTAATTGCCTGCATCTATTGACAGATGCTCCAACTAAAAAATTATTTCGTTACTGAAAGACATTAAAAAAGTAGGGGTTTGTCTCTTTCAATTCTATCATAATTGATTTAATATTAGAAAGTATCAAATTTAATATAAAGGAAAACCAGTCAAAATCCTTTAGCCCAGAGTTAGGTCTGCCAGACTCCTAGTATCTTCTCTCTTTCTCACTTATTTTGCAATGATCACTGTAAAGTTTCTCGTTTCTGTTCCTTCTGAAGTAGAATTTGAATCTGAGATACCAGCTATATGAAGTCTCAACTACTTCCAAGAGATTTTGTCTTGTTCTTCCTGACTCCAGAAAGTGGTATTAAAAGTGCTATATAAAAAACAAGGAAAATGGGGACACAATTGTGAAGTGGCACGTGAGAACTGACTGCCTCCTGCAAGAAGTATCAGGGGTCTCTTCTGTCACTTAGAGTTACTCCTGTCCTGCTCCTCTGTTCGCCCGCCATGTACCTTGTTGTTTGACCCTGGGGTCCCACCTTGCACACAGTACTCTCAGCTCTGCTGTGACCACATCCACTTGCAGACTGTTGTCCCTTCCAGTGCTCAAATTTCTCACATCCTAAGGGATGCCAAATGGGACTCAAGGGTATGCATCGAGCTAAACAAAACACTGAGGCAGGGCAAAGGGACAGGGTTGAAGAAGGAGAGGATTAATTGTGGGACTACACCTACAGGGACCAGGCGAGATGGCTTCATGTTGCAGGTGGAGATGTTAAGCAGCACTGCTCAAAAATTTTTAAAAAATGCTAAAAGTAATCTTTAATAAGAATTAACATGATCACACAGCAAGAATGAAGCAGAGAAATGTTGCATAAGGTACATGCAGTTCACAAGTGAGGAACAAATTAACTGGGATGTAGATATCTTAGTGAGAAAGAGAAATTTCCATGGTCAGGCCTGCGACCTGACCGCACTCCAGCACCCTGTATGAGAGCCTCCCTGGCCAGATGCCTGTGAATAGAAGTCCTTAATAGAGTAGGTGTGAAAGAGACCGTAAAAGGAGCTATGGTCTTTGCGAGGTTTCTCAGATCTCTGCCAAAAGAGCATCTATATTCACAGGATGCAAGTCATCCAAAACAAAGCAAGCAAAATCATACACATCCTGTTAGTTTCCAGTGCTGGGAGACATATTTGGAAAGAAAGTGGATTTCACATTACATACTGCTAAGAATCATAGAATCATAGCATGATTTCAGTTGGAAGGGACCTTATAGATCATCTAGTTCCAGCCCTCCTGCCATGAGCAGGGACACCTTCCACTAGACCAGGTTTCTCAAAGCCCCATCCAGCCTGGCCTTGAGCACTTCTAGGGAGGGTACATTCACAGGTTCTCTGGGCAACCTGTGCCAGAGCCTCACCACACTCATAATGAAGAATGTCTTTCTTATATCTATTCTGAATCTACCATTTTCTACTTTAAAGTCATTACCCCGTGTCCTATAATTACATATTTCTGAAATTCAATATTTAAAAAATAATATGCAAGAAAATCAGACGTTGTGAATTTGAAATCCTTAAGCTCAGCTTTTTAAAAGAAATTTGAAATTTGTATGTGGTGACATATTTCCAACACATGAAACTTTCAAAGTATAACACTACTTATCCACAAAACCTATGATAAAATCATTAGAGATGACAATCATGGAAGAATGATAGTCGTGTTGCAGGAATTCTTGTGGAAATACTCTAAATGCTATGTGGGTGAAAATGGTAATGAAATACAGGCTAGTGGATTGTTGAAATATGGAGCTTTCCACACAAGGCGTTAAACAAAAAAAATGCTGACGAAGTCACCTCTGTGTTTACACTGGTTTGATGTACTTTTTATTACCCATATATGATGGAATAGATAAAAATGCTTTCTCCTAGATGGAGACTCTCATTGTGGAATTATTAGTAAAATTAATGTTTTACATCTGAGAATTAAGGTTTATATGAAAAATGTAGCAGTGTTCACCCATTGAGGGAAAGCATGAAATAAAAAGGAGCTCTGAGGATGGGACACAGCTGCAGCAGGCATGTGAGGAATCCACTAACACAGCAACTCCCTGCAATGTACCACAGAGGACGGAACGGAGTGGAGAGTCCATGGCCATGCTCCATGATGATAAAGCGGGAAGAAATGGTTCTCTAGAACTGATAAGAAGCTCATCTGGCCTCCTGAGCCAACAGGTTTTTGAAACCTTGCCAAAGTGCTACTCTCTCATGAACTTTGCTCATTTTAATATCATTTTAATGCAAAAACACACCTCCATCCCAAAGGCTACCCGCCTCCGAGGTGCGACTACCCCTCTTCGAGTCTGTGCTCTCGATTTTTTGTAAACTATACCTTTAAACGTGAAGCAAGAGAATTTTACACCAGTCATGATAAAAGGTACGTATGACTACAGTCACTCAAACTCCACCTTAAAGGTAGAGAGGATATAAAAATAGCCAGGGAAATGGGGGATTTTCGGAGAAGAAGATCTTTGGAGGAAAAGAAGATAACACTGTGAGCAAGTCAAGGGAAACTCCACCTCAGACTGCCTCCGACAGCCGGGACTGGCCGACGGGCTGAGCCTTGCTTCTCCCCCCCTTGGGACACCTTGGGTGAGACTTAAACTAAGCACTTTTCTCGGGAATAGTTACTCCTTAATGTTTATAGCCAGGCTGTATGATTTATAATCTTTTCACGCATTTTCTATTTGCACTCGCTTTCTTGCAGACAGTCACTATCACCGGCAATTCAAAAAACGTATATACCTGTTGCACAAATAAAACTGCACTGTTTAAGTAGCCAGTTGTCACAGTTTCTCACTGAACGCGACCAAATGCGGCCGTGCTAGTTCATGAGCACAACTGGACTGAAGGTGCAGACTGCTATTAGTGTATCCAGAATCGTGATACTTTAATATACATATTAAACGCGACTGGACTGGTAGTGGCAAATTGGATATCACTCAGAATTTAAGCCTAGCCGCACCTAGCCTATCATTTCGGTGAAGAGTGTTAGAAAGCAAGGGGGTTTATTTTCTGCCAAATTAATGTAACACTCATTTAAATTCAATATACTGTGAATAAGATATGCTCGGTAGAGAAGTGGAAACAGGTATACAGCACATAAAAGTTATTTTTCTCACGTTTAGAGGCAAATGTTGGAACTGGGAAACGATTAGAAGACAACTATTGTAAATGAAAAAGCTATTCTGTAACTCATATTCTGTATGTGGAATTACTGACATAATTTTCTGTTGCATTTTCTGTCTTTCTTGAATGCCAACAAGATCTATGTAGATGTTGTGAATTAAACAGATTGACCTGAATATTGCAAAGGAACTGACAAATATAATCGCTGAATATCCTACTTGTGCTTGGTAAAAGAGATGACATTCTTATCACAAAAACTGCCACAGATTGTTAGCACTGTAGTATAACTGCAATTCCCACTTTTTTCTATGAGCCTTGTGAGGAAATAATATCAAGTTGCACTATATAATAAATCCATATGATCTCACTAACAAATCAATATTAATTTTTTACCAGTCTGAAACAAAACTAATACATAGTCTGTGGATATGCAACTAAAAACTATCTTTGTATGTCCAAAATTTACCCAACTCCAGGTTTCAGACTTGCACTTTGCAAGTGCATAGTTCTGTTTTTCTTATGTTTTAAATTGCTACCGGATAAAAAAATTATTTCTCTTGATTAATCTGAAGCCTGGAGATTGTGTTCTCCTATAACTGTTTCTGTTGTCAGGTACTAGAATAAAATAAATCATCATCATGTAAGGCACAACATTGTCTTAGTGAAGGTCAGTCATGACATGTACACCAGAAAGTCCTCCTATTTACAGGCTAGATAAGAAAATAATAGTTATAAATTTTTTTTCATGTGTTTGTTTAATTTTTCTCAGAGGTCATTTGGATACTTCTGAGAATAAGAAAAGCAATGTCACTTTCCTTTGCTACAAGATCATGTTCTCTAAGAAAAAATTCAGAAAGATATTTGAAGGAAGAAGGAAATTAGCATAATTTCCATGTGTCTCCTTCTTTATGTAGTGTTCTACAATGCTTTAGAAAGAGCTGGTAAGACTTGCTTGGGTTCTGAGATAAAAAAAAAAGTACTGCCAGACATCCTTGCATTGCAAATCCCAATTTTATAAAACCTATTGGTGTCAGAGGAGGTCAAGTGACAAATTCTCACAGAACCGTAGTACAGCGCTCTGAAGCACTCACTGGTGCTTTTGCTCCAAGTTATGACTAAATGAGCATATTGGCTATTATTAGGAGCCCAGATTGTGCTACTGCTTTGTACTGGTCTGCTCCAACAGCCTCAGATTGTAAATACACTTTATTACTCAAATTGGATCACATTTTATTCAAATGTATGCACAAATTTTCAAAGTAACTTTTTTTGTCATATATTGCTAGAAATAACACAATTCATACTTTGATTTCAATCAAACTGTGTATTGTGTATGCATGAAAAATTCAATTATCTGTCTCTTTTTTTCTGGAGACTTTTTGGTTTAGCCTGTTAAAACATTATTTTGATCTAATGTGAAACCAGTTCGGATAACCAAGATATTTCCAGATAGCAAAATAAAAGAAGAAGACATGGAACTATGAACTAAAACGTGGCCTGTAATATCTCAAGTTCTTCCTAAATGACAACACAGTAACCATTAATTACAAAAAACTCCAAGAAATATTATGTTTTATGACAATGTAAATCCCAGAACACATCAACAATTTTGTAGATGATCATGTATAAAATCCGTGAATTAATACCAAGATGTTTTTAGCATTGTGTACTGAGTACTAAATTAATAATTCATACAACCAATTATCCATGATTATGTGAACTGAGAACAACTGAAAACCAGCGTTAACAGGTGGTGCGTGCAGTTTACTGTGAAAACCACTATTAAAAATCTTTGGATTTACCTTACGTCTTCGTTTTGCAGCCTAATGTTGTAAACCAACAGGTTGCAAACTATTGACCCAGAAAAGCAGATTGCAGTGAGATCCTAGCCATTTCCAGTTCCCTTGATATTAGTCCACTCTTACATAGTGAAGGGTGGGACAATTCTGCTCGGTCTGTCAGAAGAAATTATCTAAATTTATAATTGCAGTTCAGTGGGCAAGAGGTGGCAGACCTAATTTCTGAACAGAAATCTGCAGTCACACTGGAATGAACAAGCTGGAAAGAGGTGTTGAGGTCTGACCTTTTCCTGAAGGCTTCCTTTCCAGGCATCAGTGGCCAGTGCAATGCCAAGCTGGAAGTTCTCCAGCTGAAGTCCTCCATGAAGATAAAGCAGTTACATCTGGGGCTTTCAGCAGCTAGCCTGTGGTGCAGAAAACTGGGTGGACAAGCTGAGGGCCCTCACTTAGTCAGGGGCCAGGGTAAAAAAAGACAAGTTTCACAGGTTCTCTGAAGCTTCTCAAGTTCTTCAGTGTTGCGGTGATGGCACAGGAAGGGCTGAGAGCCCTTCACAGGAACACATTGGAAAATATAAGGAGTCTGAGACTTCCAATGTAAGTAGTTTCGCTTAACGTCTGCCTTCAGTAGACTAAAAGCAGCAGAGCTTATCCTATAAATGTGGGTGAAGGCCAAACTTTACGACTGCTTGATCTGCAAAGACATCTCCAGTTTAAGTCAGTGGTGAAAATCCAGAGACGAATTAAAGGTGATGTTTCCTGCATGTTAGCAGCATTCCTCCATGTTAGCGCATTATTTTTCTCATCTATGCCTACCATGAATGCAATAGAAATCATCCTGTTGTCTAGCCAGAGAAAGAAAATGGCAAAGTTTTAACTAAAGCATAATTATGAACAGTCCAAAAAATACAATAGCTCTGTCACTATATATAGTTAATTTTGACATGTAATGAGTTACTCTTGACATACTGTTTTATGTATAAGAGCAATATTTCCTGCCTTCCTGAGCTACCTGAGTGCCCAAAGATTAATTTGCAAAAGGAATTTCTTCTTAATTGGGGGAGGGGGGGGCTGCACCAGGGGGAGCGTCTATGTATTTTAGATGCTGTCAGGGCTACACATCAGATAAACAGAAGTTTTCAGTCTCCCAGTTTTGGCCATGGGCTCCCAGTTCCTTTTCAGATCTGCCTGTGAGTGACTGTGGATTTTAAGCAAACAATTTTTTATACTGAAAAGCACTTTGTCAGTCATACAGTTTTAAAATCTGGCTAATACTTTCTGACTTTGTCAACCGATCTAGAAGTTTTAAAATATAGAATAATGATCTGTCTTCTAAAATGTAAAGAAAATAAATGATCAAATATAACCAATACTAACAGTAAAAACCAAGTAAAATGTCTAAAGGTAAATCCACCTGCATTTTTACTGTTAACTATTCATACAAGGAGGACTCATCAAGGCATAGACAGTAGACACCTTTGGTCTTCTGGCATTTAACAGCTAAGTGACAACTCTGCTTATTCATCTTCTTTCCATTTTAAATGGCATATTTTTATTGAAAGTCTCTGAATTACTGAATGGACATCCGAATGTGCTTTTCTCAGCAAGCACAAAGTAGAAGTTTTCCACAATTCTAAAATTTCATTAAATACCTGCAAGATTTCCAGTAGGTGCAAGCCAGTAAAGAAAGTGTTAAAATTTTCTGCCACACTTCCAAGAAAAGCAGGCAAGAAATAAAGATATCCATTAAGTCCTTGATGAATATGGCATATGGAACACCTACAACTCACTTGAAAGTTTTCTGTTGTTACTAAACTCTTAGGCAGGAGAGGTTGACCTTGGCTGCTGCCAGACCCCCACCCAGCTACTCTCTCACTTCGCCTTCTCAGCAGGACAGAAGAACAAAACATGATGGAAAAAACATGGGAGCTGAGATAAAAGCAGTTTATTATTAGTTTGTTATTTGTTATTATGAGCTAGTGTGATGAAAGTTAATTCATCCCAGCCAGACCCAGTGTATAAATACATCTAAAATAATCAATTACATGCTGTAGTTCATTCTAAAAGTAGACTAAGGAAGGTAATCATTGAGTCTAACCATGGATAATAAATGATTCACAAATAATTTTTAGAAATATTTTCAATGTTAATTTAAGAAGAGTCAGTTCAGGTCTTCTTAGTAGAGGCAAAGTTAAACTTTGCTGCTGCAAGGATGAAGATCAAATTAGTGAACCCTGGAGAGACATGTTGTCCTTTGGCTATCACTGATGAATGGGAGAGAGATGGTCAAATGTGACAGCCTGAGAGCCAAGATTGCTAATGCTGGGAGTTCCTTCAGGTCCCCAAGGCCTTGTGTGCCCAGCCACTTCACTCAGCAGTGAGAGGAGCAGCACACCCACTGCTCTTAGACTCCAGCATAGGCAGAACAGGAAGCAGTCATTACCTCGTGAAGTGATTTAGAATCATAGAGCCACAGAATCATTTAGGTTGGAAAAGACTTTTAAGATCATCACGTCAAACCATAAAAAATCCGATTTACTACGTCCCTTCTAGAACTAGACCCAAATCTACACCTTTCAATGTTAATGACACAAGAACTGAGGCAAGCAGCAGATCCAGGACAGTGACAGAGTTACCTCACATAATTCCTTACACACATTTATGAAGCTCCATCATAGAACTGTTAAAAAGGAGTGTTGCAGCAGGTTGTTTTGCAGCCTGCAACAGTGATAAGTAATTTGCTTTTAATTCCCACCTCATATATGTTTATGGCCGTTTCATACTGATTTGCTCACTTGTAGATTTGATTGTGTTGTCTCTCATTTAGGCAATGATATACTTGTTGGACTGATAGAGATACAAATCTGCTGGAGGACTTGGGACAAATGGGGTTCTGGGAATTTGAGCACTGCCTTGCTGCTGACCCATGGTAGTATGTGTTGCCAGGTTCTGACATTCATGTCAGGGCTAACACAAAACTGAACATCTTCATGAGATCAGGACTGCCTCAATGCATGCAAAATATCATATCTCTAAGAGCCTTCAATAGTTCTTATCTTTCCTTGTTTTTCTAGAAATTATATGGACAGCAAATGCAGTTTTCTGAATATCACCCAGATGTTAGAGCACAATGTTGGCAGTTCACTGAGAAAGTCAGGCTTTCTTAAGTAACCCTGGATCCAGCACTGTGAGCCAAGATGAGCTCACAGCACCCTTCTGCTGTGATAAAGAAATGACAGCTTGAAAATGTCATTTCTGAAAGAAATGTTAGTTTTGACATTTCACACTTTGGTCTAGTTAAAATTAATACAATAAAACAAAAGCATTGGTGGATTTAGTTTGTATGCTCTCTTCAGGATAGCACACACAATACTTTCAATACCGTGCTTTGCTTATGAAATACAACGTACAGCTATATAAGGAGGAGGAAAAGACACTAAATTAAATAATTCAGAAACTCAGGAAGGTGAAACACCAAATCAAAAAATGCAAAAATAACATAGCCTCCTTGACCTGAGAAAAGACAGATGATAACTTCCTTCTACTCTCCTTTTTTAAAAATTTTATTTCTTTTTAAATAGCTTTTATTGATTCAGAAATTATTTGTAAATGACTGAGATCCAGTTACAGGGAGCCAATATTTCACAGATCAAAAGTAACATGAAAAGTGGGATTTAGATCATCTAGCTTTAACCACAAAAAAAATTAGTCTTCAAATTTAACTATTCATCTAGTTTCATCTAGTTTCACCAAGAAACAAGCATCATCCATGAGGAGTTTATGTAAACGATGTTAGATATATAAGGCATAGGAAAGATGGATCAATGACTATCTTAACTCTTGAGTGGAGTGAGCAAGTGAGATGAATCTTGTCACATCTCTGAAACACAGGCCCTTTTTTTTGCTTTTTTTTTTAAATGGGCATATCTTTTCATAGGCTCTGCATCACTGTACTGATTCCTGATATCAGACCAATAAACATGCTGTCTTCTCTAAATTCTTTGCTCTGTAGTCCAGTCTCTGTTTCTGTCATAACAAGATGGACATATGTATGTTTCTCAGCATCAACCACAGTACAATGGGTCTTGAAATGGCTTTAATATTTATCAGAAACAGAAAAAGCTGCAAGAGTGGTGCAGCTCAGTGGTGACTGAGCACAAAACATAATGGAATCCATTTAAATTACATTCTTAAAAATTAAATCCGAATGCTGACTTCTGTGTTTCTGTCTGTAAATTAACAGCTCATAATCATTTGTTCATAAACAATTCCATTTTAATCCTCCTGATGTACAGATACTACTAAATCAACTAAGTTCGTTTAATCATATTTTTTCCATTACTCTTTATTTCATTAGAACACTACAGAGAAAAATAATTTTAGCCTGGGACAACAAGGATAATAAAGTTTTGAAGTCTGATTCTGAGGCTAGATCATCAAGTGCAAAACTCTGATTTCCCCCCATTTTGGCCTTTTGAGTAATACTAAAGAAACCCACACAAACTAAAATATTGTGCATTTGAAATGACCGCATTTCATGGCTTACTTATTATTAACTGAATATAAAATTGGAAAGTTGCAAATTATTTATCAGATATGCAAAAGTATGTTTGTGATATTGAATGTTTAGTTTAAAAGTACCATATGAAGCCATATAAAGTACAAGGTTTTAATAGCTTGCAGTCTCTTAGTCATGTCATGACTTCCATTTGTCACAGCTGTCTCATAGCTCTTCATAACCTCTGCATAAGAAATTAAAGTTCTCAGTGCTGCTCCTGTAGAACTAGTGTCCATCATGACAGGACCTGACGGTACACAAGCATGCAATCTTAGTAGGAAAGTAAGTGATAAGAGGGATGTTAAAGAAGTTGTTTGCACTCTCCCATGTTAGGCATCTGTCTTAGGCAGCTTAAGGCTTTGGCAGTGGCTTGAGACAACAGATTAAGATGTTACCCTGTCCTGTCCATTCTAAGTTTTGCACAGATTTCTGAGCTCTTTGTCAATCACCTCCTGATCTGCAGGCTAAATTCAGTTAGCTTTTTTTCCCTCAGAAAATTGCACCATAAACTTTAGTTACTCAGGATTTGATTAATGTCAGTTTCAGATGTCCCTGCAGCAAGCAGTAGAGCACAGATGGTGGCTGGCCACCCGTCTGAGTTAAGCCATTCCCACGCATCAATCAGCATCTGTAGTTTATAACAGGATTTCTTAAGGAAAAGTGGTATCAGCGATATCTTACTGTAAAAAGCTGAGAGGTTTAGAAATTGATTAATGAGCAGGTCAGGAGTCCATCAAGTGAGAACAAGACAGAGAGGTGGGTGTACCATTCTAAGGCAACCTCTCACCACTCATCCATCAGAGCTCTACGTTTGCAGACAAGTCACTTCAGTTTCCCTCTTCAGTCAACGGAGAAAAAGGCTTCTGTAAGTGTGAGCCAAAGCTGGAATCTGACTAACTCAAGTGGAACTCATTTCTTTTCTTTGACTAAATAAGAGGACTGGAAAGTTACCTAACTTAAGCCCAGAAGTTAGACTTCGTGAGTACTCCTTCAGAACAAAGAAATGGTCTTTTGAAATCTTGGCAAAGTCTGATGAAGGGACATTTTCACACATTACTTAGCTGGGGACTACACATTACATCCATTCTATAACTATAGTGAACAGCACATTTCAGCCACTACACACCCCACCTTTTTCTGAAGAGTACATCAAAGAGTAATGAAGAAATGAGGTAGACAAGGCAGTTAAATTCAGCTTTCTTTTTCACCACTCCAAAGCCCAGCAAGGACCAGGCAAAAAATTGACAGATGATAGCAGAACATACTTTTGATTTTCTAGTCCTCTTTCATCCTAGCAGTCTACAGTGGTGGTTTGAGCTCTGCACTCTACTCAGGTTATTCAGGGTACCCAGAGCTCTGAGCTGGAAGACAGAGACGGGGAGCAGAATGAAGCCCCGATAATCCAAGGGGAAGTTTTTAGTGACCTACTGCTCGACATAGACACACACAAGTCTATGGGGCCTGAAGGGATCCACCCAAGGGTGCTGAAGGAGCTGGCAGATGTGCTAACCAAACCACTTTCAATCACTTATCAGCAGTCCTTGCTAACCGGGGATGTCCCTGTTGACTGGATGTCAGCTGATGTGACACCCGTCTACAAGAAAGGCTGGAAGGAGGATCCCGGGAGCTACAGGCCTCTCAGTCTGACCTCGGTGCCAGGGGAGGTTATGGAGCAGATAACTGGAGTGCCATCAAGCTGCACATACAAGGCAACAAGGTGATCAAATCCAGTCAGCATGGGTTTATGAAAGGCAGGTCCTGCTTGCCCAACGTGATCTCCTATGACAAAGTGACCTGCTTAGCGGATGAGGGAAAGGCTGTCTGTGTTGTTTATGTGGTCTTTACTAAAGCTTTTGACACTGTTTCCTACAGCATCCTCCTGGAGAAACTAACTACCCATGGTTTGGATGGAAGTACACTTTACTGGGTGAAAAACTGGCTGGATGGCTGCACCCAAAGAGTGGTGGTGAATGGAGATACTTCCAGCTGGTGGCCAGTCACAAGTGGTATTCCCCTGGGCTCAGTACTGAGGCCAGTTCTGTTGGATATCTTTGTCAATTATCTGGATGAGAGGATCAAGCACACCTCAGTAAATTTGCAGATGACACCAAGTTGGGTGGGAGTGTTGACCCAACTGACAAAAGGGATGTCCCATGCAATATGATGTCATGCTCAGCAATATGCTTTCCTGGAGGTGGCTGAACACTTGGCTGCCAATGGGAAGTAGTGAATGAATTCCTTATTTTGCTTCACTTGTGCACACAGATTTTGCTTTACCTCTTAAACTGTCTTTATCTCAACCCACAAATTTTCTCACTTCTATCCTTCTGCCTCTCTTCCCTATCCCATTGGTGGGTGAGGGGGTGAGCAGCTGGGTGAGGCGTAGGACTGTTATTAACCCTCAACAGTCTATTTCAAAGAGACTGCCTGTATTAGGCATGTGATGTCTTGTCACGTTCACTTGCTTGTAATTAGTTACATGATCATCAAATATGTAAGTCACCACTGAATAGTTAACTTACTAATGTTTTAATAACTGTCATAGCAACCTGAATATTGATTAAAGTTTACTTAGATGTTAAACGAAAAATAGCATAAAATAAATGCCAGCACATAAAATTTCAAAGTAGGCTTCTTACTTCCCATTTCTATAAGAAAAATATCCTATTATGCTGGAAAAAAAAATCAAACCCTTTGTCTGTTCAGAAGTCTTCTGCTGGATGTCTCTTGTGTTTCCTTTCAATAACAGAAAAAAAAATATCAGTAGTTAAAATATTCTTCACCAGAATATAATAATTAGAGAATTAAAATGAATTTCTATCTGTATTAGATTAACAACTGGATTAATGCACAAGTGACGTAAGAAAAAAAGGAAAAGGACTGAAAAAAATCAATGATGTGCCTCAAAAAAAATTCTTGCAAATAGTATACTGCATCCCTTTACTTTTTCCGTTCTTTAATTCGGTCTGGTCGCACATCTGTAATCTTACTTGACTAGGTCCAGCACAGGAAATATCTGAAGCAGAGTGAGAGCTGCCATATAGGGTCATACAGAAAAGATATTCCTGATAAACAGTCAGAGGGAAAGAAAAAGCATGTATAAGACAGAGCTTGGATAAAGCAATCCTGATCCTTATACTGCTGCCTAATTTACATAATCTGCAGTTCAGGGACTTTTCCAGGCCAGAGATTATATTCTCAGGATCATGTTTAGCAGCCCCTAAAGACCTATTCTTTGTGAACAGGTCCAATTCCTTTTTGAACTCATTTGCACTTTTGACCTTCATATCATCTCTTGGCTATAAACTATGTGCTCTAATGGTGCTCTGTGTAGAAAAGCACTGCCTTCCTTCCCAGCACCTCCCCACCAGCATGGACGGCCTGCAAGACAAGTCAGGAAAAGGAGATTTGAAATGCCTACTCTTAATCGAAAAGTGATAAACACTCATCATCCTATGCTGTTCTTACTGTGATGACTAGATATATCATTGGCTTCAGTGGGGGGAAGCACTGAATACATTTCTGTAGCTGTGCAATAAAAAAGCTTTTGCTATGTTTTTACAGACTCTGTCTCAGACACTTCTGTAGGGCTACTACAGATTTCTTAGGACACATTTGTTTTTTATCAGAAATAAGATCTTTAGAATAAGCAAGTTTAAAGAAGGCTGTGCTGCCATTCAGCGTGACCTGGATAGGCTGGAAAG
>Ga0065711_1040407_pt1 | contig 16994 bp, 13 predicted proteins | sample Hoacrofraction12_FD_59098 | JGI IMG/M metagenome (GOLD analysis project Ga0065711, IMG submission 59098) | Hoatzin crop microbial communities from Cojedes, Venezuela - Epithelial fraction 12 v2 (version 2) | ecosystem: Host-associated > Birds > Digestive system > Esophagus > Crop | place... | reverse complement strand
ATGTCTGTCTGTCTAGCCATCGCTTGGGGTTTCAGGCTTTATACCCACTTTTTAATTAAAAGAACTTGGTTTTGTTAAAGCAGTAGTGGGCAGCGATGAAATGCAGTTTGCTCAGACTGCAGGAAAGATGTTAAGGGAAAAGAACAAATAACATTTCTAATAGTGCTGACATGGTCTGCATAGAAGTAGCTCCCAGTGAGCCTTCTTGTGCTGGCAGGTTATGGCATTGCTCTTTGCCGGCTTTTCACAAAGGTCCTCTTAGGCTTTCGGGTGCAACAGAGGGCCTGAAGTTAGATGCCCACGGTCTGGCTGAATGAAGCCATATCAGTGGCTTCACTCACAAGCCCAGCTGGGAGATTTCAGGTCAGGTTCTTCTCTGGTAGAGCTCCAATAAGTTCAGTGAAACTCTCCCAGAGCATTGACCTAACTAACCTAACCAGCAGTAATATTCCTTGGAAGTGAAATAATACTCTTCGTCCAGAAATTTCAGACCCTGTAGAGACATGTGTGTGCAAATAGTATGGGGAAACAGAGTGCAAATAACTCTGAGGACTGACATCCTTGACCAAATTTTAAAAATTGCTTGTCTTGCTGCACATGTAGTCCCGTGTGAGAGGGTGCAGCTCTGCTGGGAAGGGGCTTAAGGGACCTCAGGGTTTGGAGCTTGTAACTCAGGCTCTTGGCAGACAGAACTAGATATTGCCTGTTAGGCTTAATTCATGTTTCAAGGTTATCTTACAAGCTAGAGATTGATAAAACCACTTGTGAGAAGCTGAAAATTGGGGATCTGCTGGCTTCCAGTGCCTGTGACTCCTGGGAGAAGGGCTGTAGCGCATAGACGTTATTTCAGCCTGGTTGTGATGGCTGCCCCAACTGCCTGCTGATTATCTGCCTTCGTTAGCACAGCAGATGGCTGTCGGTGTCCTGGTAGCTGAAGTGGCCTCCCCAGCCATTTTTATAACCGCGCTTCAGGGAATAGATGTAGGTGCCAAGGTGACTGTTCCAGTTTTAAAGCCCAGTAAGATAAGATGATTGAGAAAGCTTTAAATAAAAGCTAACCTGTGGAAATCCCTTGACAAATCATCCGTTTGTGAACTTTTACTTCCTCTTGCATTGCCTTAATCTCCTCCATCAGACAGGCTAAAGAAAGCCCAAGCATATAAGAGAACTATTTTAATTTAGACCACCAACCTCATCCACGTTAACAGCTGGGGCTGTTTGCTAAGGCCTTCTGCATGGGAGATAGCATGTGTTGGAGGGCTAAAACCTGGAGGTCCTTCAAAATGGAGTAAAAACGTAAAATAAAAATAAGAAACTGTAAAATATTTCCTTCTGATAAAGAGAGGAGCAGAGAAGAACTGTTGTGCAGTGCAAAATGCAAGTTCATGTGTCTGCCACAGGACTTCTTTGCCATCAGCAAAGGCTGACTTTAAGAGTACATTTATGTCTGTACCGTTGTCAGCAGTTGTTTTGGTTTGTATTTCTGATCACGGTGGGATTGCAGGGGTATTTTAGTGTGCCTGTTTGTATGTGAACTAATCTAATGAAGTCTGGTGGGCTGCTCACGTGCCCCGTTACAAGATCAGGGCTGTACAAGTCGGTGTTGTGAGGCTTAATGACTTTGCACAATGTTAAATTGTGCATCCTCTCGGAGAGAGGGTTCTGGCTCTTTTTCAAGATCTATAAATACTCTGGAAGTCAGCCTGATTTCTTGCTGAGGGCTGTGGGCACGGTGCAGGCTGGGTGTGTGTACACGTGTGCTCTGCAGGGAACTCCTCGCCTGATACAGGGCTTGCAGTCAGCAGGTCTGCTTTTCTGAAGAGACGGTGGAGAACACCACAGAGAGAAGCAGGCAGTTCCCCCATGCAGGATGGTTTTATTTACTTTTTCACCTTTCAAATGCCTTACAAAAATGTCCAGAGGCCATTAAATAGCTTGTCTGTTCCTCCCGTGGGTGTCCATCCTGTGGGGAGGAAAATGTCCAGCCCTGGGTCAGATGTCAGCAAGCCGAGGCTTTTGGAGAAGGAATGGGGATGCGATGATGAGGAAAGTATCCAGGATTGTGACTAATGGTTAGGGAGAGCTGTGAGATGTAACAGTCCTCTTGCTACTGAGTCTGCCTGGGGTTGCGCAGAGAAATGCATGGGTGACCGTGAAGCTCTGCAGAGCGGCATGATGCGACAGAAGTAGCCCTTGTATGTGGGGTTTACCTGCTGCAGTTGTGAGAGAAAGGAATGATTGCTGCAGCCTCCAGGAAATGCATTTTATTAATTTCTGTTACTGCTTGTTACCCACAAGCAGGGGAGCGAGTGCACTGCTGATGGCTGGTTACCGGTGGGGCAGCCATCCGTAGGCCGTGGGTCTGTCTGCAGTGGCAGCAGGCCCTAGGCAGCGCACCAGAGCTACCACCAGCCCCAGTAAATAAGTTCTCAAAATTGTTTTTATAGCAGACACAGAATAAGTCTTTTGGACTCCAAAGTAAATGCTTCTTCTGGAATTTCTCAGTGGATTTTTATTAGAGCTGGCTGAGGCTGGAGGAAACAGTCCCTCTGACGTCAGAGGCTTTATGTCGGGCTGTTTCCATTTTTATACTGTGCTCCTCTGGGCATTTAAGGCATTTCCACGACATAGCAGATCCACCTGGAACTGCTTCATTCCCTTCTGCTCTGATTTAAAGCAGATAGAAGTTCTTGCCTGTTGCCAATTACTAGAACGTGTTTCTGTCTAATTTCAGGTATCGTTTGGAGTTGATGTCAGTGGATAGTTAGTTCTTTGGAGCGCAAACCTTGGGCAGACCAGGTTTCCCATAAATAAGCGAGCAAAGATGCTGAGCCTAGACTGTTGCTGGAGATCCACGATCACGCTCCCTCTCCCTGTGCGTTGTAAAATGTGCGGTGTTGCATCTGCTGGCTCCTGGCCAGGTGTTTGGGTCTGTTTAGCTGTGGCTAGACTTGTTGCATGTGTTCTTCATTCATCACAGGCCATGTCTGAACTTGGCAAGTGCTGCCTAGGCCATGGCGGCAGCTCTGCCAGGTGAGCCATTAGCGGCTGGTCTCGGCTGGAAGTCTTCTTCCTGCAGGTCTTGAACGCAATTCAACCGTGCTAAACAGCAAACCGCAGCTACGCTCACGTGCGTGCAGTAGTGGAAACAGTTTGACACGCAAATCAGAAATGTCACTTCATTTAGCCAACGACTCTTGGCGGAGAAAGACCTGGACTTGTGCTCGGACCTTGCAAGAGACCAGATGGCTAATGTGGTCATCAGCCATCGCACTGTAATCCCACATCAAAACTTGGCTTTCCACAGAGATCTGTGAACAGGAGTGAAATGTAGAATGTTAAATACAAAGCAAAGCAGAACCACTCCATTATAACCCGCAGTGATGGGAATTCAGTGCTGCTTTTAAGCAGCAGGGTTCTTAACTCCAGGCTTTTTCTATTTGGTTTTATTTCCCAAACCCTGCATTATCTTGTTAGGAGAGACATTATTTCCCTTTGGTAATTTCTCTTCCCTTCCTCAACTCTCCCGCATTTTTTAAGCTTGCAGTGGGGAGATTAAAATTTATGGTTGTTGGAGCTCTGTCTTTCTTTATTTCCCCCCTTTCCTAATTCTTCAACTCATCACGTTCAAATAGCACTAATTAAATCTGTTCTCACTTAAAATGCAGTCCTGCCTTCAGTAGGCAAACTTACATCTGGACTCTCCTGAAACAGTCTAACCTTGGCAGTATTTCAGCAGAAATCAGTGGCACTACACTGGGGTGAGATCGGTGTCGATAGATCCGAGTCAGGCCTGTGGTTATTAGAGTTATGTGCGGTCAGTACGCTACTATCTGTCAGAGGTCTTTAGCTCACATGCGAGGTTACGTGAGCACAAGTGCATTGCTTGTCTGGGTCAGCTCAGGCTCAGCAGCAGATCAGCCGGCTAGGAGGGGGAATGGCAAGGAGCCGTTCGGATCCTCTGCACTGCTCTGTTGATTTGGGGAGGGTTTATTAGCCTGAGAGTAGTGTCCAGCCCACAGTGGCTGTGAGCTGCATCCAAATTGGAAAGTCTGTGGAAATAATAGAGCAAAGACGCTGTCAGAGCTGGCAGCCAGAGTCCCTGTATTATTGCTTTTTGCTGTCAGGTTTATCCCAACCTTTCAATACCTACGTAATGAAAAATTGCTGGTAGATTGCTGTGCAAGCCTTTGGCTGGTGTGTATTAGGAAAGCGAGGAGCTCTTCTTGGATCAAGCCTGTAGTGTGGACGTCTCCTTGGAGGTAATATCCCAGCTACCCAAATTCAACATGTGCTTCCAGCTGGCTGTGGCACTTTTTCTCATGATCTGTCCCGGGCTCCTGTGTTTCTGTACACAGCTGTCTTCCAGAAGTGGCTGGATTTAACGGCACAGGAATTTTTTCCTCCTGCCAGAGGTTTTGGTACCAGTCTTTACATTTCTTTCCAAAAGAAGAGCCAGAGACTCTGCAAAATCTATATGAGACTTTGCTGTTGCAATCGACCCATGACATAGGAGCAATCTCAAATGCCGAGATAGATATGTAGTTAGTAAGTAGCTTTGAGAATTCTTTGGAATAAAAGATACATATACTGTATAAATGTAAGATACCTAATCAATTTTATTGCTAGGTTTGTGCTGAGCTACAGTGCTGGGGAAAGATCATACATTGCCATTCTACATCTCTTGGGATACAGTGGGAGACTTGCTTAGACCCAAGAAAAACTGCTTCTGTGCCTGCCTCTGATTCATGCTGCATAGTTAAATGCCATGGGAAAGCACTTGTAATACAAACACTTTTGTTTATAGGCAGACATTTAATTATCATATTACAGAATTCTCAGAACCAGCTGCCACATGAGATTTCTGGCTAGGACATTTAACATAAAATTAAAACACAGCGTCACATGCCCATTTAGCTGAAAACCTGAGCATAGTATTTGCACATTCCTGTTCTCTGTAAAGAGCTTCCTGGATGATATTTCTGTGCAGATTAGTCATGAGAAGTCGGCGTGCTGTAAGCTTGATGACGTCTTTGTGACTGGATCAGAGAACAAATATTGTGATCTGTGCAGCATGGGCTCCCTGCGAGTGATTAAATTTCTTCTCCAAGGAATCTAGGTCATTTACTAAGGTCAGAGCACTGGGCATCTATGGAAAGGAAAAACCAAAGTGGATTGTTTCCATGCTTTTGAATCCAGCATTTTATTGATAGTCCTGAATGCTTTGGGAAAACGCATGATAGTCCCAGTACAATGTGGAAAATAATGCTACGTCTTAATAACTCTATATAGAGGAAAGCTTGGAAACCTACTTTGAATCCTCATATGGTTTGCAAGATTAAATCGTTTTCTCAGGCAAGCAAGGATTACATTTGTGTGTAAGAGTGTGCAGGGCTGTGTTTTCTCTCCTCGTCCCTCTCTGCTTTTTCCTGCACCGATTACGTCTGCCTACTGGGTTGCATTCCCGGCTCCGATACTCCATGTGCTCCATGCACCAGTTCCCTTTCCTTCTCTTCCTGCCAGTTCCATTTGGTCCCAGTGTCCAGGTCAAGATGTGCTTCCAGTATTCCAGCAAGGGCTCACTAATCGTGGGTAAATGCCCCAAAGGTGACTCAGGAACATAGCTCCCTGTGAGTACAAAAGCACAAGATTTCTGAAGCATTTAAGTCTTCTGGTGTCAACAGTGTCTACAGGACTAGGTGCCTGGGTTTCTAAAACAGTGGCACAGGAAAACACAGTGAGTGAAACAAAGAAATCCCTTTCCTACAGATACAACTGAAAGGAGAAATCTGCTGGTTTCCTGGTCTGTTTTAGAGTGCGTTGTCAGGAAATTAGCCTACGACATCTTCCTACACTGAGAACAGGAGATAAACTGTCAGGAACATTTCGCCAACATATTTCTAGAACGCAAAATCCCATTTATCCTGTAGGGAGAGACTGTCTTAAATGCCATCTAAAAATTGCTAAGTGACACTGCCTTGCCACCGTGCTGTGCTATAGGATGGGTGGGAGTCAACTGCTCCAGATCAGGACATGTACTTCTCTCGGAATCTTCCACCGATTTTCACTCCTTACTCCTGTCCTGTCTCTGGGTCTGGTCTTTGCCTATGAAGCCATAAACAAGCCAGAACGCTGTTCTGCTTCCATGTGATAAACCCATAGCTGTGGGACTCCCAGGAACAGCGTGGAAGTTTATGTCTTTGCTGGCTTTTTGGGGGGGTGGCTGGTGAGCCAGCTCTCTTGAATGAAAGCTGGAGCTATCTGAGCTATCTGGACTGGTGCAGTGCTGTGAAAAATTCATGCAAGGCATAGAAAGTGCTGTAACCTTTTGGCACTGGCTCGAAGCTTCTCAGCGGTGTTGGCAAAATGCGGTCAGAGCAACGCAGCTTGGATGAGAGCGCTTGAGAGCTGCTTTGCTGAGAAGCTGCTGCTTCTGCTAGGCAGTGTCTCCTCTCTGGAGAAGAAAAAAAAAGCCACATTTAATATACCTCCGTCTTGTTTGGTGCCAGTAAGAAGGAACAGGAAGGCTGCTTCTGGCTTTGTAGATACCTTGCAGTAGTAGAGCTGGTCTCTTTTTTTTCCTGCGGCGTACGGAAAGCAGCCCGTTAGCAGGGTCAGTGGTCATCCTGGGCAATGGTTTTCATGTCTGCTGAGACCTGGATCGGTATTCAGGCTGCAAATGAGGCTTTACCAAGCTGCTTGCCTGGTGCTGCGACCTCTGAGCTCACCAGAGACGTGCGCAGATCCAGCTGCAAATACTGAAAGTGAGAAAGGGAGCAGGGGAAGGAGACTCCTAAAGCATACGGGAGGAGGATTGTCGTTTGTTTATTGGAGGTTTTTTTAGTTCCCTCCCCTCTTTATCCTGAGGTCATGAAGTGTTTGTTTTTCCAGCAGTGTCATAGTGTGAAGAAATCCAAAAACACATACTCCTGTTGCGATATCATCTGCTGGTGGAAACCATGTGATTGTTTTGAAAGACCGGGAGTTTCTTCACAGATCAGACTGATTAGTGTTGTCTGAACTGTAACTCGAATCACTAAGCATCTGCCCTGCATTGCCACACTGGATATGATGAAAAATGACCCATAGTCCACCAGGAACACAATTCATTCTTTGACACACTGGGTGAGTGTCTTGGGATTTTGAAGAAAATACTTCAGAGATGGGGGGAGAGGGAAGGAAGATAAATAAACATAGAAAAGACTCCATGTAACAGCTGCAGGGCTGGCGACAGGCTTCCAGCTTGAAAAAAGTAGTCCAGGGACAGTTTTACACAGCTGCACTTCTGTGACCTTAGAGCTGCAATAACCATGGCATGTGTCTCAGCAGAGCAGAAAACCCCGTGTTTGAAGCAGGCACCTCATTTCCACTGTGCTTCCAAGAGAAGCCTGAAGTCTCTGTGAGTTTCTTATGCAGATGGGGTGAAGAGGATGGACAAGGGGTGTGTTTTCACAGGCTCCACAGGAGGATGAGACGTGCTGTCTGTGAAGGAGCGTTGCAATTGCCGTTCCTGCTGGAAGCAGGAAGAGCTGAGCCTGGCTGGGGCAGTTGGTGGCATCGGACCTGATGGTTTCCCAGGAGTCCCTTCCGTGTCTTTGGTCTGCGTGATTTGAGAAAAGAAACAGACAGTGCCTACTTGTCTGAGTGTTCCTGGGATGCCGTCTGAGCTCAGCTGGCTGTGTCTCGAAGTGGCCAGTGCGCTTGGCAAGGAGGGGATCCACACCGTTGCGCTGTGGATGCGTCTTATTCGTCCTAACTCTTCCCAGGAGTGAAATCTTTGAATTTCCCAGAAGTCAGGCTTTTCTTTGTGGTGCGCCAAGATAGTTGTGTTTCTAGGGCTGCTGAGATATCACCCGGAAAATCTTTTCTCTGAGGTAACCTAAACCTCACAGATGTGCCTTGCAGGAAGGAAATATTTTTCTCCAAAAACCATCTCCAGTTCCCCTTTCACTTTGAGCGCCTGCAGCGCTGAGTCACGGCTGTAGGCGCTGTACAAGCTTGTATGAAATCTGTGAAGTTCCCGGGCTCTCAGGAGCTGCGTGACCACGGGGGCTGGCAGCCGGCGTGGCCGGGGCCGACCCACCGATGAGTACCGGCCGCGGGGATGCAGCCGCATCACACACAGTATGAATGAGCAGGGCATCCTTGACACGTGAGGCTGATGTAAGCCCTTGTGGGTTTCTACATCTCTGAGTCTCACTGTGGTTTTTGGTGGGGTTCTTTTTCCTTTTTATACCAGCTCTTTTTTCACAAAGTCTTCAGTTACTGCAGCCTCACAAATGAGATTGTCAAGAAAAGCTATGTGAGACCAGTACGAGGTGGCATAGGACCAGAGGCTGAAATTCTTCTTCCAGGAGAATTTAATAAAATTGCTCAAAATCAGAAGCTTATTTTTATTTTAACACCTTATTTAACATAGAAGGTCTTGTGGGATTTTTAACTGAATAATTAAAACTGCTAAGGAGAATTTAAGACATAATTCAGGACTTCTCTATGATTACATTTGATAAATCTTACACTGTTTTTAAAAAATGTTCTGCAAAAGATTATTCTGTTAAATTGTATCTGAATTCCAAACAACTTTTCCATGAAGCAGTATTATTTCTAAATTTCACATATTTTCAGAAACTTCATCTCAGTATTTTCAACCAATTAGAAAATGCTTAGCGTTGAACCCTGTCAAATCTGGAGGACTTGCCGTTCGTTACACTGCTCAGTCAGGTCCTCGTGATTTCAGCTGACTGCAGTTAATAATGATAATATTCGGTTTTAATTACTCGGGGTACATTTTGTCTTTTTCAAAGGTGTGTTGGCACTTGCAGAAAGCCCCATTGGCTCTCTGCTCTTTCACTGGGGGCATTAATCCTGCTGGGTTCATACTCTGAGCTCTGTGGGACCAGAAGGGACTGGACTGGTTGGCTTTGCACAGAGCAATGATCACTTCAGCCTGTGAAACATTTATGTCTTCCCAGCTGTGTGGCTCTCAAAGCATTAACACGGTGGAGAGGTAAATGATATTTAAAGCACTTTAGGATTCAGATGACTGCAAAAACCAAAACCTCTGTGGGCTCACATATGCTTCCCCATGTTCGCAGCGCACAGCCGGCAATCTGTGAAACAGACCATTGCCGGTGGAAACACAAACAGGGGCTGTCAGAAAATTTCTGTTCAAAGGTCAGTGGTAAATGACAGATACTTGAATGTTGTTTTGTCTCTGTTCCACGAGCTGGAGAATAATAGGATTGGATTTTGGTGAAGTGCTCTGTTTTATTCCCTCCAGTCATTAGCTTTATGGTCTCCTGTACCCTAAGACAAAGTATAGGTGATTGTAAAGAGAGGATAGCTTTGATGGTTCATTCATTTTTTGGATTTTTTTGGAGTTCAGCTATCTGTATATAGTGAGCATGATTGCTTTTGACTGACACTCGTGGAGTTTCTCCCGAAGCTTTCCAGTCTGAGACTGCTGCCCACCAGGCTGGCTGGCTGCTGAGCCGGACCCTCTAACACCCCAGCTCCCTGTGCGCCCTGATGCTGTCAGCCGGGGCTGATCACACGCAACCAGTGAACATCCGGATTTTCTTACTATTTGCTACAAGGGCACAGCAAAGGTCCTTCCGCAGGGAGCCCATTTCTGTCCTGAACGGGGAGCCATGGGTGGCCCTCATGCCTCTGAGCCATGGAGAGGAGCCTCCTAGCCGGCAGTGCTGGGAGCAGAGTCACGTTATCCGTGGGCTGAACCTGCCGGAGCGTGATCTTAACATGCAGAATCACAAGGACTGGGGTATGGGTTCTGGAATGTTTAAAACAGGTATCTTCTACACCTTTCTGTCATGGTTTGAGATTATTTTGGTAATTGACTGTCTGAACATTTTTGGACAGTTAGGGTTATGGGACAAAAAACCCCAAACCACCAAAACCAGCTTCCTCTTTTTTTTTTTGTTTTTTTTTGTGGTTTTTTTTTCAAATGAACATCCTCTTTTAGAATAGGAGAGCAGGTTGGAGCTTGCATAACACGAGAGGCCTCACTGCTTGGGTAGGTTTCCAGGTTCCCCTTGGGACCCACAGTTATACACCCACAGCTATATGTAAATAATATATGTAAACTAATAACTTTTCCAACCATCTCGGCGATGCAAGGAAACTGTTTCCATCATGATGCAGAAATGAATAACTTCTCTTTAAAGAGCAGTAGCAGTGGATGTGCATGTAATCCTGCATAGTGCCAAATGCCCTTCATACATGTTTCTAGAAAACGGTTTTGTAGATGTTTACCAGGCTCAAAATAACAAGGGCATGAGCCTGCTGGTGCATCCCCTCACCATAGCGATATACACAATAACAGTGTCCCATCGCTTCGTGTCAATCAGTGGGACGCTGGTCAGAGGGACGTATAGATCTGTCCACCCAGAAAGTCACCTCCTGCTCTCCCATCAGTGGGATGCCTGGGGCAGAGCTGGGGCGTGATGGTGGTACCCTTTTCTCGTGCTCACGGGCTGCTTTGCAGATTGACTCCTGTTCTTGGAGCTTGCCATCCAATTTATGGTTCTGCTCACCCAGACAGCTGCCTCAGACACTTTGCTCTGTCTCCAGCCCACTTGCCCTCCCAGCAAACTTCAGCCCTTCGTCTGCCTGCAGTAGGGTTGATTTTGTCTGGATGATCACATTTCCACATAGGGCCAAATTCTGCCACTGCACTTGGAACCTCAGGATTATTCCTTGTTAGGCTGTCAGGACCTAAGTGCACACACCTGTGCAAGGTGCTGTAAAAAATAAGAAACACAGGTAGCTCCTGCCTCATGGACAGCATGATCTAAGCTTCACAACACATTTTCCATGTTAGGGCAGCATTCTCTGCAGTGTGTTCTTGCCCTTCCTGTTTTTATTAGATAGTTAAGATCATCTTCAAGTGAGGAGCAAAACGGTCCTATATCTTGCAGAACAGGAAGAAAATGTCAGTCATCTTTAAACTCAGAAGAAAAATCCTTTTCATTTGCAAGAGGTACTGCATTTTCAAGAAAGCCTCAGTTCCTCTCCTTCCTGTCCACCCTTCCACCACTCCATCATTATGTAGCACAGTATTGCACCCTTGCCTGCCTCCAGTAGTTGAAGTGAGCAATGGAGGTGTCGTGTGTGGAGGTAATTAAAGGTTGCTGCTCTCAGTCCTCGCCCAACAATGTACCCTTTGCACAATGTACCTTAGTGGAAACTTCACCCTATGTTTTAGCATGGTTTGGTCATTTCACTTCTAATAGTCCTTCCACTTCCATTATAGCCCCTGAGTAATGCTTGCTTGGAGGACAGTGCAGTAAGTGACTTCTCCCTAATCTGATTTCTGATTCTTAGTGGCCTGGATAGACCAGCATTAGTTTGCTATTTCAATCTGATCCATCAGAGTCCTCTGCTGCACAGGGCTGCTCTTTTATATCACTTACGTGGCAAAACCAGAGCTTGATTCAGCTGGTCTCCAAAGCAAGGCCAACCAGGTCATGTGTGTGCGGAGCAGAGATGATTAACAGCCCCCGCTGTACCGAACCCAGTGCAGGAGATGAGCAGAGAGGTCTGCTGCTGGCCAGAGCTGCTAGGGAGAAAAGGGGCTTCTGCAGGCTGTGAACAGGGGATGTGATGCAATGCAATGATAACTGTTTATGCATTAAATTAATACTTTGGCATCTGAATGCTGGTAGGATTCACGCAACTCCTTTATCACCAGTTCTGCAAATAACGAACTGTTTCTGAGTGCAACTTGAAATAGAAATCCCCCAAAAAGCATTAGTTTTACCATGTCTGATGGAAGTTACAGTGAAGTCAGTTATCAGCCATAGCTGAACAAGACGAACAGCGTGTCAAGGTGGGGACTGGCATGGGTTTGGGGGTGAACGATCATTACACTCTCCTTTATGAAGTGCTATACCTCTCCCTGATGTCCAAACCCTTACTGATGGATCGTAGTCTGGAGAGAGAGCAAGCAGAGAGGAGGGAGGTACAGTGCTCTTCTCCTGAATTAAGCGACCTGAGTGTGGTGGAAAGAAGTGGCATCTGCCATTCCATCAGAAGATCCTTCCTGGGAATTAGGTGAGGTTGGTAGTGCTCTGGGGATATGCCAGGCTTGTGGGCTCCCAAGCTTGGCAGGATGTTGCAGTCGGACATAGTCATTACCACCCACCTTTGCTTCAAAGTGGCTGCCTCAGGAAAGGCGCGACGGGGCAAATCACAATGCTGACAACGTAATGAGGCGAGGGTCGGGGTAGGAATAGCTTTGGGACCAGGGATTTGACTTGTTGGATTCTGGAAGAGATCTGCTTGAGTCTGATGGAGTTTGGATGTGTTCCCAATTCCCTTTGGGGTTTCCCTTTCTCATGGCTCCATATCAGATGTGTGCATTGCTCAAACCCAAGGAGATGTCTTTACTTGGCGCTGCTAGACTGCATGTCCAAACCAAGATCTGAAATTCCACTCTCCTCCATCACTCTGTCCACCAGCCCCAACCTTCAAGAAAGCACGTGATCCTCCTTAACACCTGTCAATTAGGTTAACAGGGCAGGAAGATGAAGAAAGCAACCTGTTTCTTCCATAGTTCAACACATGTGTGGCTGACAGTGGTGATTTTTTTTTCTTTTGGTCAGCAAGTGAGGAACAGAGACATGGTTGAGCTGATTTTTCAAGGGCTGCGGTCTCAAAGGCCTCTTGCAGCTTTGCAAACTCTTTTGCAAAATACAAGAGCTTTGAAAACTCCTGGACACGCTTGCACAAATCTCGGAGCGGCATGTGCCAGTCAGTCATTCTGCTGCCTGTGCCACATGTTTAGGTAACGGAGCAGCCATCTGCCTGCCTGCCAAGCCCGAGGCTGAAGTAGGGGCATAGGTGTGAATGGGAAAAGCTGCAGATTGGGAGAGGGTGGATCTTCCCATGAACTCTGTCTCTCTCGGTCATACAGCAGCATCAAAGGTCTCTGCTGTGACCTTTGAGATGACTGAGCTTAGTATGAGGATGAAACTGCCCGTGTGAGAAATACCCCTATGAACTGCATCCTGTCACTCTGGCGGGATCATCACTTAAGTCTGGGTGTGGTGAGGGGTAATTGCCTTCCAGCAGAGTCGGAAACAAGCTGGTTTAAGTCAAGAGCTTTCTGAGTACCTCTGTCACTGTGGTCTTCTCTAGCTTGGCAGCCTCCAGCATTACTGAAACGTGACTGATGTAGGCACAGGGTGCAATGGTTCCTTCACTGCACAGAAACTAGTGAAGCTCCTGATCTGTCACCTGCCCCGCTCTGGTGCTAGACTCCAAGACAGGGATTTAGGAGTCCACTGCCTTCTGCATCCCCCAGGAAAATTACTCTGATATATACAGATTGTAGACTGACTCTAGGACTGATGGATATGTATTATGATGATTACTGTAGTGCTTATCTAGTGTTTGGAGATTTTGGTATAAAGGCTTAAACTTTTATTCTTATAAAGGGAATGATCTTGGGTGTCTGAAGCTAAAAGCAGAAGTTTCTGCTATCTGAACAACTGCAAGGTAGGTAAATGTGGTAGCAGACTTGTGTGTTCGGTGAATACAGCACAAAAAGCAGGATGTAGTAGAGACTGATTGGTAAGCAATACTTGGCGTTTTCCAGGACAGGCTTACTAGCAGTATGGAGTGATTGGTAACTACTGCCTTGATTCTGCCTGGTGGGACATGTTCTGTCATGCTGGTTGTGGAAGCAGAGCTGGGTGGCCCTCTGTCCTTTCGCCCAGAGAAGTTGTGGCCGCCCCCTCCCTGGAAGCGTTCAAGGCCAGGTTGGACAGGGCTTTGAGCAAGCTGGTCAAAGCATGGGAAGGTGTCCCTGCCTATGGCAGGGGGCGGGTGGAACTGGATAATCTACAAGGTGCCTTCCAACCTAAACCATTCTATGATTGTATGATTGTACGATTGTATGATTATATGATTCTATGATGTTGAATTCATCCCCAATGACAGCAGGTCTGGTTCTGGATCCAAGAGGCTGGATTCCAGACAGATGTTAAAATCTTTGCCCCCTTTTTGTATCTGTTCCTGGCACCAAGAGCTTTAGGATAGAGTGAAAATGTGCATGAACCTTGTGCTCACTAGGTCTGGAGCCAAGATCTAAGCAGGATGCATTCACCCATCATATTCCACCTTTCTTCCCAAAAGCTCCTTTGTCTGTTGCCTCCAGTCAGACATAATGTGAAGTGTGTCCAGTATCCTACAGAGCAGCATGGTCTTATGTCTGTTCTCCATTTCCAGATCTTTGTTGCTCTACTTATGGGTGGATCACAAAAATAATTACCTAAATGAACCAGGCAACAAAACACCATAAGTGATTGTGTATTCCAAAGAGTAACAATGATTAAGTCGCCCTCGTTGCTTATCTAGGGTTCCCATCCTTAAAATAAGGGCAGCAATATTTTTGCTTGTAAAAGAGCAGGACAAACTTGTTCATGTTTGAAGTATTAATTGTTGTTATTATTGTTATTACTCATATGGATGACAGGGAAGCACCTAATGAATTCTGGTTATGTTACAATAGACCATGACTGCCACTGTCATGACTAATGCAGCGTAAACTTACTAGGCTGCCTGTTTATACTACTGCAAACTCCACCACATACTTGTGGTCCATTACCAACAGATCACTGTGGCCAGGAGGCTCTTATGGTGCTGATCATTCTGTATTACACCTTTGTCCTTTCAAAACACAGCAGCCTTGCTCATTCAGTAGAGTATCTCTGCATGGGCCTCCAAACAGGAGCTGCCCAGCGTGTGTCCTTACTGCCTAGCAATGGCAGGGTCTGCCTGGAGAAATTTCTTCCTTTCTGCTTTAAAAGACGTACAGAGAGAAGCAGCTCAGACTTCCAGCTGTTGATTTCAGATGCTTTCCAGTCTTTTTGATTATTAGAGAATTCATAGAATCATTAAGAATCATTAAGGTTGGAAAAGACCTCCAAGACCAGCAAGTCCAACCGTCAGCCCATCACCACCATGCCTACTAATTGATGCAGAAAACCAAATTCCCTCCAAGTGTGTCTTTGCTCCGTTGTTCATCTTACCTTTTCCCTTTGTAGAGAGCGTTTCTAATTATATTCCATAATAATTTGCTTGAAGGGACCTGGGGTGCGTGGGGTGATCGAATTGGACATTAGACTTGTGTAGCTGGGTAAGTAGGAGTGCCGTTGTCTTTGCTGCTGGCTGTCAGACAGGCACGATGCCGTTTCCCCTGTTTGCAGCCATTGCATGGGGAAAAGAGCAGTGTTACAAACAAGCTGTTGTCCCTGGGAGCTCAGCCCAGTCCTCCACGGGCCGAGCCGTGTGAGCCACACACCCCTTCCCGGCTAGGGCCACCTCTTCCCGGCTGCCGCTGGCCTGTGGCCCGCACCTCCGCCCCTGCATCTCCACAGAGGTTTTTGGTGTTCACCTCTCCCTCCTCCCAGACAATTTTCAGGCAAAGGCCACCTCTGAAAGTTGACTACGCGGTGCGGTGCGTCAGTCCCTGCACGGCTCATGACCCAGTACAAGTTTCATACCTGCTAGGGATGTGCCAGAAACCACAAATGTTCCTAAGCCAGCAACAGCAAAAAGAACTGGGAGTTTGCACTCAGCTTAAGACAATGTCTGCAGTAGATTTTCTTGCAAATTGGTTTCATTTCATTGCCAAGAGATGAGAGCAGGAGAAGGATGCCAGGGGCTGAGAGCAGGAAAACCGGCATCTGGATTTCTAGAGCCCAGAAAGCCCGAGATCTTCAAGAGAAGGAGTGAAACATTACTCTGCACTGAAGTCTATTTAAAGGGAACAAAAGTTCTCCTGGAAGCAAGGCCATAAAACCATTAAGTATTTTAGGAAAATCCCAGGCTGAGAGAGCAATTAAAAGAAAACACTCCTGAGGTGTATGGGAGCAAAATGCAAACATCTCTGCAGGCATCAGCTTGAAAATATCTTTACTCAAACAGGCGTTGGCACAGGAGCAGTCGCCGCGGTGTACGAGCTGCGTGTCCCGGTGCCAGACCCCAGGCAGAAGGGCTGCCCTGCTGCTGCTGGAGTCATGCATAACCCAAGGAGGGGCATCTTCTGGCATCCCACGCCACCTCCTGCCAGCTCTGTCTGCCAGAGAGCCAGGAACGCGTGCCAGCGATGGCAAGATTGCTTCTCACTTAGCGTAGCAGAGGCTGGGACACAGCCTTATTAATTTTGTTCAACCGTTGGCTCAAATGAGCTGGCAAGGAGAGCTGCGACAGCAATTGCTTGTGTTGCGAGCACAGGAGGCCTTGTTCCCTGCCTTCCTCCTGCTCGTTTGCCAACCCCTGCTCTGTGCAGGGATTTTAAGATCAATGCAATTTGGGTGTAAGGGGGAGAAGGGAAGGACTGAACGGTTGAGGGTGGGCGATAGGCTAGCCGGTCTTTGCTCGGGGATTGCAGTTGTGATGTAGCCAAGATAACAGGGATTGGCGTGCGGCTGTCGGGAAGGAAGGGAGTCGTTTAGGTGCAGCTGAAGGCGTGGGAGGGATTGCTGCCTGCTCGGGCCTGCGGCTGGTGGCTTACGCTTGGGAGAAGTGGCACCGCTCTAAATGGATGGAGAGCGTGGGGGGGGGGAGAAAGAGGGGACAGTGAAAAACCAAGCCCGGTCCATCCCGGATTGCCATCCTGCATTAAATTAAAACATCCCAGACCAAGGCTGATGTTGTCAAACTTCTTGTCAGGCCGTTTTCATTTCTGCTTTTCCCCTTCCAAAGCAAAATTTTCTGGCGGCATGTGTTGAACAGTGTGTTGCAGGCAGAGATGGGGATCCCCTTGAACTGTGAACTGTTGTAGGCATGGGAATCCTCTCTAAATAGCCTTGAAGTCATTTTCCCAACGTGCTTGGATTGTGAGCGTGTGCCAGATCCCCATAAGGGCTGCTTGGCTGTGATCAAACAGAAGGCTTAATGACAGGAGATGCAAATGATTGCTGTGGTTGCTGGTTGAAGGGGATCTGAGCAGAAGTGGGAGGCTGAGC
>Ga0065711_1040406_pt1 | contig 16997 bp, 8 predicted proteins | sample Hoacrofraction12_FD_59098 | JGI IMG/M metagenome (GOLD analysis project Ga0065711, IMG submission 59098) | Hoatzin crop microbial communities from Cojedes, Venezuela - Epithelial fraction 12 v2 (version 2) | ecosystem: Host-associated > Birds > Digestive system > Esophagus > Crop | place... | reverse complement strand
GGGGGGGGAGAATACAACAAACTTTTGAGTAATACCAGAATCCTTAATTTAAGTTTATAGGATTTGTTTTCCTAACATAGATTGATTCATAGAATGGTTTGAGTTGGAAGGGACCGTTTAGTTCCAACTCCTCTGCCATCGGCAGGGACACCTTCCACTAAACCAGGTTGCTCAAAGCCTCATCCAACCTGAGCTTGAATGCTCCCAGGGAGAGGGCAGCTGCAACTTCTCTGGGCAACCTGTTCCAGTGCCTTGCCACCCTCATAGTAAAATTCTTCTGTATGTCAAATCTAAATCTTCCCTCTTTTTTTAAAGCCATGACCCCTTGTCCTATTGCTACATGCCCTTGTAAAAAGTCCCTCTTCAGCTTAATTGTAGGCCCCCTTCAGATACTGGAAGGATGCTATAATGTCTCATTACTTGTATTCCTATAAATTCTCAGTGTCTATAGTATTTAATGATTGTCTGTTCTTCAGCTTCTTTCTTTTCACTTTTTACTTTCCTCAGCTTTGAATCTTCCACTCTACTTAACTCGATGAGTTATAATGGTGCCCTGGTTACCAAGAAGGCCAGTGGTAACGTGGGATGCATCAAGAAGAGTGTGGGCAGCAGGACGAGGGAGGTTCTCCTCCCCCTCTACTCTGCCCTACTAAGGCCCCATCTGAAGTGCTGCGTCCAGTTCTGGGCTCCCCACTTCAAGAAAATGAGGAGCTACTGGACACAGTCCAGAGGAGGACTACAAAGATGACTAAGGGACAGGAGCATCTCTCCTATGAGGAAAGGCTGAGGGAGCTGGGCTTGTTTAGCCTGAAGAAGAGAAGGCTGAGAGGGGACCTTATGAATGCCTATAAATATCTTAAGGGTGGATGTCAGGAGGATGGGGCCAGACTCTTTTCAGTGGTGCCCAGTGACAGGACAAGGGGCAACGGGCACAAATTGAAGCATAGGAAGTTCTGTCTGAACATGAGGGAAAACTTCTTTACTTTGAGGGTAATAGAGCATTGGAACAGGCTGCCCAGGGAGGTTGTGGAGTCTCATTCTCTGGAGATATTCAAGACCCGCCTGGACAAGATACTGTGCAACCTACTCCCGGTGACCCTGCTTCGGCAGAGTGGTTAAACTAGATGATCCCCAGAGGTGCCTTCCAACTTCTATCATTCTGTAATTTTGTGTAATTGAAAACTGAACATTAATCTTACAATTTTATAAGGTCAGCTTTAATGTCAAAGATTTTCCTACATTCCCAAAACAGATCTTTATTGCAGTTACAGTTATGTCTGTCAAGCTTCTATATAACTTACGAAATAGGCAGATTAGCTTCCAAACAACACTTTTATTGTTATTAACGGCCCATTCCGTTTGTACCCTTACTGGGCTTTTCTTTTCCATGTTGTTAGAATCTTCCCCCATCCCATATATTTTAATAAGGTATTAACAGGATTGTACAACGTGGAGTTACTTTTTATTTAACTGACATCACAGAAAGATGTATCAATATCTAGAAACTACATTATCTTGGTATTAATTTTCTGTTAAGGCTGCTAGAAACCATATTCCACATTACTTTGGAAAAGCAGGTCTCTAAGCAAAGAACGCTTTTGCTCCTTTTCCCTTTTTAGTCCATGCAGTAATGTTTCATTGACTGCTTTATTGTGAAAATGATCCTCCCTGAACAGCTTGATTCTCTGCTCATGCTGATTGGAGTAATCTAGGTCTGATTTACATTGAGTTAAGTGAGACAGGTTTTATGCCAAATTCATTCTTATTTAATGTCAATCACATTACTGGAGGAATACCAAGGAGGAAGTGCCATAAAAGCTTTAATTGTTTTGATTATTTTTTTAAATATATTAACAGTTCACTTGAAGGTTCCTCCATAACTTTTGTAGGTATCCATGTTGGCAAAAGGGTGCCAATTTCCCTTCTGTCTGAAGCACAATATTCAAAATAAGGTATGCAGAAGGTATGCTAAGTAACCATTACTTTTACAATTAATTTCTTCTCTTTTAGTGGGACTACTCACCAGCCTACATTGGGCACTGAGAGAATGAATAGAGATGCTTCTCTATGCATTTAAGTGACACTAGGATAAAACACATGGTACTTTGTGGATTATTTTATGTGGCCACTCTTGTGACTGTAGAACCATAGTTTATGTGATGATACAAATGATTTCTTAAGTACATTTCCCCCAAAGATGACTTAGTGGAGTTGGAGTCATCACAGGATGCTATCTTACAGCATTACATCCCACAAAGCAGTCCTTAAACTGTTGACAAAACAGACAATGACATCAAAATACTACAGTGGTTAAGGAGAATTAAGAATAATTGTATATAAATGTCGAAGAAGTAATCTTTTTTTTTTAAAGACTATTCTTTAAAGAATTAATTGTACAAGAAATGGCTTCTAGGACTATTCTGATGAAACTGTAGCAAAGCAGTTGAACAAGCCAAAGGGATAGTCTGTGAGCCAGAGAAAATAAAATCGTGAGCATTCTTGCTTGTCTGCTTATGTGCGTGGTAAAATAACTTGTTTCCAGATTGAGTAGTGTTTTGAAGAAAAATTGTTTTGTGTGCTAATAAGCATTTGAATGTTTTACGCCTTGGTCTGAAAAAACGCATCAGATATCTGTGGCTAATTTTACCTGCTTCTAGTGTTATGTAAGTGTTTTTTAGAATAGGTCACATCTTGAACAGAAAAAAATCATAAATTATTTCAACAATGACAAGATAATTCTCATATTGTAAATCATGTGATTTTAAAATATTGTCAAGAATTTTTTAAAATTGAAGAATTTCTCAGACTATAAGCAGGAATTAAAACCAACTTTTTCAGGGATAAGCCTCTATATTTTCACATATTGGAGAAAAAAACACAACAACCAAAAAACAACCCCTCAGTGTTGTTTTGTTTGTAAGCAAAAAAAGCCTGTAAATGAAAGTGAAGCTATCCAGTTTAAAGTCACTTTCCAACTAAGTAACATACAAAAAGCTGTTAGAAATGTGATATGAACTCTAGAAAATAAACTTGTGGTAATTTGTGTCTAAATGAAGTTTGTCTGTACATTTAAGTGACCTCTACTACTTGGATAGAAAGGTTTTAGCATTGTGTCTTACCTAATTCTTGTTCAGTAAAGTTTTCTTCAGTATGGTTAAAGAACTCTGTCTTCAGCTGCCTTTTTCAATTTGCTTTTGAAACTGAAAGGAGTCCAGCTGAAAAATGTGGAAAAAAACCCCAAACAAAAACAACAAACCCACAGATCTTTGAAGTCCTCAGTGCCATTTGGGAGTAACCGAGCATCTTAAATGTTGACTGTACCTGTAAGAACTTACAGACACTCTTGTAAAGAGATTAAGTTGGCTTTTAAAAATAGATAAATAAATAAACCACATTAAATAGTAGATTGCTAATGTTAGTGACGTCTAGGAAAGGAACCTAAACATTGATAACCTGTCTTTGGTCTGAATAGTGTACTGTAAGCTTATTTAAAGCTTACTTACAAATATTTGTATTTCAGATACCTTAAATTGATTAACAAACACCCTGGATGGAAATGAACAGCTCAATGAAATCTTTTTAATTTTCTTATGTTCTTTGACTTTAACTTACAACAGGCTTTAATGCTTGCAAATTTTAAAAAGACTTCTAAATCCAATTATGAATGACATGCTGAAAGGCAGATATAACATTGTGTACAATATATGTCTTGGATATTATTCCTACACATTTCTGGAGTGTTCTCTCTTTCTGTACAGTTCAGAGCAAATCCATGACAGATATTTTGTGTCATGTCAAAGGGCTGTATGTCAGCAGAAGCAAGATAGTGTGTGTGTGTACTGGCTGAGCTGCATATCCTGTAATAACACACTGACAGCTCTGATGGTGTGGAGTTGTTTGGAATTTTCTGTTATTGACTGACAATTTGTTCTGTCGCAGCCAAGCTGAGCAGTGTAAGAAGCTATCTGCTTATCCTATTTGTCTCCAATAAAGGGGCTATGACACCTTTAGTATGGCTGTTCATTTCAATATGGGGTGAAAAATGTTTGTCACATTAAACACTGAGACTAACTTACTCTGCTTTCTGTGGAAACAGAGGAGGAAGACTCTTGCACTTGGTTATTCTTTGCCTCAGCTATGGAACTGCTGAAAAAAAAAATAAACCAGAAACCATTTTAATGGGATTAAGAGCAAATCTCATTGTGTCTGAAGAACAAGATGCCTGGGTCTTTTCATAAATCACACAAATCATTTATGTGCATCTTTAGCCTTAAGCATTAAAAAAGTGTTTCAGTATACTGATCTCATATTAACTACTACGAATCCTATTTTTCTGAAGCAATTACCTGTCTCAGGTTTGAGAACAGATTACATTTGTTCCAAAAATTCTTTCTTCGGGAGATGCCTGTTAGAGCAGACCATTTTTTCGTATGAATTAACATTGCCTTAGTTTAAATACACTCTAAATTTGGTATGAATTGAAGTTGTTATTCGGATTGTTATTTGTAGCCTATATTTCCTAACAATCAGTTGAGACAATAAAGGTATTCTGTGGTAGATTACCAATCTCCACATAGAATCAATGAGATTAGAATTTAGGTGGGGTGGCACTTGCTTAGTCCAGAGGTTTACACTAGGTTTTGTAAACCTGCTTGTAAATTGGTTACCCAGAAACGATCTAAAACTTTGACAGTTCATACTTATCCTAATTACCTAGGAAGCTGATTTTACATCTTTTTTCATTGAACAAGTCCTAATAAAAAGTGATAGGCAACCTCAAACGGGAGCCAGCCATGCAAACTGTTGTGTCTCAAATGCCACAGCCAGCTAGTTAAATTGGTTTAAGCTTTTCTTGACTTCTGATTAATACTTAATTCTGTTTGAGATTGTCTGGGAAAGTTGTTCATTTCGCATACAGTCCCCTACCCCCACATAATCTGATTATACAACTTATTTTTTTCAAGTGTAGTGGCTGAGAAATGAGTATCAATTCTACAGACTCAAATGTATAAAAATTATGGTTGACACATTATGAAGGTTTGTGATGAAACAAAACATTCTTGAGGAAATGAAGTTACTGTAAAGTATATTTAAAACAGTACTTCAGAATTTCTTTCGGAATAGTAAGTGACAACATCTGTATGTACAAATATTTATGTTACCCATATTTAACCCTAAGGATTTGAATACAACTTCAAAGACATAGGAAGAAACATCAGCTTGTCTATGCAAAAGATCTTGGAAGATATTGCAAAGATATGTAATGACTTGTGTTAGCCAGTAGACCTAAATCACAATGAGTATATAATACTGGTTCTCATCTTGAAGAAGCAGTATCCAAACTGCTTTGCGTTTATTGAAAGTGGCAGCCACAAAAGGAAAAAAAAGTAGAATTTGTTTAGTCTTTATTGTAATCTGTGACTATCTTTCAAGTTGTCTTTTTATGAATGTGTATGTGTACAGTATGTATATAATCTGTATAATATTATCTAAAGTATATTCATGTGTTTTAAAACAAATTGAAACAGTAAACAGGCTTTTATTTTAAAATGGATGTTTAGACATGTGGAGAAAATAGTAAAAGGAAAAGCAGGACACAGGACCACAGAGAAGTGGAACAAGTTCACTTCTGGTGCATCCTTTTGTAAAAGAGAATTACAGCATTTCATTTTGAGCAAGAACCTCTAAGACCGCCTTTGGTAAAAATCATGTAAGTATTCTTGTCCTTAGTTACTGCTTTTAATTGTTGGCACCTTATCACAGAATGGTAGGGGTTGGAAGGGACCTCTGGGGATCATCTGGTCCAACCGCCCTGCCAAAGCACGGTCACCTAGCAGGCTGCACAGGACCTTTTCCAGGCGGGTCTTAAGTATCTCCAGAGAAGAATAATCCACAACCCCTCTGGGCAGGCTGTTCCAGTGCTCCGTCACCCTCAGAGTGAAGAAGTTCTTCCTCATGATCAGGTGGAATTTTCTATGCTTCAGTTTGTGCCAATTGCCCCTTGTCCTGTCACTGGGCACCACTGAAAAGAGTCTGGCCCCATCCTCCTGACACCCACCCTTAAGATATTTATAAGCATTTATAAGGTCCCCTCTCAGCCTTCTCTTCTTCAGGCTAAACAAGCCCAGCTCCCTCAGCCTTTCCTCGTAGGAGGGATGCTCCAGTCCCTTAATCATCTTTGTAGTCCTCCTCTGGACTGTGTCCAGTAGCTCCTCATTTTCTTGAACTAGGAAGCCCAGAATTGGATGCAGTACTCCAGTAGTAGGGCAGAGTAGAGGGGGAGGAGAACCTCCCTCGACTTGCTGGCCACACTCTTCTTAATGCACCCCAGAATACCATTGGCCTTCTTGGTAACAAAGGCACACTGCTGGCTCATGGTCAACCTGTCATCCACCAGCACTCCCAGGTCCCTCTCCACAGAGCTGCTGTCCAGCAGGCCCACCCCAAGCCTATACTGTTGCATGGGGTTGTACCTCCCCAGGTGCAGGACCCTGTACTTGCCCTTGTTGAACTTCATCAGGTTTCTCTGTCTAGCTCTCTAGCCTGCCCAGGTCATACTTATGTCTTACTGTAACTTAGAAGAACATAATCTCTTTACTTAGGTGTGTTTTATTCTGTGGAAAGAATAAAATATTCAGTTCTTAAAATTTTTTATCATGCTGGTTTGACCACTTCTGTGGTCAATTTCTCCTACTGGCATAGAAAGTGCCCACTATATTTTACAGAAACAATTCGCACATTGAGAGAAATATATAATACCTCATGGGGACAAGAATCACAGTAAAGGAAATAGTTTCAACAAAAGCATCAGTTGAATTATAAAATTTTGTGGAACTTTATGGAGAATTAAATGTTTCCTGCATAGTCACTAACTAGTACTGTTACAGATATATCTTTTCTGGATTGTTTCCACCTGTGCTTAGAATTGACCTTCAGCCAGGAAAGTATCAGCAAATGCTTGATTATCTTCTTCACCACTTTCTTCATACACTGCATATTTGCAGTTTCTGTTGGCAGAACAAATTCATGAGGATAAAGCCAAGTTTTATACACATACTTCTTTCTTCTTTTTCCTTGTGCCATAACAGCTGTGCCTTTCCACAGTGCTGTATCAGGGCCCACCCCACAGTCTGTGCAAGACTGTTGGTTTGCTTCTAATTCATTCATCGTAGAAAGTGATGAAAAGGGACAGAAGAAATTTGTATGATGCCTTATCTCTGTAAGAAAGTAAGTGCATCCCTGAGAATAAAAAGTTTTAGTCATGCACTGTAAATGTTTTCTCATAAAGGAAGAGAAATATCTAAAGATTTTAAAGGGTAACCTTTCACAGGGATTTGTCTTGCATATCTGAACAAACAATCTGGCTACCGCTAAACCTCAATGAAAAGTAAATTGTGTGAAATATCATGTAACAGTCCTTATTTTCAGAGTAGTTCAGTATTGTAGTACTTATTTGGATTTAACATTTCTTAAATTTTTGTTCATACTTAACTAATTAAATCTCTAGTTTTGCATATATCTAATGTCTATCTTGCTAGTTGCTGCTTGATTCCGAAGTAGCCAAGTGTGAAATTGTTCCAAACTTTGAATACTTAATGCTTGAATCTGTAAATGAATTTATCTGCTGTGTGAGGAGAAGATGTACTTTTCAGCATCTCTTGCTCTCTGCAAGATTATTTTAAGAGCAAACCTTTTTTTTGTGTGTATCAGGATTTCTGCTCCTCTGTCTCCTGGAAACAAGAAGCAGAGACTTGCAATAATAGAAGTGGGAAAGTTACCCACTTGAATTTTTTTTTTCTTAGTAATCAACGATGTTTTATATCTCAAGATACTTTAAAACTACATTTCTTTCTAGCATGTATGCATTTGATGCGTGCATGAGAATGTGATATCTATTACAAAAGCAATATAAATGCGATCCTATAAAATGATCAAATTTGTAGGAAATTAGATATTTTCTAGTGTGGACTGTAGCAGTCTTAAATATATCAGTGTTAACTGTTGCATGCTTTGTAGCTTTTTTTGTTTGTTTGTTTTTGTTTCAATTTTTCAGTGTGAAATGGAAGCAAGAAAATTCCAAGAAAACACATTACTGCTCTTGAAACGCAAGATAAATTGGCAGGGTTTTTTTAAGCAGATAGTCTGGGTTTACCTTTTAATCATTATAGTGAAAATGGATTAAATGATAATGTAGTTAAGAAAAAAACTTTTCCATATGCCACTGAATTCTTAAGAAGACACAATGTATTTATTTTTTCTCTAGCTGCGTGAGAGAATTCTGATGCTAATATGTATAATGAAATGTCAAGATTTTGTTATTTAAGAGTATGTAAATAACAAATAATGACTTACAATATGCAACATTGAAAATAAAATGCTTTCTTTTCGCATAATATGCTGATGCTTTTTAAAAGTTCAAGAATCAAGTTGGTTAAAACAAAGTTCTAGAGCATGAATACATTCACATGAAAAACAATAAATCGAGATATTCCTATATTCTTCCCATTAAAAGTTATTTACATTATAAAATTACTTGATTTTTATGGAATCGCTGAGGATAGAGGGAATGTCTAGAGATTTCTAGTCCAGCCTCCCTGATCAGAGCAGATTACTCGGTATTTCTATATAGCATGCCTTTGTTTCAAAAGACTAGAGATTTTAGTTTCTCTAAAATGGGAAGGACCACTTCCACCTGGAATTGTAAATCTTATATGAAAGGACTGGAGTGGGTTATGGGGAAGGATAGCAAATGAGGATAAAGTGACTGGTGTGGCCAGCCTGCGGGCAACTCGGGGCTACTTCACATTTCTCTTTCTGAAGTTATAAATTATATTTATGTAATTTTACCCTCCATATCTTCATGTGAATTAGTAAAACCTTCAGGAGAAGCAAGCTACAATTAACAATAGAAAGAATTCCTCCTCTGGAGTCAGAGAATTTTTGTTTCTTACCGTGAATACTGGAATATCAAGTAGCAGTATACTTAATATTGTTGTAGAGTGTGAAATGCCGATTTCAGTGTTATGGTGATTGCTTTATTCTCCTTTGATTTCTGGATAATCCTGTCTTGCTTCTGTCTAAATCAGAAAAAGATTCAGCTATTCCTGAGTACTCCTTTCACTTACTAATCCCTCTATGGTTTATTGCCTTTCTGTCACTAACTTTAAAGTGCTCATCCTTTACCTTTTTTCCTGGGAATTTATATATGGACTATACATGGACTCTTAATATAATAATACTCTTTCTGGGGGTACTTCAGGAACACCTTGTCTTTCAAAATATATTATATGGTAATAAAATGCAATTTTCCCTACAGAACTACCATTTTCATGAAGTCACTTTTTGGTTTTGAACTTTTTATGCTTTATAGAGTAGTTAAAATCTGTTTCTGGACTTTTCAATAGAAGGCCAAGCTGAAACTTTGGTGTCTTTTTTTATTTTTTTTCTTCCCTTCTCGATCTGTCATATTATTCCCTCTCATTGTCTAGTAGATGTGCATTTTTAATGGTCCTATTACATTCACAGATTACAGAAAAGCAAATTAACTGGCTTAATCTGAAACACATTTTTTCAGCAAAGATATAAGATCCCTTTAAAAAAATGTTTGGCTGAGGTCTTCGTAGTTAAGAGGCACGTAACTAAAGATGAAGTCATGCAAATAGTAAAAGAGTGTTGAAATATTATCCTCAGGTTGCTGACCTAGCTGCTGAACTCACTGAATAACTGGAGTTCAGTGAGCAGGTATTAATATGGCGAAAGAGTAAGAATTCTTTTTGCTCCTGGTGATTTTGTTAACTGTCACCAAGAGTTAATACATTTCTCTTTGCCCATAACAGTCATAGCCTGTTATAATAAAAAAAGAGCTCTGCTTTTTCTTACCGGTGTTGATGATCATTAGGTAAATAAGAAATTGTTGCAATATAATGGAATATGGTTTAGGCCTATATTCATTGTAGCATTTGCCAAATATCTGCACCTTTTTATTTTTTCTCTCTGAGAACAATTGGATCTCCCTCGCTCTTTCTCTCATACTATCCCCACCCCACTCACATGATGCAATGAATGTTGCTTCCTGTATTCTGTGCATACTTATTTTAGATTGTTCAGATAAGAAAAACTACTCTAAAAGGAATCCTGTGTTGCTTCTTATCCCTGAATTGTCAAGAGCAGAACTATCAGAAGTTTTCACTGGACAGAAAATCCTTGCTTTCATCCAATTCCCTAACTTTATCTTATCTTTCCATCCAATTATCTCTTATTAAGTAATTATCCTCGCTGAGCTCCATATGCTGTGCTAGCTAGTCTGCTGCTGCAGACTCAAGCTAGCAACTCTAAAACTAGCTGCAGACAGTATTTTTTTCCCCACAATTTTCAGACTTGTGAAATTTGTGATGTTTAGAGGTCTGTGTCTGTAACAATGTTAACACATATGTTTCTTCTCTTAGCTATCTTTTGCATATGCCTTAGAAATTATTTTTGTTCCCCCTGGAACAGTTTGGCAATATTCTATAGAAGAGACTTTTCAAAGTTCCATGTAGATATGCAATGTTTTACAGTGAATTAATTTTCTATGATGTGGTCATATACCAGTGAAGAGAAATGTTTTTTTAAAGTATCACTGTAACTACAGGGATAATTAAAGATTCATTATCAACTGGTTCAGTGTTACAACAGTCTTCAGTTAAACATTTTTCTATTATTATTATTTCATCAGTGCAGTATTTCTGAGAAAATGAAAGATCAGACTGATGGCAAGGGAAAAGAATAAATAAAAACAGCCGTCCTAATCATCCCTTTGGAACTGTGAGGTTCTGACTATTTCAGGCACTTTTATATTAATCAACACATTTTTATTATTTTTAAATCTTTGCTTTCTTTCAAGACTAATATTTTAGTCTATTGCTTTTAAAATAGATACAAGCACAAGTCTCAATAATTCACAGTTGAAACAGAATTCCTATTGTAATTTTTATCAAAATTTCTCTGTTCAGACATGGATATTAAAATAGCTGCATAAGAATATTCATCCTTGATGCCATGAGCCTTGTGTTTTAACACTCACAGGAAGCTATTAGTCTTCTGATTAAATGAAAATATTTGTGAAAAATATCTGCAGAAAACATAAAGATTACATTAAAACGTCCAATTCTAGATATTCTAGGATTTTTCTAGAAAATAATATTTTAAAAACAGGTGTTTGGAAATGCCATCACAGGTAGTTCATTTGCTTTCCGTCAGCCATGGTCACTAACCCGACAGCTAGGTTTACCGTAATGGATCAGGGAGATACATCATAGTTGTCTGCCAAGAAAGGAAGTTTGTAGGCAACAACTCACTTCAACTGAGAAGACTGCCCAAGCCTTTTCTCACTAGGAGGGCAAGTCTCTCGAAAACCAAATACTGTATTTTAAATATAATCTTCTACACAATATATAGATTTTTTTTGTTCTGTTTCATTCACAAACTCTTGGCTATTGCTCCCTGGATATTACGTATGTAATTGTTCTAACTATATAAATTGAATGCAGGTGTGCGATGCTGTCAAAAGGGACAGCCCTGTTTTTCTTCCAGCTCATGTTTCCATGCCGTGTTTGTGGAAGCACTAGGTTTTGTGCAGCCACTGGTGAAATATGAGGGCTATGATGAGGCTGAAAAATGACGAACTGTGAACGTTGCATCTGTTTGGTCTGATTATTTCACTACTTTTACTAAGAGGAAAAACCACCTAGTCAAGAACTTGTAGATGCATGTGTAAGAAAGGAGGGGCTGTCTTTTCAGCAGCAGTGCAGTACAGCACTTCTGCAAAACAGAAAGTCCTACTTTCACTAATGCCAGTGGGAAAACACCCTTTTACTTCAGTCAGACCAGGGCTGTATGCAGAAGACTTGTGGATGTTTCACTATAGATTGAAAAGGAAATTCAACAAAATAAAAATGGTAGTGTGATTAGGTTTTTTTCTTGAGGTTATTAATAATTAATAAAATCAGAGTAAGTAATGAATCATGCTTCCCACAGTCTATATAATCATGTTCTCTCTTGAGTTAAATGTAACTTTAAATTGTAAAGTATTTCTTAAATTAAGAGGACACCACTGTACCTGGCTCAATAAACCAAAAGTAAATCTAAAAGGCTTCAAGGAAACATTGCACTTTTGTAAACCTGTATTGCTTTTAGTAAGTGATAAAACTTCTAAGATAAAATGCACAGCAAAAGGTCCCATGGATGAAATAGAGATCTGAAAAGCCTTTAGTGAACCATGGACTCTAGTTACCTTTCATTATTTTATTTTAAGAATTTGGCTTCATCACTTCCTCTGTGCTTCAGAGGTAATATTCGATTGTCTACATTGTGTGCAAAGGGGGCAGAACGAGACAGTCTGTCCACAAGCAATAAAAGCTACTAATTATTTGTACGTATAGCAGGGTGCAAACAGACTACCTGACCAAAGAAAATCTGCATGTGTTTCTACATAGTGAAACACCAAGATATTTCAAAGCTGTATTTCCAGTACTACAGTTATGGATTCAGGTGTAGACCCTGCAGCGCTGTCCTCCTATTTGAAATGAAAAAAATATTTGCCAACCTAGCAGTAGCAATGCATCATTGCTTGGGTAGTGCTTTTCTAGAATTGTTTACAGCAATAAATTACATTTATTTTACAAGTAGGGAAATTTAAGCTTGTATTGATGATTTACTATTTGCCTTGCTTCTGTCAAAGGTGAGACCAAAGGCAAGGTCTGTTGTTCTGGTCATTAAGCTACTGTATGTACTTCATCAATGCTCAAGACTATTAATGGTCAGATATGAGTTAAATGATAGTTTTTACCTGTGAAGGCACATTGTCTTGATATTGGTATCAGAGCTTTTCTTCAGCAACTTACCATAGCTGCTTTAGCTTTTTTCTGTTTCTGCCCCCCCCCAAAGACTTTAACCTGCAAACTGACAAGAATGGTCTTCAGTTTACTCAACCTGTTCTACAAGTCTCTGTTTATTTGAATTACAATTTAAGCACTAACAAGAAAAATTAGAGGGGTGATTCCAGATCTTGAATGTTTTTACTGGTTTTTATCACTTTTCAATTTGATGTTTGGGGTTTTCTTTTAAAATTAAGCAATTCTATTAAAAAAAAATTAATCCTCTTTGCTGAAGATCTTACTTCAAGATTAAAGAGCAAATAATTCTTTAACAGTAAGAAACATCCTTTGAATATCTTCCAGTTAAGAAATGTCCTCTTTTCACCTGAGATCAGTTTAATTTAAAAGTTTGTGAAGAAATCAAAACCATGGACAAGCATAATGTCTCTTACTAGGTGACATCTGTAGTACTTTGTTGAAACAAGTGTGTGTGTGTCTGAGCTTTACATCAGCGTCAACCCTGCTTATCTCTGAGAAATGATGAACAAAGAAGCTTAATTGTGAACAAAGAAGCTTAATGTGCTTATGCTGTATTCTAAAAGTTGAGATATCAATTAAATTAGAGATAATGAATGTAGTCCTGTTTTCTAGGTTGCTCCCTGTTTTATTGATTTAGTTGGATCATTTTGGCTTTGTAGAGGAATACATAATTAGGTCTTAGCTATACACTATGAATCCATTCTGTGGGGAAGTTTTTACATCATTTTCCTCTTTGTATAATAAACAAAAAGTAGAAATATATCTTATTTGGAATGGGATAACAAGGTTAAATTTTTTTCCCCAAGAATTTCTGGGAGAAGGTCAGGCAACAAGAGAAAGACTCCGCCTGGATCAAGTTTTGGCAGCAGCTATTCTACACCTATATAGTCTTGTTGTCCGTGTTGGTGGTGCTACACCAGACAGTGATAATGAAGGGAGTTGGAGTCCTTTACTGTCCTTTTCCTTATCTTCTCATATCCATACTTGACTACAACAGTTCTCCAGAAGCTTCTAACAAATGGGCAATAAATGTCCTGGAAAGCAGTGAAAAGTTGAAAACAGCTGGGAAAGTGGAACTAAAATCTGCAAAACATTCTCTTCAGCTGAAATGAAATACAACTGAATCGTAGTGCCAACACTGTCTACTCCTCAGAATTTTGTTTATTGCATTGGCCTTCTACATTTTAACTACAGGTGTTAACACTAATTGCTGCGACATATAAACATGATTTTTTTTACAGACGGAAGTTGGAATATAAGAGCAACTTTTTTCCTTTAAACTTTTTAGTCTTCTACTCATATAGCAAGATTTTTAGTTGTGGGTTGTTTTTTTTTTAAGATACAAAAGAGGAAAAGGCAATACGGTACAAGTCACTAGTCTGTATTGGCTGTCCACATCAACATTTTCTCAGCATTGAGATGGAAAAGCAGTTTCTGAGACGTTAGCTTTCCTCTGGGCTGAGTGAGTAATAGCAGATAAATAATGAAAAGGAATGAAACAAGATTTACTAGCATAAGTCACATCATCATGAGGTAGGCTATAAAATACAGTAGGATAGTGCTACCCTTTCAAGAATATTATAAGAATATACTTCCTGGACAGCTTCTGGAATGCAGACAGCAATACTAAGCCCCCTTTAAAAATGCTTGATTTTTCTCATGAAACCAAGAATATCCAAAACTCAGTTGTTTTTTTCTGTTGGTTTTTTTTTGTTGGGTTTTTTTTGCTTATGTAGGCGAATTATAGGATCAATTTTGCCTAGTATGAAGTTCCACAGTTTGGGAAAGAAGGCAAGTGAATCTGTGATTATGGTTCTCAATAAATAGTTTCCTCTTACAAAATATTTAAATTATATAGTGTTTGATTTTAATCTTGTCTTGGTGGAAGAAAGCTCTTGCCTGGTTTCTCTAAACTCAAAAATTTTCGAGATCACTATAATTATTTAATGACATTTCCTTTGCTACCTATTCAAGTAACAGGTATATCTGTTTATGCTGGACTCAAAAAATATTACATGAAATATATTTTAATAACAATTTCTTGTTGATGAAGCCCACTTCTAAAATATCAACAGTATTATTAAGATTCTCTTATTTTTATAGCAGTAAAATAAGCTACTATTTAAGGTAATTTATATAATTTATTTGAGGTATGCTAAATTATTATATTTCTCTGTCTTTTTTAGGAGTGAAATTAGATTGTGAATCAAAACATGGATTTGGGCTCCATTCAGGAACTAATGGAAGAGACACGGGTTTTTGGGACCCAACAAAGACAACCTTATGAATTAGCTAGTGGTTGCCAACGAGGTGGCCATCTGTGTAACTCAAATCTGCCATCTCAAAGTTTCTACCCATATTCATCTCATTACCCATATATGCATACGAATTATAGCAGTGATTGGGAAATTTCTGAAGCAGTGAGAATTCGGGAACTGGAAGAAGTCAAAGCCAGAGCTGCCCAAATGGAGAAGACCATGTGCTGGTGGTCAGATTGTACTGCTAACTGGAGGGAGAAATGGAGCAAAGTTAGAGCAGAAAGAAATAAAGCCAAAGAGGAAGCAAGGCAACTGAGAATCCATTTAGACAGTGTCGTAAAAGAACTGAGTATGCTTAAAAAGATAAATCAAGATTTAGTAAGTGAGAAGGAAAAACTAGAAAATGTAACTGCTTGGAAAACAGAATTAAGTTGCTCAGAACTGTCTTATATTAAGAAAGACCTAAACCAGTTAACATTTCTGGAACAAGAACCTGTGAAAGAACTGAGCAAAAGCAACAAGATTCCTGGGGCAGATGGCACAAAGAAGGTAACGAATAGGGAATTTTTTTAGCTCATGACGAAGTGGGAGATTATGGATGTGTATCTATAAAAGGGATTTTTCAAGGATTTTGACCAAAATACTACCTGATCCATTCAATAGTAAAAGCACTTTTTTCACCTATCTAATATTGCTATGGGAAGCAATTCATACCTTTTAACTATGGCTAAATGTTTAAGTAACAGTTATATCCAGTAACTTAGAGTATTGTTCTAACCTCTCTCATGTTTTAAGGTAAAGGATTACCTCTGTTCTCTGAATTCTCCATGTTTGTATACTTTTTTTTTTTTTGCCTCCAAAAAAGAAAAGTCAGTTCCTGGCTTCTGAAATAAAATAATTTACTTCTCCCTTAATGCAACCTCTGAAATGAAGGAAGAGTTGAAGCAAATTCTTCTACAAATTGGCAATTTTTTTATTTGGCAAGGAGAACAATTAAGTTGTTCAGCAGAAGTAAACAATCAGGTATGGGCATGGTTTAATACAGCTGCTAGTTCTATGAAAAAGAGCTGCCTATATTTATCAAAATGGAACTATTTGCTCATATATTACCATTTTTAATTCTGTGCCTTGTCATGCATTATATAGTCTTCATAGACAGCACCATGTAAAAACTATACTTGTTATTTGTCTGATAGACAGCAGTCATTATAGATGTGGGAAATTTTTTCCTACATTGGACAAAAATTTTTGTTCTATATTGCAGGATATAGGAAATTTTTTACTTCAGTTCGATGAGATTTCTCAGGATCTTAGGCCTGAATGTATTGCATTCAGACTATTCACTCACTCTGTAATGCACATAAATTACATTATATTCCTGTGAATTCTGAAAAAAACATATCATAATGTTAGTAGTAAGAATAAATTTGTGAAAAAAATGTGTGCCTTTCATATTTTTGGGCAGTCAAATGGGCCATAGGAAGGAAATGACACAAAATATATTTTAAGATTTTCTCTTTCTCCTTACAAATGTATACTTTATACTTACAAATATCTTTATACTCTTTATAATTACAAATATCTGAAGGGTGGGTGTCAGGAAGATGGGGCCAAGTTCTTTTCAGTAGTGCCCAGCGACAGGACAAGGGGCAATGGGCACAAACTGAAGCACAGGAAGTTCCATCTGAACATGAGGAAGAGCTTCTTCCCTCTGAGGGTGATGGAGCACTGGAACAGGCTGCTCAGGGAGGTTGTGGAGTCTCCTTCTCTGGAGATATTCAAGACCCGCCTGGACAAGGTCCTGTGCAGCCTGCTGTAGGTGACCCTGCTTTAGCAGGAGGGTTGG
>Ga0065711_1040405_pt1 | contig 16997 bp, 34 predicted proteins | sample Hoacrofraction12_FD_59098 | JGI IMG/M metagenome (GOLD analysis project Ga0065711, IMG submission 59098) | Hoatzin crop microbial communities from Cojedes, Venezuela - Epithelial fraction 12 v2 (version 2) | ecosystem: Host-associated > Birds > Digestive system > Esophagus > Crop | place... | reverse complement strand
CCCCCGCGGTGGTTTTTGGTGCTGCCCGCTGGGCGGGAGGCGCGGGGAGCGGCCCAAGTGCCCTTCTGGGGGGTGGCCCTGCTGTCCGCCCGGGCTGCCGGGGCGCCGCAGAGGTCCGCGCTGCTCGTGGCAGAAGGCGGCCTTTCACGTGGTGTTGGGTCGTCGACGGTTCCCGGGCGGCCTGGTGCGGGCTGAGGGGTATGGGGCAGCGTGGCCCACAGGGCGGCCTCCGGGGCGGGCACTGAGGAGCCGCGCCGCCGGCTCGGCTCCTGCAGCGGGGGCTGCGCTCTGCCCTTGGGCCTTGCACGGCAGCTCCAGCCTGGGGAGGGACGGGGGTTCAGAAGCTGAGGTGTTGCCGGCGCTGGGGAGACCCAGGGAGCCTCCCTCCCCGCTGCCCATGCGGACACCAGGCGTTTGACAGTGAGCTCTCATCTCTCCAGGCACGCAGCCTTGCTAGAGAAGGGCGTCGCGCTGCCGTGGTTACTGGTGGCAGAATCTTCCCCAGAAAGGCTGTTTCTCGTAGAGTGCCGGAGGTATGAAACCCTGGGATGCTAAAAAGTCTCCGTCTCCCTCTTGCATAGGCAGTGCTGAGCTCATACCCGTCTCCTGCCACAGAAAATCAGCTCACCCAATGCTGTCAGCAGGGAAACTTCTGCAAAACCAGGGCTACTCCACCTGAACAGCGTGGGTTGGCCCAGTTACCGTAATCAGTGGCGAGATGGTGGGGCAGCGTGGGTGCTTGCTCCTTTGGAGCGCTTGGTCCTGGCCAGAGGGGAAGCAGGAGCGTGCCCGTCATGGCTGGAACGAAGCTGAGATCTTCTTCCATTCTGCCTTTCCTGCTGGTTTTCCTGCGCAGCTCCCTCCTCACAGCCACTTGGAGCATCCCGGCCGGGGAAAAACCGAGAAAGTCTTTTCTTGCTTCAGCTTAGGGCTGTTTTCTCCCCTGCCCAGCACCCCTTTTCAGGGGTAAAATAAAAAAAAAAAAAGAAGAGGAACGTTAAGAGTTTGAAAATCCAAAAGCTTCCTCGTAAACTATTATCTAGGCAGAGAGCCATGAGCTCTTGAAGCCTGCTGAAGGGAGAGGATTTCAACAGTTTCTTTCCAAATCCCGGTTAAAATCAACGTTTCCAATCCTGGGCCTGGCACGCTGCTGCCAGACGAGCATCCCAGATTGGCGGTTGGGAAGATCACTCCGTGGCCGGCTGGTGGCGGGGTGCAAGGGAGGAGTGTGAGGAGGGAGATGGGAGAAGGGTGCTGGGCTGAGGGGAGGTGAGGGACGAGGAGATGGAGATGGTGAGGAAGAGGCAGAGAATGAGGTGTCCCGAGGAACTGTCAGACACCTGCCTTGGACTGTTCCTTCCAGCAAGAGGCCGAGCTGATCTCCCTCCTGAGCCTTCATCTCCGGCAACCTCTCCTCAGCCACCCCACGGACCTCCTGGTGCATCGCTGGGTGGTGGGGACGTGGGAGATTTGACCCGTACAACACCCCTAACAGCAGCAAACGGGAGGAGGTGCTCTGGCAGGGCCAGGGACCGGTGGGACGCTGGTTCTCACGGCCGGCGGGAGAGGCTCCAGCCCAAGAGCCGTGCATCTCTCCCACGCCCACTGCTCCTGCGCAAGGCGCTGCAGCCAAGCGCCTGGTGGGGAGAAACCAAAACAAATGATTCACTGCTGTTAAACTGCTCCCGGGATCGCAGGGACCGGACTGGGAGCAGGCGGCGATGGAGGCTTGCAAAACCCCACCTGCCTCCCAAAGCCAGGAGGTAACATCATTTTGATCCCAGTCCCGTTCGACCTGAAATTCTGGCGCTGGGGCGTTGGGTCTCTCTGCACGGGGGAAGGCAGCCAGCATGCGCGCAGGCAGCGCGGCGAGCACACCCGGCTGGCTCTGCGCGGCTCGGGCGTGCTGACCAGGCGAGCAGCATCCCTGTTTTCCCTGGGGGAAATTCAGCGGGGAGAGCCAGGGCAGTGCTGCTATGGTCAGGCAGGCAGAACAAAGCAGCCTCTCGCTCTAAGCTCCCATCTACCAGATGTGAATCTATTGTCTCAGCCCCGGGGCCGGCAGTCCTCCCCCCAGCACAACCATTATGAACCAAGCAAAAATTACGCAGCGAGTTCCTTATTGCTAAAGGGAAGTGCTTTATTTCAGATAAAAAACACTTAAAAAAATAACTTGCCTCGCACTGTTTTTTCCTCTTTCCCAGATTTCAGGCACATCGAAGATGGATCACATCCCAGCTACGTGTTTCGAATGCGAGTTACCATTGTACATGTAATAGTTCTTGCTAAAACGTTTTCCAGGCCCCCTAATTGCCATGGCAGGCCAAGTGCAGAAGAGCGCAGCGGAGCCTCCTGCATCCTACTGGGATTAAAGTCAGAACCTGATCGTGAGGGAAACTGAAACTAGGAAAAAGAAATTGCTGCCAAACCAACTTTCTTATCCATCAAAAAGGAGAGACTTTTCGCCAGCCTGCAATTACTTTAAATGGCCAAATAATTTTCTACTTAACCTGGCCTGGTGTTCAGATGCAGTTCCTCGCATCGCCGGCCGAGCCAGCCTCCCGTCGCCCTCGAGCCGGCAGCGCTGGCTGTGGCACGGGACGCTGTGTTCCCCCTGCAGCGGGGGTTGGCACCTCGAAACTGTGCTGATGGGTGAAGCCAGAGTCGACCCCTGGGCTGACACGGCTCCGGTTCCACCCAGGGCGGCTGTCTCCAGTGCACACATGCCTGTCCCCCTCGCTGTCGCGTCCCAGCAAGGCGCCAGATGAACGGCACCGTATCACCCAGTTGCATAAAGAAATATTTTGACTGCAGTGAGCTGCGCATCCCACTGTGGGAAGGGCATCCCTCCTCTCTTTGGTTCCTGCCCACGTGCTCCCAGGGAGCTGGATCTCCAGCTCTCCCACCCCAAGGCTGGGATAGAGACCAGCAGATTCCCAGTGGATCCCAGCATGCTGCCTTCCTCCTGAAAAGCCCAGAATGGTGTCACGCCGTTAGGGGTGAGAGCTGCTGTGCTTGAAACAGGCACTCGCAGCATCACCAGGCAGCCTCGTATCTCACATGGGGGGCTGCCCCGGACCTGCCTCCGTTCAGCGATGGAAATACCTGCCCGTGCGCAGTGTGGCTCAGCACTTGCAGGGTGAGGAGCTGTGTGTGCACGTCGCAAAAGCAGCCTCCACACAATTAATTGCAGAAGTAGGAGGCTGGAGGGCTGCGTGCTGTGCCATTCAGCTCAGCGCATGCTACAGACGCATTCATTCTGCAGCTCCGACTGTGCCGCGCGGCGCTCCTGCCAAAGGGAAAAAGGGAAAAAAAACCCGTCATACATTGAATAAATTCCCTCCGATTCCCTCAGCCCCGGATGTGTCTGAGAAAAGCTGGGCAGGACCGTAGAGATGTGCCAAACGTGGGGCACGGCTGCTGAGTACAGGCATGATGGGTCAAAGTCAGGGGATGGGAGGGGCGGAGGAGCAGGACCTTTGCACCCGCATGATGTGATCACGCCGGAGGAGCCGAGGCGGGTGGCAGCAGCGAAGTCCTGCAGAGGCTTTGCAGTAACACCCCTCATGTGCAGGAAGCGTGCCTGCTCCCTCGCTCCCGGGGCACTCAGGTTTGTCCTGGGCAGCGAGGGTAGGCGAGTGGCTCTGGTGTGCCTAGAAGGCGTCCAGGGCTGCAGTTGCACCTCTAAATATGTATGTGTATGTGTATGAATTGGGGATGGGAGAAACGTTACCCTGGGCCAGAAGACAGCACAGAGTTAGGCCCTGTGCAAGGGTTTGTCAGGTCTAGACCCTTTTTCTCTACCTTTGTGCTGGTTTTTGTTAGGCTGCTCACCAGTTGCTAGGGGTTGTTCTGTTTTGTTTTGTGTTTTGCTTTAATCGTTTTCACTGACGAGAGCATCTGCTGCCATCTGTGCCTCCACCTCCTCTCCCCGGCGGGGCTGCGCATCGTCGCGGTCTGCCCGCAGCCCCGGGCGCTCTTCGCCGTCCAACCTGCCGCACGTATCCCGCACAGGCCTGCCAGCGTCCGGGCACGGCAAGGAGTGAAGAGCCAGCTCCACCAGCACCCTGCTCTTCCCCCCGTATTTGTTGGTGACACGCTTCTGCAGCTGCGCTGCTCACAGGACTCCTGCAGTGCCAAGGTTCCAAGTAAGCCCAGGACCTGGTGGCACTAAGGAAGGGTGCACTTCCTCCTCTGAGAAGCCAACAACCGGCGAGGCATTGTTGGAGGGGAAAACACGGAGGTGAAGGGACTTGGTGAGGTCACCCAGGACATCAGTAGATGGCTGGGAAGAGAGGCCAGAGCTACTCCTTGCTGGCACCATGACTCTGCCTCCTGGCCCAAGGAGTGCCTGGGAAGCAGGGCTGCGATGCTGCAGCCCAGTGTCGGGTTTTGCTGGTGCAGAAGAACAGAGGCTGCCATTTGCATCTCTCTTGGACCGTTATTTTGGGTATCCTGGCTGAGGGCTGCTCCGGCCCTGACTCGCTGCGCTCTGCCTGCACGCCTGGCAGCTCATCCCTGGCCGGGAACTGGCAGGTGCCGGCGCTGGGCTGGAAGGTCGTTACCTGAATTAGCTCCAGCTCGCCCGGTTTACTACCGTCAGCCCCTAGATGTAGGAAAGCTGTGGGGTCACGATTGCTGCTGGTAGCGAACTCAAACCAGCTCACCCCAGCTGGGATTCAACGCGCCGCTGCCTGCAAACTGGCTCGGCGGCATTGGTGCAGGGGTGGCATCACCCAGGCCAGTGTGGCAGCCGGGGCAGAGTGGTGGGCCAGCGCTGGGGCTTGCGTAAATGCAGCAGGGTTTGTGAGGGGGCCTTCTGCCTGCCTCCCCGCAGCACAGCTCCGGCTCAGCTCCCGCAGCCCACTTCCGCCCTCTGGGACCCCCTCCGGGATGCTGGGGCTGCCCCGAGGGTCCCCCCGAAGCCATTTCGTGGCCGGACTGAACGAGCCCGGCTCCCACAGCATCTCCTCCCCGGGGAGCATGCCCCTTGCCAGCATCCGCGGCCTTTCCCCGCGCTCACCCCGAACGCCTTTCGCATGCCGAAAACCGGCAGCAGTATTTTAGGCACAATTTCACAATGTCAACTAAAAGTGAACAATGACTCCCCCCCCCACCCCCTTCCCCATTTCTCTCCTCGAGCTAAACAAAAAGCAAAAAGAAATCCTCGTCAAGCTGTCAAGCTCGGCTTCCTGAAGGAATACAATTAAATCTCTACACGGCATCGTGACCATCAGTTCTTCCCTGTCTCAAATGATGCTTCTTGAGCAGCGTTCGGCTGCTCCCCTCTTCCACCCCCTCCTCTCAGTTTTCCTTCCCGCCGCTGAGCGCAACAGCAGCTGCGGCTTTGCAGCCAAAAAAAGGTGCGATTTGGAGAGTGTGGCGCGACATCGTGAGTGGCAGAAGTGAAAAGGCAGAGAAGCAACCCTCGAAAGCCTGCCTTCTGCTGCGTCGGGTGTCAGCCTTGGCAAAAGCTGAACTTCCAGAATTTTCTCGCAAAATTAAAAACAAAAAGAAAAAAGCAATTAAAGGACCTGTCGGATTTGGCTGCTTGTTCACTCAAAATGAAAAAACACTTCTTTCTTTCGCTTCACAGCACAGTTGGTGCAATCTGGGATGTACCTGCTTGCCAGTATACGGGGCTGCAGCTTTGCCATCTCAATTTGGGGTTCCCCGACAGCGGCAAGGTGAAATGAATGCTAAGCACCTTGATGCTGCTGCGCTTGGAAGACCTCTGCATGAGAAAAACGACTTTTTTTATTTTTCCTAAGCAAGCTCGGAAATCTATTTTCCCCCTTTTTCCCGATTTGGGGGGTTCTTTCCCACTGCCATGAGTTTGGAGGGGCCACATTAAAAAGAATGGGAGGGCACTAGGAGAGAGGAGGGGTGGGTGCAGGGGCTTTGCTGCTCCCAGCCCAGGGCTGCAGGTGGAGCAGGGGCCAGGGCTGTGGTGGAGCCGAGCATCTGCCTGGGGTCAAGCATGCCATCCTCCAGCCACGGGGCTACTGCCTCCTCCTCTGCTGCCCTGTTCTCGTTCGAGGCAGGTTTGGGTGGACCTCTGACCTGCTGCAGCTCAGCGATTGCAGCATTCACACCTGCTACAACATGGGCAACAAACAGTAAATATGACGGTTACTTACAACAGCCCACCCTCTCCACCCCTGAAGGTTTATCCATGCAAAAATGCTGCGGAGTCAGTCCAATATTCCCCCTGGTTCATTAAACCAGCATCCATTTTCCTGCAGATAAGACAGTCTGTCAGGGGAAGGGATGATGATAACTCATTTGTCACACTTGTTAAATGTAGGAAAGGCTGGCTTTGGGTCACTTCCAATTTTATGTCAGCTCTGCCTTTATCAGAGCAGCCCTGTGCTTGCATGCCAAGCAGGGCAGCCCTCTCCTTCATGGCATGGGAGATGGGGATGGTGGCACTGTCCCCGCAGGATTTTTGCAGAGTCAGAGGCTTCTCCGAGTGCAAAAGCACTTGCAACATGGCTCCAAGGAGTCCCAGCTGATAGACAGAAAGGCACTTGTTAGTGCAAGAGGTGCCAGGCACGTTGATCCCACAGTGACCTAGACCTATGGCTTTGAGCCCCTGGCACTGCAAGAGAGGTCACCCCATGTGAGTTATCCCCCGAGCCCACCCTGCCGGGCTTGTGTGCGGGCTGCAAAGCTTGAGAGGTATGATGGGCACCCAGATGGTGAAGGATATCGAGCTGAGACCTTGGGAATAGCCAATGTGAGCTCAGTGCAGGTGCAGGGGGAGGGAAAAGGTGATGCAACCTCACCTCTGCACTCCTCCTAGCCTTGGAGGATTTTGGGGTGACTAGTCCAGCTCTTGCCTAAACTAGCACCATCTCAGCGGGCTTTAATTTTCTCCAATTATTAGGTGCCAGCTCAGGGTGGCTGCAACACGAGTCGTTTTGGCTTCTCCCTCTTTGACAGCATTGCCGTCGCAACAGGCCACCGCCTTCCTCTGCCAGGGATGAGGAGTGGATACAGCCCCTAGATAATGTCAGGATGGAAATGTCAGTGGCTATGATGCTTCAGATCTTGCTTCAGGGAAGGGAGCAAGAAGTAACCAGGAGAGGTTGGGAAGAGTCTTGACCTCTGGACGAGTGATCATAGAGCAGTTCACGACCGAGATACTTCCCAGGGCACCATGTACTGCACTGCTGGCAGAAACTTAGCACAAAACAGACTCCTGATCTGGTCTGGTGTGGAAATGCCCTCCAGCAAGTGGGGAGCGGGTAGGACTGCAGGTCCTTCTGCCCGTAGCTACTCCTGTAAATGAAGTCCAGGCTGCAGTTAAGGCATGGAAACCTGGGCAGGAAGGAGGTGACATCTCATGAGGCTTTCAGGGAGGCATCCTCATGGTCTGTCCCGTGGCTCACTACGGCACAGCCCTCACCGAGCACAGCCCAGAGACAGCACGTTGATTTAACCACACACTCAGCAGAGGACGAGGTGTCCCACGACGGTCTGTCTCCACTTCCCATCTCTTACTGCAACTTCGCTTTCGTCGTGGGCGCAAAGGTGGATGCTGTTGCCTCCTCGTGGCTCCATGGCTGATTTGCAAAGACTGGTCTCCCTTTTTAGTCCTGGTCTTGCCATTCATTCGTGGTGTTTTCAAGTCACGGCGTATTGATTTGCAGCACAACAGGCAGCCTCAGGCAGCTATCGGGAAGGGCTCTGAGCTCCTGCCTCATTCAGCAGCAAACGCACAGCATCTCCGAAATCTGGCTCTCAGTGATGGCCTTGGAAGTGCTGCAGTAGCAGCCCGTTCAGACTGCAGCGATGTATGTTTCTCTTCAACGTTGGTCCGAGCAGGGGAGGGGGGACCTGCCCGCTCAGCTGCGTTTACTTGCTTGTGATTGATCGACCACCATGGGAGTCGTTGAGGTGTCTGCCCTTAAATCTCGATCTGTGCCCTCTTTTATGGCTGCGTGAAACCCTGACCCACAGCAGCATCCCTCACTCCTGCTTTAAATCTCTCCCAAGCAGCCGCTGGCAACATTCGCGTTTTGTCTTGCCAGCCTGTAGGGACCAGGAGTCCAGCCCTCGTGAGGAAGGAATTAACCCAGCAGCATCAGATATCAGAGGTATCTTTATTGACTGTTAACAGAAATACAGTAACACTCGGTTTAGGGAGCTTGGTTGAGTTCTCCAGAAGGTGCCTTCCTTCTCAGCATTGCCAGCAGATCCTGAGGAGAAACCTGCCCTGTGATACTTTGGGGTTTCTCTGGAGGCTTTGGGGCTCCCTAGCGTGGACTTCCTAACACCCTCAGCTCTCCAGGGGCTGGGAGTTCTTTGAACCAGTGGGTGAAACTCAACAGAGGAAAAGGAAAAGAAACCCCACGTGTTATGGGGTGGTGGGGCCATTTGAATGTGTCTGATATGTTGTGAGCCACCCTGCAGTGGTCACCATCCATCACTGCACACACCTCCTGCTCAGCAGAACCCTGCTGCTCCCAGAGCTTAGCTTTTTGCCACCAGGCGTGCGTTGCTTTTGGCTTTGCACACTCTTGTCACACAGCTTGTTGGCCGTAAAATGAATATTTCCTGGCCTATTTTTCTCCCTGTAAATGTGTAAGAGTGAGACCCTTTCCTACAGCAGTTCACAAACTGTTTGGGGGCAGGAAGGGTATGCTCAGCTAGGCTGATCAACTCATTTAATTTTTATTTATGTATTTAATTGGCTTTTTTTTTTTTTGCAATCAAGGAGGAGTGTTGGGTTTTTTTTTTTTTGGTGTCCTTGCTACAAGAAACAACTGCAGACACTTCTGGCATGGAGGCATCTTGGCGGCGGCCGCTGCTGTTGGCCTCATTCTAGTAGTCAGTGAGGGGGTATCGCAGGAAGATGAAGATAAGGATGATACAGAAGGTGGCAAGGGCTGAGCTGGTGATGTTAAAAAGCCGGGCTGTCTTGGCATCTTCGACTGCTCCGTTTAAGTCATTGAGAAGTTTCTTATCCCGGACCTGAGACCAAAAAAAAAAAAAAAAGTTGAGAGATGTGGTTTCAGGCAACACCCACACCGTGCAGCAGAGGACAGCTGGGCTGTGCCTCTTTGCATCTGAATGCTTGGGGTGCCGTAAAACACCCCAAGGTGAGGTCTGCACCCAAGTTCTGCTATGGGTTGAGCTTGTGAAGCCAAGCACCATAACACCTGTGGGGTGGAAAACCCTGAGAGCGGAGAAGACCTGGAAGAGTGACCTGTTGCTGTTACTGACCAGGCCAACCAGGTCCCTGTGGCCCCTGGAGTGGGGCAGTGTCATTCTGAGCCTGAGGGTGCAAAAGGGAACTGGGATGCCATCACGCACACGGGCACCAAAGCATCGTCCCACTGTGTCGCAGCCCCCTGGCCCCGCAGCGCTGGGTGTCAGCTCGCCCGGCCCGGGAGCGAGAAGGCTGGCGGTGGTTTTGGTGCGCATCCCCGTGCCTCCGTCTGCGCTGAGGGGCTGAGCGGGCAAAACCTGGCACGGCATCCTACTGCAGCTCCAGGGCTGCGCACAAGCCTCCAGCATATTAAGCAGTCCTGGGTTAATGAGTTCCTTTTGCAGGTCTTATGCGGCTCGTGTAGCATCTCTGCCACCAGCAGTTTTCCATCCTGACAGCGCAGTCCGCTCTCTTCCTTACCCTGCAGGCCGAGACTTTCACGGGCTTGCCTTGAGACAGCTCTGCAGCGGGCGAGGATTGTGCATGTCCGTCTCGCTGGCTTGCCTCCACCTCCTCCAGGCTGCCAGGCAGTGATGGCACCAGCAGGCAGCGGATGGCACTGCGAGGCAGCGGATGGCACTGTGAGGAGGCAAGGGATGGCACTAGCAGTCAGCCACGTCTTTACCAGGCAGGGACGGCACTGGGAAGCAGCGCATGGCATCGCCAGGCAGCGAGTACTACCATGAGGCAGAGGGTGGCACAGCCAGGCAGCAGCTCTGCAGGTTTTGCCCAGCAGACGAGCGGCTGGGCTCCATCCCTTCCCAGCAGGGATGCGTTGCGGTCCCCAAACTGCCCCGTCAGGCCACGCTCTGCAGACCCAGGCAGCCGGGGCCACGAGGGTGTGGGATGAAGGGAGCAGGAGACTTCACCCCTCTTCCGTTTTGCGTGTCCGAGCGGGTACCCAGGGGTGGGCACAGCGTGGCAGCGCCCGCTTTGCTGCCCGCTTTGCAGCCGAGCAGCCCCAGGCTGCCGCCGGCCCAACGCTAGGCGTCGGTGGCAGGCTGTGAACACCAGCCCTGGAGTCCTACCTAGAAATATCAAAAGGTTTTTATCAACCAGGAGCTTTCCGAAGAGACTCTGTGATGGATTCAGACCACGTCTTCGTGACTTTTTCTCTCTCCCTCCTGCAGTGCTTTCGCATGGGCCTGTCCTGAAAGCCTGCTGCGACTTGCTGGATATGGGGAAGGGCTGCCGAAGCCCTTGTTCCCAGAGCCATGCTGGTTCACGGGGCCTCCAAAACCACATCTCAGAGCCTCCAGCGATGTCCCCTCCTCCGTCACACCACTGAAGACCTCTCTGCACAAGCCCCCCTTGCTCTTCATCAATCCCGGACCGTGGGGAGGGAGGCTGCTGCTGGCATGAGGCCCGCAGGAGCCAGCGCCGGCAGGCACATAGGCAAGAATGAGAGCTCTGTTTTCCCTCTTGCATTAAATCCCATGGTGCCATGTCCTCGGCCTCTGCTGCGCCCCGCTCCCGGGAGACTGCGGCTGGAGCCGGGGCCATCCACCCATCGCCCTGCGGCTGAGCGCTCGGCAGCTTCAGGGCATCCTTCTGGGAGCGGGGACAGGCAGGAGTCACAAACCGCGCGTGGCTCTCTGGCACGCTTGGCTGGCGCTCCCAGCAGCGGAGACGACCTCAGGGAAGGCAGCAAGCCAGCAGCCTGGGAGCCCACACGCCTGGTTTTTGTCAGCTGCGTGTCCGGGATGACTCACCTTCAAAATTATTCGGCAGGTTTAGCATCGTCCCAAAAACCCCAGGGTGCAGCAGCACCAGGCAGCGACCACCTCCTCACCCACCTGTGGGATGCGCAGAGGTCCCTGCAGCCAGAGCCCCAGAGACACCGGATTCGGGCCAAAAATCCCACCCGCTGCTCCCAGCAGGCTCTTTGAAGCTCTCACGCGCTTTCCTCTTCCCAGCAGCAGGGCTGCCGGAGGCAGGCCCTGCGCAGAGCAAATGCCTTTTGCCCCTTCCTGCGCTGCGGCCCAGCCGTGGCTGGGAGAGGTGGCTCTCCGCTGCAGGCAAGCCAGTGTTTGCTGTCAGTGCTTGCCAGGCAGACAGAGGTTTCTCCAGCAGACTGGTGTGGCTGGCACACCAAGCTCTGCAGCCCTCCCACCGCCAAGCTGCTTGCTTTGGCTTTGCAGGGCCAGTTCCTCTTGGCCCCAGGAGCTTTTCTCCACTCCTCGCCTCCTGCTCCTCCTTTCCCCGGGGTGCCCTGCTGCCCTAGTTTCCATGCCCAGCCCTCTCCCAGTGCTCCCAGCAGCCTCTCCCACCTGACACCAGCTTGCACTCGTGACCGGAGCTTTAGCGCTTTCCCACGGCCCATTTCAGCAGCGCCTGCCCTCAGCTTTCCCTGTCCCTGCTCCAGTCCTGGTGCTCCTCAGCATCTCTAGTGAGGGCGCCTGGGGCTGCCCTCTCCCCAATGCCACCATTTCCTCCCATTTCTCTTTTTTGTCCTTCCCATCTCTTCTCTCTTCTGCTGTTTGGGCCCAAATGATGATGATATGGACAGCTGCCTTTGACTCCTGCCAAAGGGCACCCAGCTGCCCCTCTCCCTGTCCCTCTGGCTGGTCCCACCCACCTGCTCCTGCCAACCCCCGGGGCACACAGAGCTCCCCATCCCCGGCAGCCCCCTTCCCTAGCTCTCCTCTGGCCACTCTGTCCTTGGTCCCCTGGATCCTTCATCCTCACCAAGTGCTTGGTCCCCATCCTCTCCTCCCTTATTATTTCCCCATACGCTCTGGCTTCAGTGGTCACCCTCACACAAATCACCCCTTAATGTCTAGTATCATTTATATCGCAAAGGAGCCTGTAAGGGTCAGACAAGTGCCAGGGCTCCTGCGGCACACAAGTGCAATGAAAAGGCATTTCTCCTTTCAAATGACTCGCAGCCCTGGCCTGCTGCATCTCTCCAGAGTGGCCTCACCTCCTCCTGCCTGGCCTTGCACCCCCAGACACTCACAGACGTCTCCTTTCCATGTCCTGCTGTGGCATCCGACCTGGGCTCTGCAGGAGGAGCTCTCCTGGAGAGCAGCTACACGTTTTGGCTCCTTGTCCTTAAGGAGATGCCAGTCAGTGTCTTTCTCATAGTCCAGCCTCAGCTTTTCCTGTTTTCATGCTCCTGTGGCCACCATCACCATCATGTGCTGGCAGCTGGTGCATGAGCTTCTGGCAGCCCTGGAAGCTGCTTCCTTCCACAGCCAAGGACGTGAGGCATGGGGAGGACAGGTCCTCAAGGTCACAAGGCTGAAGCCCACCAAACCCAAGTGTGGTGTTTGCTTAGTCACAGACTCTTTTTCTCATCATCACTTTGACCCTTCTCACCTTGCCTAAAATTGTTTAGGGTTTTTGGCCCTGCTTTGCACTGAGATGACTGCAGTGTAAGGATAATTATCCTGCATCTGCTGACTGCGGGGTTTCCCCAGGTACCCCAAAGCACCACTGTGTCGTGGCCTTTTTGGAGATCCCAGCCTGGACAAGGCAAAGCTCATCTCTGGTCCGGCTTGACAACTTGTACATTTTCTTTCCTCTTCCATGTCTGGCCTTCCACAAAACACAGCCCCCTTTGGTGGTTTAACATACAAATATTCTTCCTCCTCCCCTCTCCCACCGGCAAAAGGCAGTGGTGCCCTTTCCCTCCATTCCTACTTGTCTGTCACCTCCCTGCTACTCAACTTGTCCTCCACTATCTCCAGCTCACCTTGTCCTCCAGCACCTCCAGTGTGACGGTGCCTGAGGGCTCTTTCTCTCCTCCCTTTAACCACCATCTCCTGCCCTTCCTCCCCCTGGGGCATTGCCTTCAGCTTCCTCTCTAAGCACTCCCCTTGACTCCTACCTTCCTGATCCCTTCCCCAGCAGCCGCCTCTCCTCTCTCTGCTCTGGAGCTCAATCTCTCTTGTGTTTGGGAGCAGAGAATTTGCTGTGCGGGTAAAAAGTGCTGCCTCAGCTTGCAAGAGGAGACGAATGGTCTGTTGATAATGAGCCTAATGAGGCTGTATTTAAGGCAGCCTGGCTTTTAGCTTGCAGCCCACAGCTGGTTGTCTGTAAACTTGTTTCTCCTCAGAGCTCTGCATTCCTACACATAAGGAGCTCTGGAAGGGATCCTTGGATTTATTGGCTCTGTGAATTGGTCAAGAGCTCTCCAGCCCGTGTACCTCCACTGCGCTGGCACCAGCATCATGGGGCTGTCGCCGCTGTGTTTCACCTATCTCCATAAACCATTGCTCCTTTCATAAAGCAGGCTGAGAGCCTGCCTGAGAGGTCAGGTGCTGCAGCCTCTCTGCTTCCTGGGGTTAATAAGTAGCTATGGATTTGTGCTGGTCTGCTTCCACTCTAAACAGGAAAGATCAACACATGGCGAGAGGGGAAGGTAAACAGCAGTGCCTGGAGCTGTGTGCTAAGGACCGGGCAGGAGAGCTCAGTACTCCTGGAGTGCTATCGCACTACAAATTCTGGTGGCCTCGAGGGGCAGGAAAACTCTGTGAGCAACCCCCATGGGGTGCTGGTGGGGCTTAAAAAGCCAGCACGGCATGGCATCTACCTCGGCTCATCTCAGATCCCAGCTCCTCTGATCTACCGCCTCATGGTGTGATGGGTAGTGAGAAGGACTTGGCTCACCCTGCAGTCTCTGGAGATGGACCTCCTAACGACTGAAGCAAGATCTCCTGCCACCAGGCGCTGATGCATCATTAATTACCACTTGGAGCTGTGAAAGAGCAGGAGAGGGAGCTGCCGAATATCGGCCCACGGCATTTGCTTCTGATGAAAACCAACTGAATCCAAAGTGTTGGCATTAGAGCGATCCTGACATCCGTGCTGGGCTGGGGCTAAGGTTACTTTAGGGTTTCTATCTTCCCTGGTCCTGCTGTTTATCTCTCCTTCCCCAGCACCAACACGTGCTCACATGCAAGTGCCTTGCTTGCGCTCTGGGAGGCTGACCTTGAGAAGCTCGAGATGCTAGAAACAACCCCGGAGGGAGATGTGAGTTGGTGCAACTCTGCTGCAGCCCAGCAGGCTGTATCCGTTGAGGATCTGGCCTGCTACGGGTGTAAATAGAGACGAGGCGTGCCATCACACTGTTATTCAGAGCTCTTGGCTGAGGTGTCTGTCACACAGAGTACTTGGCTTGGATGTCACAGTCTTTGCCCTCACCTGACTTCATGTGTTTCTTTGAGTAAGAGAATAAATTCTTTGGTTCTGGGGTGGGTTTTTGGAATTTTTTAGTAAATGGTGGTCACCATGAAATAGCATATCCCTGGAGAAAGAAATCTAGAAGGCTGTAGCTCATGTGCAAAAGGCCAGGCAGACATGGAGGTACTGTTTTCCCAGCTATGGCTGAAACCAGTAAAAGTGGGCATGGGGGAAGGAGGCAGCTTTACAGTAATACTCAGATGTACCTAAGCATACATCTGGCTTCTAGTGTGGGCATTGTGATGCTGAAGCTGGTGGAAATACTTGGGTGTGCTAAGATCCATAATGAAACATCTCATGGACTTGGGGCATGAAGGAACTATTGCTTATTAACAGTACGAATCTGGCAAAAGCAGATGATGTTTATGGCAAGGTATTCAAAATGCTATTTCTGATAATGAAAACGATAATTCCTGAGGTTGCTAGATGTTTCAGTTATTTAGAGGAAATGGAAAAACCATAACCTGGGAATCATTTGATGCCATCAGTGCCCTGATGGCCCTTCAGCCAGTAAACCTCCACTGGCTGAGGGCTCTGCCGTCAGAGGTCCCAGAATGGGCTCAGTGAGGGGAAGGTGCTGCTCCTCTCCCTCCCACAGCACCTTAGTCTCTGCAGAGCACAGACATCCTAGAAAGGACGGGACCTAAATTATCTGCTGCTAAATTGTCCTTACGTTTAATTGCAGAGGAGCAAGAGAAGTCTGTTTAAAGGGACATCTGTCCCCAGGCAATTCCTTGCTTCTGCTTTCTCTGAACTCTGGGGAAAACCTTAATGACTGTAAAAGAGATGAAAACAACAGGCTTCTGGAGAAATGACCCTAACATCCAGCCTGGCTGGCATGTTGTGAAGGTCTCTGCAGTAGCTGTGAGTGAGGAAGGATCCTGTTGTTCTTAACATCCCAGTGGTCTTTCCCAGGACAGACCTTCTGCTACTGCCCCAGCATCCCCGTTGCCTCCCGCCACCCATCCCAACCCTTGAGGCCATTTGCCATCCCTTTGGCCACTTGCTAGCTCTATCCTCTGCCTCTGAGAGAAGCTTTGTTTCTATTTTCCCCCTGCCACAGTCACAGCCACTGGGGAGTTCCAAGACCAGAGCAGAGTTATTTCTACCTGCTCAGCTCTGCATCTGTTCGGGTACCACCGTTACATCCGATCAGCCACTGCCTCCGCAGTCCAAAAGCCAAGGCTGGTTTTTGACAGCAATCTTCCATTCTCCTTTCCCTGATCTGGAGCATGTTTGCCCATTTGCCTTCCCTCGCTGCCACTTTGCTTCTTCACACTGGAGTTTATGTCCTTTAGACCTTTGCAGCCGGGTGCTGAGTCCACGTCTCTGCCCCAGCACTGGGTTGCTTCTGGGCTTTGCCCTTCCTTCCATCTCGTGTCAAGGATCGTGAAGGGTCCAGCCTTCAAAAACCTTGTAGGTGGCTAACCCTACGCTATCCTGTCCCCTGGGGAAGAGTCAGCCTTGTCCTCAGGCCATCCTTTCCCCACTGCTGGCTGCAGCCGAGGGACCGCATCTACCCAGATACCCGCTGCAGCTACTGCCATGTCCCCGTGATGCGAAACCCTTTCTTAGCCTGCTGTGGCTGTGCCTCTTGCATGGGAAAGACGCTGATGGTTAAAGGCAAATTCAGACAAGCAAAGACACACAAAAAAGGAGGACGCCAGTTTCTCCCCTTGCTGGCTAAATGGCCCTTCTGGCACCCCACGCATTTAGGAGTGTTGCAAGACTCCCTCCTCCCCAGTCGTGTTAGGCTGCCACTGCCCTTGGGTCAGTCCTGCTTGTGGTGATGCTCAGCCCCAGCACGATTTAAGCTCACCTCGGCAGCAGTGAAGCCTGCTGCGTGGGTGGTGGGTCAGTGCTCACTGCCCATCTTGGGGAACGGGAAACTGAGGCAGACACCACAGTGCCAGTGCTGGCCGAGCCCAGGGCACGGGTCCATGGACTTGACCCCAAGCCTTCCTGCCGGAGAGCCTGACGGGCTTGGGAGCAGCCTCCTCGCAGTGCTGGGCACTCGCAATCCAGCCCACGGAAGCTGGATGGGGTTAATCGATCTGATTCTGTGACAAAGCCATCTGTGCCTTCCTCTAAACGCTGCCTGCCAAAACAAATCAGCTAGCTCCTCTGCGGGGCCACCCCGCCGCCCCCGGCCTCTCTGCACGTCCACTCGGCGAGTTTTGGGGCTGGCAGGCAGGGAAGGGGAGGGCAGCCCAGGCCCCTCTCCCGGCCGCTGCCGAGGGGCTGCCTGTTTGCCGGGCGCCATCCCTGCTGGGATGCTCTCCCCTGCGGCTACTGGGAATAACCCAGCACCGTCCCCTTTGCCGGCTGCGCTCCCCGCCATCACCCGCTCCATCAGCACCGCTTCATTTCCCCAGCCCTGACGCTGTGCAAAGCCCCCCTGCACGCTCTCCCCTCTCCTCAGCTACCTGGGGCTCGTTCCCACGGTGCCGGCAGGTCTCTAGGGCTTGCCTTGGGATTTATGGGGCTCGGGGGAGTGGACCTGGCCACCAGCTCTGGTGTTTTAATTAGGGAGAGGGTGAGCAGCAAACAGGCAGGATTGTCCTGCACCTTGGCAGCCTCTCCCCCCCCCCCC
>Ga0065711_1040404_pt1 | contig 16997 bp, 9 predicted proteins | sample Hoacrofraction12_FD_59098 | JGI IMG/M metagenome (GOLD analysis project Ga0065711, IMG submission 59098) | Hoatzin crop microbial communities from Cojedes, Venezuela - Epithelial fraction 12 v2 (version 2) | ecosystem: Host-associated > Birds > Digestive system > Esophagus > Crop | place... | reverse complement strand
AAAAAAAAAAAAAAAAAAAATACACAGAAGTTTCTCCTCAAAGATAATCTTGCCATGTATCTACCTTGCAAGAGGTTTCAATAGTGACTTTTATTTTTTTGAAACAAGGAACAAAAATTTATTGGGTGCAGGGACTTGTAAAACCTAGGCTGCAGAAAACCAACTACTTAACAAAGATTTGCTTTAATTCTTTCAAAACAAGGTTTAATAACCAAAGTCCTGACTTTTTGTGAGAATAGTTTGTAGCAGAAATACATTTAATGACATTAACCAAGGCAGCAGACAGGCAAAATAATTAAATTAATATTAGATTTATTACATATTCCAAATCTTTTCTTTCACTGTGTTTATTTTCACATGTGCTATCTTCTCATGTGTATGGATGTGCATTTTCTCAAATCTAAATTAATGTAAAAGCTTCATGAAATATCCCCTTCAAAGCTGTGATTTTATTATTCCTTATTATGTAAGGCCAAGAACGATTAAACAACACAACCAGCTTGTGAGTATCAGAACCTGAGCACCACATTCCCCCTGCTCGGGGTCTCTGCCACTGCCATACACGACCTCCTTTCCGGCCGCAGGGCTGCGGCAGCCTGGCACGCGTGCGTGCAGGCACAGCCTGCCCTTCCTCGCCGTAACACTGCCCACCAGCACCACTCGCCACCTTCAGCGCAGCACCTGGAAGACTTCACGTGAAGTTTCACCCCCTTTCTGGCGGAAGGATACAGACGCAGATGTAACGCAGACTGATCCCAAATTCCCTACACCTTCACTACCTGAAGGAAGAAAATCTCCCGCTCACCTGGCTAACTCTCCCCTTCCCACCCCAAGCCAATTTTGCCAAAGCCATCTGAAACACAGTGGCACTAATGGCTCCCGTAAGGGCTGGAGATACAGCAGCAGAGCGACAAACGTCACAGTAAACATCGACTGCCTTTCACGCACGGACTGAACTTGTGCTTTCTTTATGTTTGCTTAGGGCATTAACGTCTCGTAAACCCACACCTACCTGGCCTGATACAAAAGCAGGTGATAAATCATTTGCAAGAACTGGAAAAATGCTTCATAAAATTTTTCAACAAAAAAAGCTTTTATGAAAGAGGAACACATGATAAAAAAACAGATCAAATCTTCAAGCTTTTCTACAATAAGAGATTCAGTTAAATTTAATGAATGAAGGTACATTATGATAACCTGAATTCAAACTATAGCAATCAAACACTTTCAGCTTTTTTATTTTGTTTGGTAAAAGACAACACAATAAAAAACGCAAAACGCTGGAATAAGGCAGGAGTACAAAGAATATTGCCTGAAGGTTTACATGGGTTTCTTCAAATAACTGGCCTTCAAGTAACTAAACAAAATACCCAGCTGATCAATATCAGCTTGACCTTGTCAGCAAAATGATAAAGTCTCATAAAAGCTTACAGTTCCTCTAAGTGACCTTTGTATCAGTGCCTTAATGCTCTCCTCCTTACAAAGGGTAGCACTTTTTTGACCTTTCCATCACTGTTCTGTCATTGAAAGGTTTCACAAAATATTTAACAAAAAAGTATTACAAAATATATCAATACTGTTTATTATACATATAATCATACAAATATATGAAATATGTATTTAAGCACTGAATAGCATGTCATTCTGAGCCATAGTTTTAAACAGATATCATATATAGTTTACAGTTAGACTTGTAGAAGAACATACAACTAATCAATTAAATTCACAATGAAGCACTTTTGCAAATTCAAAAAAAAGCCAAACAGCTCTATTAGATGGGAAAACACCACCTTTTAAGTAATGTAACTAATATAGATACGTATATGGATTTATATTTTTAATGTATGATTTATGCATATTTCTAAATACATGCTGCATGTGTTATTGGAAATTATTTTCACATTTCACTTGCATCAAACCCCTCTCACATCAACCAGCTAACTTTCACGCTCTGCTCAGATCAGAATCCTACTTGCCCTGAAGCACAGTGACGCTAACAGATAACTGTGGCTTGGGAGAAAGCCGGCGATGAGGCTGTTTGCAGCGCACGCACTAATCAATAGGCATTTTACGAGAAAATTCACCGTGTGCATTTATACTGCATAGAGGCTCTGTACTGAAACACAGCGATGCCACGGAGATCACGTTACTTTGAGACAGTGCCTTGTATAAATTCTTCTCAGGCTCCTCTGATAGGGTTCCCATTTAATGAGCAAATTTCCATACCGACTACCCACCACCAACCCCCTCAAATCATCAGTGCATACCCAGTTGGTACCAGTAAGTCCAGACTTATTTAGAGAGGTCAGGATATGGATGATAATGAGTACCGTGTAGCTGAGCAGAGTCTTTCGGAAAAGTACAAGAGTAAAAACATGAAGAACTGTAACCTTTTTTGGCCTTAATTAAACATAATGTCCAATACTCAGACATTCCAAACTACTTAGAATTAAAATGTAATTGCAGTTATGATGCTAAAATATGACCACAAAACAGTCCTTGCTGGCATATATTCAAACCTATATTCAGAAGGCAGCCTCCTGTAATTCCATTTTTCATTCTCAGAGGGCCGTTCAACCAACTACAAACCCCAGCTCCACACCTGCTCAACTCTTTCCTGTATTTCTTTTCTTTCAACATATACCCTTATCTGAAGGTTACCATTTGCTTATCATCTTTTCAGACCACTGGTTTCTGAAAATGAACTACTAAGCAGGTACTTCACCTCTGGATTGCTGAAGGCAAAAAGAATGGTACCTTTATTCTGCAAGTCTTTTCTGAAACACAAACCTGTAAAATATGAAAGGCAAAACAAAGCAAACGCTCTTGATTTAGAGCTTTGAGAAATGCAATAAGGAGTGAAAAAAAAGGAAAAATATTCTGACCTTATACATAACTTCAAAAACTATATCCCTCAAATATTTGTTTAGCTATTACAAACAAAGGAAGTCCTTCTGTCATCCTTAAAGTTTGCTGTTTTACAGAACAGTTACACGCAGTGAGAAAGATACCAGCTGAAAACAGTTGAGCAGCAGCAGAGCAGGAACAAATTGTGTTTCTAGCTGATGCATGGAATTAGATAGCACTATGAAGAAATACGGAAAGTCCGCTTAAGTCTGCAGGATGGAAGCAGGTAATACTTTCCACTGGAAGGTAGAAAGTCACTCTAAAATCAAGAAAAAGTAATTGAAAGCAATCCCTCGAAGACTGACTGAAGAAACTGAGAATTTTCAAAAAAACAAGCAGCAACCAAAATTCACAGGCACATTTTCTGTGGATCATAAAATATCAGCACATCAAAAGATGTCTGAAGACAACATAATGAAGTACGGATCACTAGGTACAAGAAGCCCGGTATTCCTCTGTGTGTGAGTGAGACTGTGAAATACTGAGACGCTGCGTTATTCCTGCAAGTGGACTACACAGTACCTCTTAAGCAGAACAGATGTACAGATAAAAGAAAACAACGTGAGAATATGAGTTTTTGCATATCTTTCTAAATCAGATACGTAAATGTAAAATATATTTTTCAGGGACACACCATGGGTTTAACACACTCCCTAGAGGATGTGCTGCTTTAACCTATGGATGGATTACACTTGCCCATACATTTATAGCAGTCACTGTGATAGATACAAATGGAATGAGGTTCATTTTCACATTTAATGATCTTCATTTAAAATTAGCCAAAGTCTAATTTAATTCTAGTTAACAAAGAAATTCAAAGTGTTGCCCATTTTATCCAAAGTTTCAGAGAGAAAACGCTGCAGAATAGAACTGTAAAGAAAGTCAGGTTGTTGCAGCATTTTGTGGCATATGGCAAGGCTGAAAGTGAACTGAAAAACATACGTTATGTCAGCTACTCAACCGTGATACAGAATTCTTGGCCAACACGTGCCCTTCGCTTTACTTGGAGAATTGCCACCGACTGTAAAAATCACACAACTCCCTAATGTTTTCTTTTGGAAACCCATCTTTTGATGTTAGTGAGCGTAAGTAACGGAAGTTCAAGCACAAAAGATCAAGCTCTACTGCTGCGGGACAAAGTACACCCGTCAGAGTGATACATCCTGGGCAGGTTAAGAACATCTCCTGAACTCTATGCCTTTCTGAAGAACTGTATTTTAGGAAACACAATTCCTGATTATATTACAGGATAACTCCCAGTCTGAACTCCTAATTTCAAATAACGAAAGCACTATGAAAAGTGTCCCAGCATCTCAATGCTTCAACTAGGAATCCTGCAGAACTCTGGGCTTAAGTAAAACTAGCCAAGTACTTGACATCTACAGGTTTGGTCCAGAACACGGGCACGTCATCTAATGCCTTAGCTACTTAATTCCTAACGGTATGGCAGGGACACTCTAGTGAAAGAGGTGAAGGAAGTTTGCCCTATGTAAGAGTGTAGGTTGAGATTACAGGATCAATGTTCCAATGTAGATCTCTCAGAAGTAGGTTTTTTACTCCAGGGAGGATGTATGGTTAAAGCTGTATTTTCTTAGTAAAAGACATTATAAGGGAATAGAATTGAAGAAAGAGACATTCCCCCTCACATTCAAGTACACCTAGGACAACTAAGCTTCCGCCCGTTGTACAGGGTGTTTTCAATATATACCAGGCACTTCTCCATACTAAATATTTCCAGATGAAGTGTTGAAAGGCCTATAAATGGAAGCTCAGGTTGCTCTCCACTGTTATGATTACCATTTTGGTGTCAAGAGCATAATTTTGCATTGTAAAAACCTAAAATTAGGAGACTCCACTTAATAACTGAGTTCTATGAAAACACAGTTTAATCTTGGAGCTCTTCTGAACTGATGATGTAAACAATCTCACAATGTTTTTTTCTATTAAACACTGATGTAAGTGCCATCATTTATCTAACAATATAATACAACATTGAAGCATACATGTACTTATGTATAGGCTGGTAGGAAAAATGGAATCTTCATTTCATCTAGGAGTCAGCAAGCATTGCCATTTGGAAGGTATGCTATTTTAAAATACATCGACCTGTACCAAGTATTGTTTTCATTTATATGTGACAAGAACACAAAAAATGTGAATCGTGCTTTGCTATTTGTTGATAATGCAAGTTGTATAGGCATCAAATTGAGATAATTATTGCTATGTCTCTTTTCCAACTGTGTGCTTAATTAAGAAGACCCAGTAAGACCCAATTAGCAACAACGTAATTTTTAAAATCCAATTTAGTAGCTCAGAGATTACAAAAATTGAAAATAACATGTTCCATTTAGATATTATTAATTTTTTGAGATACCAATTTAAATTTTTTAGCACAATAAAGTTAGTACATGAGAATAACTTACCAGACCTCAATACCATGGAACATCTGAAAAACAGCTCAAGTATTAGATTGTCACTGATCCTAGGATGCCTTGGCAATGGCGTTTTAAAAACATTCACCTGACAATTTTGTCCACATTTTCACTTTTCCTGTTTCTAATAAGAATAAAGCAAGAAGTCTTCACTGAACAAATGAGACTCACTCACCAGAGTGTTTATGGACTACCAAAGCACAAGAACAAGTCTAAATACCATCCCACTTGATGAGACAAAAGATTTGATCAGCTGACGTCACAGTGAACAAAGTCACAAAAAAAGGAATTTTCCTGGTAGATTTTTTCCCCCCCCCGGCATTATTCTTATGTTTTCAGTCTCCTCTCTAAGAAAGCTCCCACAAGACGTTGTGGCAGATCTCAGGGAGCCACAGCAATTATCTTTTCCACTTGCAAAAACAAAAAATCCCACCCCAAAAAAAATCTCAAAAAACCACTAACATCACTCACATTTCCAGCTGAATACTGCTAATGGGACGTGTCATCTTCAATGTTATCAGAATCTCTCCAGTATTGTCTACTCCTCAGCTATGCTGTGTCTTTTTCATATTTAGACTGATGACCTTTCGAGGCCCATTTATTCTTGCTGCATTACAACTTTAGGATTTCTAGAAGCAGCAGTGATTCAGCAACATGTTTATTTCCAGTACAGGCTCGAAATGTTGGTGCACTTGCAGTACGCAGACGATCTATAGTTTAATATCCTGCAAGTATACGGACACTCAAACAAGTTATCACAGCAGTGTGTAAGAACTTTTATAAAGCCACCGTTCTTCACTACACATAGAAAGTGAACTTTCCAGTCTTTTCCTAAATGCTTAGTTTTGTTAACTTTTGCTCTTCTAACTCTTGGAAGTAATACCATCAACCATTACGCAGTTTAGACATCACCTACTAAGTTAGAGCTTTAAAAGCTTTATAGGCATTTGAAGTACTTTTTGCAAAAAGACCTGACTACTGCCTGACCAGAAGACCAACACTGTATCACCTTCATGTGAATTATCATTCCGGTTGCTATTTGCATGCCTGACACCATCATGCCTGAGAACCGATCTTACTGTTCCTTTTCTTCTTGCTCTGATGTCTGTCAAAGTATTCAGTGTCTTCAAGTGCCATTGTTCTGACAAGCAGACCCTCCCAATGGACTTGTACTATACACTGTGACTCCCAGAACTGCTATTATTTGAGCTGGTGTCAGATTGATTTTCTTTCTGTTCATGATAGTGCTATGATCTTGCAGGGTTGAAATTACTGCTGATTTATGCCTTGATGCAACCCCTCGAGAACTGGCTTGTATCAGCATGTCACCTGTGAAAAGGTACATTTGAATCCTCAGAGATCTTTCTAGTGGAACCTTTGTTCTCATTTCAATAGAGAATCCTTTGTAATGGATGTTTGCTAGAAATTTCTCCTGCAAGTACGAAGTCTTCTGTAGTGCAAACTGGAAGTATATTATGCATCCATCCATTTTTACCAGTCTGTGAGAGCCTTCTTGGCAGAGATTAATTTAAGTGCTCCATCCACAACCTTTGGTTTTCAAAAATTGATTATACCATTTTCTTTAGCACTCCACAAAAACTTTACAGCTTCTGCTGGCACTGAAGAGTGGGAATATTCCCTAGTTTTATGTCTAAAGGCTCACCTACATGAGGAAATGTAACAGACTAAAACCATACCATTATGCCTCTGGCGTGTTTGTGGAATAATAGTCTTTTATGCCAGGGCCTTCTTTTAATTGGACTTTCGAACAGGAAATAATTTCCTCTATTGTTTAAGCATTATTCACATCTTTACATACTTCACCTATTAACATCAAGGACAGTTTTTGCACTTTCAGTACAAGTAGCCTCTTGCCTACATCTTTGTGATCAATTTTCCCATAAAACCTAACATCTCTTCTACAAAAATACATTAACAGCTAGGCATTGGCTTTACATTTAAACAATTCTAACATGGTAAATTGCAATTGAAATCTTCTCATCTGTTTTTAAAATCAGCCTCTGAAATCTTAACTTTTTTTTTTCCTCTCCTTGTTGGTAGAGCTAATTTAGGTAAGTTAATTTTTTTCTTTCCATGTATGCTTTCCCTTATAGTGGAAGAGTGAAGACAGACACGGGGATTCAGTCATGCTTTTTACAGCTTTATAAAGGACTTGGCCACTTAGTTCCACACTACTGCACAATTCCATACTAGGGAAAACTTTTTAGGCAGATACAAAAATACCATACAAATTCAGACAGAGGTTCTATGTTGAACATGAATTTGTTCAATTATGTATGAAAAAACCCAAGAACTTTAGCAACTGCACTGAAGCACATGCAAGTTTTGATATATTTTAAAAAATTCTTTACCTCACTGAAAGTAATCATTTCTACTACAAAGTATTTCTTAGAAACAAATGGTTGTATTTGATAAACAACGGTTTACTACATAAAGCACCTTCTCAGTAGGACCTCTTAACACTCCTAGACAGGATAAAAAAAAAAAACCCAAACATTTCCATGAGGAGTCCCTGTCCAATGCCCATGTCTTCTTTCAGTGTAAGTGCTTCTGGAACAGATACTGTCCTTTCTCCTAATTTAAGCACCACTACGAACAGCAGTCTTGCAGGGACTACAAGAAGGACTGAAGCAGACAATTTTTTGGAAACTGGTACTCTGTAACAATCAATTTCAGTTCAAAAGAAGATAGGAGTTTGCTGCAACTGATTCTTCCTACTAAACAAGAAACTAAACAGAGGTATCTAACAAATCAAGCAGTGCTACTCTCCTGTTTAGGTGCTGGAAGGAAGATGAACCTTCAGAAAGACGTCAGCAGCCTCTGTATCCCTGATGACTATCAACGGAGACCAGGATGATTACAACGCAACCTTGGGTAGATAAGTTAGGAGAAACGAAACCGTGCCACGCTTCATTTTTTGGAATAAGTTCTCAAAATTCTCAGCTACTTAAGCCCTTATATAGTACACCTAATATATTACTGTCACTATGACCACCCTGCTAATGCACTTGGCAAGAATACATTCTCCTTAGCGCTTGTGCAATAACTCCATTTAGCTCAGCTCCCTTTCTTCAGGTGAAAAAATCATAGCAAGAAGAAAGCGAAGGATGAAACTGAAATAGGTGGCTCTGGTCTGTTGCTTTTATACATATGTGTAGACACACACATATCTCTATATTAGCTGCATTCAAAAAGATCAGCATCATTATCCTGCCTTAATATTAGGATGCGCTGTTGTCTTGGTGAATCATTTTTCCTCAGGGACGTTTTGTGGGTAACAATTCCACTCATGTTAATTCTATTTACATTGGGAACACTGTAGTACACATTTAACGTGAAGCTGTGTTTCTTTCAGGAGCAAGAAAAATGTCACTTTCCTTTCCCAAAGCACCAAAGGCTCCTTTTACTGTCACAGAACACAATTATACGTTAGGGCTCTGCTGTCTCTTTCCAGCCAACAAGGCAAGAAAATGACCTTTCTTTAACCTATGGCTGAATTGCATTATACTCGGTTCAGTAGATATCCTCTTTTATATTCTCCCCTATCAAGCACCTTCTTACCGAGGTTATGAGATAGGCACTTGCCTTTCACATCTGCTAGTGATTTCATTTTTTCCAAAAAATTTGCTTTCATTTGAGGAGGGATGTTAACTCATCGCACATTTCATACTCTGTAACATTTGTGAATACCTGAAAACACTCCAAGCTGCCAGGAGACTCTGCCAGCAGTACTTGGTTACTAGCTGCTGTGTTTTGCCTCACCACATGATCCTGTAAAAGATCACAAAGAAATACGCCACGCACACTCACTTTCTCTGCGTCACGCTACGGTCTTGTGCAGAATAACAATGCTCTGCAACAGTCCCTGTGTTCCTCCTCCATCCTGTGAAGCAGTCTGCATGTCTGGTTTGTCTTGTCTTACAGGAGCTTGGTAATGAAAGGAAGGAGACACTCCCCAAAGCACAGGTGTCTAAACTGCGCTTTGGTTTACATGAACAAGATGCTTGGGGAAGCAGAAAAAAGTAGCTGTGACATTAATGCAGTAAGCCACTGCTGATCTGCACGAGAGAGCAAGTCAGCAGCGGAGGATCTGCGAACATGATGCTGAATGACAAATATCATTGCTGAAGAAAATTGCACCATACAGCTGCAACAGAGTGTTATGTTTTAAAATTAAGAAAGTTCAGAGATGAAAGAACACCATGCGAATCATTACTTAGATGCATAGCTCATCTCGCAAGTAGCCACGTGAATGAGCTCCCCTAGAAAACATTTGGCATCACTGCTGATCTGGAGAGAATTCTAAACATTCATTTCAGTGCTCTTAGGTGTACAGGAGTTCTAAGGTTCAGCCATTCGCTATATGACAAGAAAGTTTCTGTCAACTCTTATTACAGACGACTGAGATTACTATCTCCTCTAAGAAAGCAGGTTGTGTAGCTTAAGGATACCTTCCCAAACGCTACCATTTTACCAGCACGTTGTTTGTTACATTAACACTGAAGGCATTATTAACACAGAGGTAAAATGCGACTGCAGGCACCCAAGGAGACAGGCTAGTAGCATACATTACATTCATCTTGTGAAGAACACTGTTCTCGTAAAAGCTTACCTCTGAGTTATTGCTTTTACATCACAGGGAAAATAAACGGAAAGTACCAAACATTCAAAATAAAATGAAACAGTCATTTCTTGTTCTGTCATAAAAAAAATCTTTGTATCACTTCATGCCCAAGTGACTGTTAGCTTGTGAGATGTCTGGAGCTACATACAGTTCTGTCATTTCCAAAATCCACTGAACATCATTCTCCCTAACAGACTAGCAATACAATGTATAGTTGCATATGAGATATAGTCCTACATACTTCTGAAAGGACAAAACTACTGTTTAGTGGAAATACTGTGCAAAATTGTAGAACAACTGTTTACATATCTTGACTGCCCCTACATCAATGTGACAACCTGTCAAGGTGAATTTTTTTGAAAGTTGATACCGGCTTTGGAATTCTTTGTGAACTAAGGATAGGATCTCTATTACAATACTGCAAAAAAGACCTGAGAAATATCTGCACTAATTCCTTGGAAGACCACCAAATAAAATACAGGCTTCACATCCACCTACACTCATCTCTATAACTACGGAACAAAAGCGTATCGTCCACGATGAAAACAAAAAGCCCAAATCAAACAAAAACCACCAAAAAACCCCATCCAAGCACCCCAAAAACCACTGGAGATGCAGCGTGCGATCCTTTTCCTAAAAGCACAAGTCTGCAAATGCTACTGAATCACAAGTTCTGACACTTGTTCACTTACTGAGCATCCAGCTCTCAAACGGTGGCATTTGTTTATGGTTTTTACAAACATAAATAAATTTTTTTTGGCATAGAAATGCCTCCCACACATAGAATCTACTTATATTTTTATATCTTACCCTTCTAAAATTACAAGGAACACAAACCTGCAGTCTAAACTAGAAATATTAACATGAAATGTGCTACTAAAATGGTCATTAGAGGGTCTATTCCTCATTTAGCTCCAACAATTCTCAAAGTTATTATTAACACACTTCCAGATAACCTTGAATCAGGACTGGAGACCTAATCACTGTTAAAATATATCTATATATATATCTCTATATATCTCAACCTCTTAATCCTACTCCTACATACAATTCTTACAACAGTTGACTTTGAATTACATCTGGTGAAGGTGGTGCCAGAAAACCAAGAGACAGAAATGCAGTAGCTCTGGTCCTGCAGGCACTGTTCTACGGGTGCTTTTCTGAGAACAGCAGAATCTGGTCCCAGAGTGACATCCCAGCTGGAGCACTGGGAAGGGGAAACAATTATTTTTCCAGTGGCTTCAGTGGATCTAGATATTTAGTGACAGGAGCATTGGATGAGCATGACAGAGAGCAGCATTTTAACAAAAAGAATGAAACAGTCAACTTACTGCTGGAAATAGCTGAACAGTTGGAGGAAGGAAAAAATTACCATCAGTGGACTAAAAGAGATTTAGTTTCAATTTTTCTTCTGCAGCTAATGGAATATTTAAAAAAAAAAAGAAAAAAAAAAGGGTAAACTATAGCTACACCAAGCTTTCTGTAACAGATATTGTTGCCTAGTGATACAACTACACTACTCAATTGATTTAAACAAATTTACGGATGAGCACACATACAGAACTGGACCAAGGGTTCCAGGGCTCACCAGAACTGTTTCCAGGTATTGCTATCTCCAATACCATGATGGCCAGTGCGCTAGCTGTGTGTCAGAAGAACACACAGATATTTCTATTTAGACTTTTTTCCTCCCTTAATTAAGATTTTTAGTAAGTTGTTTTGCCTTTAATTCCTAAAACATTCATTATTCTTAAACACTTTCATTTCCATTAATCTTCAAGGTCAGTTCAGTAGCGTAAGAGTTTTCTTCTTACTGAAATGAGCAGCTAATTCTACATTTGAAAAGCCATGTCTCAACAACACATCGATCTGCGTGACCTTCTCTGAAACCTTCTCGTTTAATACCTAAAACTGCTGAGAATGAAGCATGATTTCCCTCTAGCTCTTGTCAAACTTTTTTTATGTTAAGTCAAGTGCCAGGAGTCTTGCAAAATCTTGTGAAGTACACAGGTCTTTTATTCTTTCAAATGACAATCTGACCTAAGTTTCCTGTTTAAATACAGTGTCTATGCAGTCAGTAGGTGTCCAAAACATTTTAACACTAGTACCTCAGCGAAACAAGTAAACGATTAAGCGATCCTCCACTTTAATGGGGAATGTGAGGAATTTTTCCGTGTTTAAAAAAAAGAAAAAACACAATGAAACCAAGGCTGCACTAACCAGACACCAAGAAACACAACTGCTGGAATGTGAACGCTTTTTTACTTTATAATTTTATAATTCATGATTGGAAGGATGAGCCCATTAGGATTACAAATTTACAAGTTACATGGTTAAGGTCATCGTCAATACTGTGATCTTGCACAGTATTTCAAAGTGAAGCCTGAGCAAATACAGTGGAACTGCTGGAGCTGCAATAGTCACCACTTTATTGACTCTGAAAGTTAGAAATACTTTTTTTTTTCCAGAGTGAGAACATGCATTCTTCTAAAATCTGCACTTCTTTTAAAATCTACATGCATTCCTCTAAAACTTGATAGGAACTGCATTGAAGCACAGTGGCATAAATGAATTTAGACTCAAACTTCATGCATTTAGCAATGTAATCCTGTGATTTCTCCTTTAAAATTCAAACAAGAGAACTAAGATAACCGTTACAAATGCACCGGGAGAAACACTGAAAAAAAAAGTGTCGTATTAGCAGCTTGAAAAGGTCCATTTTACAACCACAGATGTTTGGAGGCTGAACTACTTCAATAATTTGGCTTTAAACCATCTTAAGCCATATTACAGTCCCAAAGTAATTCACATAACAAACTGTATTAAGTGAGTTTGGAATTAAAAATCTTCCTTTATCTACTCAGCAGAAGGAGAGTAAAAGACAAGTTAATGTTTCAGTGAAAGTGTGCGGCACACAAAGTGTTAAAAAATGAGTTAAGAAATCATTACTTTTTTTGGATAACATTCAAATGTTGGTGCACACAGATCCCAAATTAATCAGTTGACCAAAACACCGAGTAAATTTATCTCCCTGATGAGTTTAAACATAAAAGAAAACATGAGAAATTGAATTCTTTTAGCATAAATATCTTGGCGGAAATCTGGAATGTAATCAACATTACCATATTTACTGAAAGTTAAAGACTTAAATTAATGAGTACCTTGTGTTTATCTACCAAATTTCAACTTGCTAATCTAGTCTGATCATCATGTCCCAAGTCAAATGGTTATGAGAAATGCTCAATACATGTTTAATAACGATCAAATGCCTTTTTACATCAAAACAACCAAAACTTAACACAGAATACATTTTCATTAACACATAAAAATGGAAAACGGATCTGCTAGGGATACTGGTGTTCATAATAACAAGTTATCCTTTAGCATAAATGTATGTATCGCCTGCACTGACAGGGTAAGCAACACGTTCAGTGATCTGTGTGGCTAACCTTAAAAGTATTAGTTCAGATTTTAGCTAATGGATACTAATTCTCATATCACAATTTAATCTTTAAACTGCAATAATAAATACGTATGTGAAAAATTACCTGGAACGTTTAAGAATCATGTAAAAAATGACGCATTCTGCCCATGAGAAGTATTGTGCTCAGAAAACACAGATCAATTGAGAAAAAGCTTAGGTAATATTTAGAAATCTATCACTGCTGATTCCCACTGACAGGGATGTTAACATCAGAATATTGGTACTGCACAGCCTGTATCATGTGGTCCTTTTTATCAGGTCCATATTATTCCAAAAACATAACTAAAGAAATAAAGAACTGTACTCCCAACTGCCAGGTTTTTCAGTTCAGGATCCAGTCCTCTATATTCCTAACCAATGCAAGATTACTTCTGATTGAGTCACATTAAGCAGTGAACTCCACAGTCGGTTTAGATTTTGTAATTCAGAGTTCTTTTAGCAGGATTAGGTTGATCTCAGAGGAGATGCGCAGATTCCTAAGAAGTTAAGGTCTCCCAGATTTGAAATAAATAAATAAGTCCAAGTTAATCATCAGAAACAGCCTAATCAGATTAAGGTTGTGAACTCTGGACTACCACAGTGGTTTCCAGCAGCTCAGCAAGCTTAATCCACAAATGGATAATACGACACAAAGCATTTTATCATACATGCCCTTGCTAGACACTAAACCCACCATTTTGGTATAGGAAACAAATATCTTTGCTAAATCAAAGAAGAGATTTAACCAAGATCTTTAAGCAAGCTTTCGAGGGCTACGATTGTTGCCATGTTAATCCTTTTTCTCACAAAAAACATATTTATCTGGGTATTCAAATTCATTGTCATTTGAAATAAGACAGTTAAACACATATTTCAATAAGACTAAAGTCCTTTCTTCTTACAGCAGCTTCTAGTTCTAGCAATTATTTTAAACCCCGAGATTTCAGAACCACTCCTCTTCCACAAGCAGTCTGTTTCTCCAGTGTCTTACGCTCCCTTCTGCATCTCTCCTTTCATCCTGAAGATCTCTCAACCCCTTTCCTCCCACTCCATAGAACGGTTCCCTGGCAGCGAGACTGCCAACGCTACACTGAGGTCGGAACACAGTTCTGCCAAAAGTCTGAGGATGAACGATATAATTTGTTTTAAAATAGTCTGTACGTGAAATATCACCTCTCATATGTTAGTACATACACTACATTTTTCCACCGCATTAGAGTACATAAAGGAGAAATTTTAAAACCACTGTTACTTCTAGAGGCTTATTTTTACAGCTAATGGTATATTATGATGCTGGACACTCCTAATAATCAACATCAAACCCACCAACAAGGTGCGTTAGAAGTCTTAACTTCTAGGGCATACAAGTGTCAAGGTTTTGCCACTCCTCCTTCCACAATAAGACAAAACTACATTCAAAAATAAGATTAGCGCCCAACAAAAAAATTCCTCCCAAATCACCCATTCCTTGAATTACTTTCTATGAAATGCAAGATTACTTTCAAGAAAATACGATGCTTCACCTTTACCTACAGGGACAGCAATGTGACTAAATAGTGCAGAACCATTTCAAAATACCACTTCATTAGAAGTGGCTTAGTGCACACCACGTGCGATGTAACCCAGACTGCCTTATTAGCAAAGGTCATCCCCGTAGTCTAATAATTTTGGGTACGTTTTACTTGTCAGTTAAGCCTGGATGAACACATACAGTTAACAGATTGAACAAGCCATGCAGATGCTTCCTATCAACTCTTGACAAATGAGGTAAGGCCATACAGTTCTCATGACTTGCTGATTTTGACATGCTGGTATCTGTGTAACAAACTGTTCACAACTACAAGCAGAAATTAAAACTCTGTTGCAGAATTCAACTTAGCTTGCAGCTACGAAGCTGCACTTTCCTATCACAAAATACTCTGCCATTCTAATATATGACATTTTCCATCAAAATAAAATTTTGGGGCCACCTTAGTCGTCCAAATTGATGTATCTGTTTGTTTTACAATGAATACACAAAATTGCACTTCTGTGAATTTATGAGTAAGAATCTCTCTCACCCAATAGTTTCTTTTTTGTAGCTCTTTATCCAAAATCCTAGAAACATTTTTCTTCCCAATGCTGCCCTCACGTTCCCTGTTTGGCTTTCTACACCTCTCGATTGCATTCTCTGATCATTTGGTTGCTTCACTTCAATTATTTTAAGTGCCTTCTTGTTTACGCTCAAGGTATAGTGCTCATATATAGCTCAGATGGCTGCATACTGCTACACAAGGTGTTTGAAACATGTGATAGTGTTCCACATTTCAGCTCTCGCAGTCTGTAATAGAGGTTAATCTTTGCTTATGCTTCATCTGAAAGAGCGACTTGTCTACCAGCCCTGAGATTTACCTCAGTTCCCTGCAGAAAAGCATTAAAATTTCATGGCACCAAAAAAAGGTAATCAGACTATTCACGCATAATCTTGCTCAATTTACAATGAAATAAACTATGTCTTAAGAACATGCAATTTTGGAATATAGACAGACAATCTTTGAAGGCTTTAGAATATGTATTTTGGCATTTGTGTATGGGAAAATACATGACCGTCACTGTTTCTGAAGTGCTCTTATAAACTATACAATCCTCCCACTGCTAAGCTCAGGGTAAGGAAGACGACTCAAGTGTGGCTCATGTTTTCCCTGTGCACTTGGGGACGGGATCCATCCTTAAATGCAGAGCTCAAGGGGACAGAAAAAAAAAGCCAGGGCTACTAATACACAGGTATCATGGTCATTATTTGTCTAGGACTGCCAGAGAGGAACTGCCATGGAAAAGCAGCATCTTACTGAAGGAACAAAAGGTATACGTTGCTACTCTCCAAGAACTGTTGCAGGCCAGTATTTTCTCCTAGGATCAACCTCCCGTCAAGCAGAGATCTTTATGGACAGTAAGTAGGACAAGGGTAGCCACTTTTCCGTTTGCGAAACCCCAAGCAGAAATATTGTGCTTACACCCCATAGGGAGGTGGAAGCTTCTGGAAATGTTAGACTTGTCGTGCCTCCACTGCACGAATCATCTGTGTGCTACACACACTGTAGGTTTGCACATATGCAGAAGTAGTCTCAAGGATTCCCCAATGAAACAAAATTTTGCCCAAACAAAATTGATGCAAAGAAATGGCAATGTGCCAAGAAAATATCCCTGGCTGTAGCTCGTCTCCCAGAGGAGCCAAATCTGCTTTGTGGTTTTCAGGCTGACCCACACCAGGAACTCGGGGAAGACGCTCCCTCTTACCCGAGACATCACAGGCTGGATTAATCAATAAAATCTGGTTGGCAAAGCAATACTGAGGAAAATAAACTGTGTTTGTCAGGGAAAACAAAACATGCTCATCTATTTTACTGCACACCTCCAAAACCTGAGGGCTTATGCAAGACGTAATATTAGTAAATATAGAAAAGAGCCCTCATTTCGAATAAACGTTCATTGCTTAAGAGAATGACATGCAATTGCACACATGTGTATGTATTTAACAGGTATGCAAGCAATATTTCATTGGTCAATTCCC
>Ga0065711_1040403_pt1 | contig 16998 bp, 12 predicted proteins | sample Hoacrofraction12_FD_59098 | JGI IMG/M metagenome (GOLD analysis project Ga0065711, IMG submission 59098) | Hoatzin crop microbial communities from Cojedes, Venezuela - Epithelial fraction 12 v2 (version 2) | ecosystem: Host-associated > Birds > Digestive system > Esophagus > Crop | place... | reverse complement strand
AACCCCCCTGCCATGAGCAGGGACATCTTCCACTAGACCAGGTTGCTCAGAGCTCTATCCAACCTGGCCTTGAACACTGCCAGAGAGGGGGCATCCACAACTTCTCTGCCAGCTTTGGGCTCCGTGACAGCTAACGTCTGCAGCTACAGGCGCAGAGAGCACCTGATGCCTTCGCATGAAGGACACAACCCACCACCCCAAGCCCTGCTCTCTTCACGGATGCAGTTTATGGTACAGCTCCTACACAGCTGCTGCAGCGTAACCAAAGCGGCAGCAAACTGCGGTGGGGGGGTGGGAGAGAATGGTGGGGACAGGGACCCATCCCAGCCAGGCAGTGTCACTAGTCCCTGTCTCAAGGGGCCCAGCACACACAGAAATCACAGCGAAGCAGCTCCTGGCAAGGCAGGGTCTCCTCTTGCTCCACAGATGGGACCACATGCCCCATAGCTGCTGTGCGGTTCGGCAGAAGGGGACCAGCCATTGTGCCTGGCGGATGGCAGGAGCCAAGGGACAACCCCAAGCAACCAAGCTACGGCACGATACCTGGAGCAGCAATTCCCCCTCAGGAAGCGGCTCCCCGTGGACCTGCAGATCTGTCCATCTGCTCCCTCCTGGGGCTCCGGGCTGGTCCAGCACACAATTGCCAACATCTGTAGCTGCTGCTTCAAGAAAGAGGGCAAGAAATGAGCACAGAAGAAGAAACCCACAAGCCTCTCCCTCCTCCTCCTCCCCACCCCAGTGCTGCTAATGCATGGCTGCACCACCCCAATGCACGGAGTCAAAGGAAAATGAGACCAGTGGTAGCTGGAGCAGAGACCTTTTACAGAGCCATCTCCAACTTGCTCAATGCTTCCTCCAAGAGATTATTTCCCCTGCTTGGTCCCACTTCTGGGAAACCTCGCTTCTGCCAAGGTCTGAGGCAGAGATGCAAAGGACAGAGGTGAGGCGAGTGCTTCTGGGCTGCCCAGGCTAGGAAACACCACCCAACACAGTGAGAAGGCTTCAGGTTAGGGCCTGGCAGAGCTGAAGCTGGTTTCAAGCTGCCCCAGTACCACAATGTCTGCTTTCCTACCCTTCAGGGCTGACAAAAGACGATCATAAACCTTCCCAAACCATCTGAGATCCCATCAAAGCACCCATATATTTTCTCCCTTGCACCTTCAGCTGCTTGGAGGCAGATCAGAGGGTTGGTGGCGATGGCACTCCCAGTGAGACACCTGAGCAGCTCTCGGCTCCCAGGACTCACTGCCATGACCTCCCCAGGCTGATCCACATGCTGCTTCATGCTTCCTTGCTAGATGCCTTCAAGGCAACACCCATGGGTGCAGCCAACATGAAATCTTCTTCCCTGGTCACAGAACTTCAAGCATCATGGGACACACAGAAAGCCAGTTGTTCAGGGAACAGGAATGAGGACGGCAGCTCCCGGGGACATCCCCAGTGTTGTACTTTGTCTTCTCGGGAATTATCCTCAGAAAACCTCAGTCCAAACTCTGCTTCCAGCAAAACAATTTTCAAGGTGGGTTTTTTTGGTGTCATCTCAACCAAAAACCCACAGGAAAACTTCAGAACAGCCCCTGTGTAGGAACCACCCCACCTCTGCCACTGCCATGAGCTCCTGCAGCACCACAAGGTCAGACAGAACTTGCACACCTTGTTCACAGCCACATCCCGACAGAGCATCGCTGCCTGTCCTGTCTGAGTCCTCAGTTTCCAATGGTGCTGCATGACCTTGGCTAGATCCAAAGGGAAAAGGTCTCCTGAATTTGGGGGAGCGGTAGGAAACGAGGAAAAACCCCAAACCATCCCAAGTCTGACCACACATTTAATTTTCTCCATGGTAGAATCTCATCTCATCACTGAAAGATTTTAAAGGTTTGAGGTTTTCCCCCCCACAGTAGCACCAAGTTCAAAGCCAAAATAATTCCAAACCTAAAAGAAGTTTTACCTGAAACTGTTGCTAAGGGACATCTTGCTTTTCATGAAACCATCAATATGCAAAAGCATTTTCCCTGACAGATCAGCATTTTTGTATTAAAAAAAAAAACAGTTTGGGGTCACAACATCACTTAGGTCTATTTATATGTGGAGCCTGAGAGACAACAAGCACCTGCCCATACAGGCTTTCAGCAACCAGGCACATGGTTAATGATAATTAGTTGAAGGTCTTGCACAAGGTGACACAGAGGAGCCACACCGACTCTTGCAGTCACACAGGTTTAATTAAAGTGAAAAGGATGCTCTGAGCCCATGAAGCAGAATTAGCCTTGATCTCTATCACTGACAGAACAGGGCTACTTCAGCCTCCCCCAAACCTTGAGCGCTCCTTGGAGATGCTCGGGCAGGAGCTGCACCTTCTGCCCTTGCCACCCTGTGCCCTAGCACACACCTTTCCCTCCCGACAGCTCACTTGAGGGTCAGTTTAGCCCACCCCCCAAAGCTGCATTGCTCCCGTCACAAGCTCATGTTTCCATTTCTGCAGGGGGCTGCCCTCCTGTGTAGACACTTCTCAAATTAGCGAGGGCTGGATGAACTGGGCCAGGGGACACAAGACCTCTAGGGAGGGTTGGGAAAGATGAGGTTCAAGGCCAGGAGAGCAGTCACCGTGCTCAGCTTGCTCATCAGTCAAGGAAAGGCACGTCACCGTGAGTTTGAGCCAGTCACCAAGCAAAAAGCCTCCTTGCACAACTGCAAAGCAATCCCCAAGGAAAAATATCCAAAGCCCATCTGGACCACGGGTATGGCTTCAATTTGCACATGATGGAGCAGAATAGTTTCTAAATGAAACATCAATTCTTTTTTTAAAATTTTAATCCTTTTGAAGGGCTGACTCCTCTCTAAAGAATTGAAATGAGGCAAGCTGGCAGGGAAATTCAGAAAGAAACCAAGTTCTTCCAAAACAAAGCTCCAAAAGGGCAGAGAGCGTTGTGAGAGGATGCATGTCCTAAGAGCACGTGGTCTCCAGAATCCCACACTAAACACCTATTTGCTCATTTTGTGTTTTCCAGCAAAATTATTTCTTCCAACTCTCCCACTGATCTTAGCAAGTGGCTTTTAATCTCCCATCAGAGATGCTCACCTCCCCAACTTTCAGAGTGGTCCATTTCTGGACAGCTGAGCTAGAAAATCCTGCAGAATCTATCTCCCATGGGACACACTATGGTGACCTGGCTTGGGGAAAAGGCCTGGAGCACAGAGAGAGGGTAGGAAACCCAAAGAGATGGTGTCTGCCAACTGCTTTGCCACCAAGCATCATCACACCTGGCAGGGGCTTGCAAGGTCCTAACTTCAGGGCACGGATGGTAACTGCTGCTCCTAAGTATTGGTAGTGTAGAGCAGGTGGTGTTCACACCTCAGCATCCACAGCCAGAGGCCCTTTCCCACCAAAATAATCCAGGAACATGTGACATCATCACTTCAACACCTGTGGTCCAGTCTCATTCTTGCAGAAGGCTTCTCTGCTTCAAGAGACAGCCACCCTACTGGGGATGGCCAGTGGTGGAGCAAGCATCCAGCAGATGGGCAGGGCTGAGGCTGCTTCCAGAAACCACAGCCATTTGTCAGTGGTCTAGATGATCTGGAGACCTCCCTGCACCCATTTTCAGGTGGTGACCCTCTTCATGTTCAAACATGTCATGACTGGGTGTCTTCCTCAACCAACAAGCTGGGAGCAAAGCATCACTGTGGCTCTCCCCCTCCAAACAGGTCTTTGAATTCACCCTCACTCAAATTGCCAAGAACGGCAGGGGTTGGGAGCAATCCCAAGGGATACCTGAGCGAGGACGACTGACAGCCAGGGTTCTCCACCCCAGCAGATCAGGCTACGTGATGGGGAGATGCCACCCCCTGGAATCCCACCGAGACCCCCGGGTGTCTCAGCCTGATGAAGTCACATCTCCAAGGGGCTGCAGGCTAAGGTACATTGAAGAGAACTGATGTCAGGAAGAAGAGGAGATCCCTGTCTGCTGCAAGGCAGCAAAAAGCAGGTACTAAGCCATATTAAAAGCAGGTTAATTGACCCTGTGTCTAAGGTACTCATTGTAATGGATCATTACACACTGAGACTCGCTTCCACAAGAAGCAGCTGAGACCACAAAGTTAATGGGATTAAAAGAAATAGGACCAACATGTATACAAGCTATAGTGTACCCACAGTAAAAGAAACTACTATAGATACAAGGACGATGCACATTTGCTGTTCGTGCCCAGCTTCTTCAGTCTCTTGTGAACTGAGAATTAACAGGAATTAATGTAAGATTAATAAGACCATAACAAAAGTGACCTGCAGTTACTAGGCAAATTCTAGGCATTTGCTGAAGCAATTTAGTGATCATTTATGTTTTGAAAGTGCTAGGGTAGAGGCTATTGGTGTGCAACGTTTAAGAGGAGGGCTGGGAAATCCAGCTCTGTCCTGAACCCATACGTCATCCAGAGCACTGGAGGAGGCTTCCTGTTGCTGGTGTGATCCCCAAAGACTGGAAGGCTTCCATTCAGAAGGAAGCCAGGGAAGATGTCAGCTGGGATCATTAATGTTTTCAGCATTAATGAATCAGGAGGTGTCCTGTACATCCCCAAGAGCATCCCTTTGAGCTGGCATTCTTGCCTCTGCAAGGAGGTTTCTAAGCCCTGCAATGTGGAGGAAAGACCTCAAGCATGAGGAAGAAAAAGGAGCAAAGCAATCTAATCTCTGCTTTTTGCTCATCACATTCAAAGGCACAGCCATGGAGGCTAACACATCCCTTGCCTCTGGCATAGTTTTGTCACTGATAAGAGAGTAAACAATCCTGGAGTCAGTTCTGCTCTCATGGACTGAGTTATGCCGGTGGGAGATGACAGACTTCACCTATGGCAAGCATTTCTCCTTGAATAGACTCCAGAGATGCCTGGCATCAAGAAACCAAGAGCTCCCAGCTCTTCCAACAACACCAAGCCACGCACAAACGTTTTCCTCTTGGACCCGATCCCAAAGCCCGTCAAATTAGCATCAACCCTTGCCTCAGCCGTTTAACAAAGGCATCATGCCAAGCAGAGCAGGCTCGGCTCACACCATCCAAATAAAACAGGCAAATGTCAAGCCCACAGATTATAACCCTGATAGAAAAAGTCACCCAGCGTTTTTCTGAAGAGCACAGAAATGCCCAGGGGAGCGCCGGCAGCCCCAAAGCCCACGCCAGCCTCTCCAACCTCCTGCTGCAAATGGCCCTGCACAGTTCTGCAGGATCTTCTCCAGGGAGGGATTTAAGTGTGACTCCTTCCACTGTATCAGGTAATTTCAGGTCCAGACCCCTGCAGCTCTGGCCCGTGGTAACAGCAAACAAGGGCAAAAAAGCTAAATGCTGACTGCAGTGAGATTACCTGGTGAAAGCTGCTGCCAGCTGCCCTGCAGCAGAGCACTGCAGAGCTGCACAGAGAACAGCAGAGGTGGGAAGGGGCCTGGTGAGATCTCCCAGGCCAGCCCCCTGCTTGAGCAGGGTCAGCTGGAGCGGGTTTCCCATGACCACGAGCAGTCCCTGGCACAGATGGCAGATGGGGATCTTGGATCTAACCTTCCTAACTGCCCCAGTGCAGGAACAGTGAGAGCCTGAGGCTGCTAGTGGGAAGAACAGACCTGGGAGGATTCATCCTGCCCTCCTCCATGAGCAGGAGAATGGAGACCCACTGGGACTCCAGTTCCCATGGTGGCAGGAGCATGCCACCCAGCACAACCTCATGGGATCCAGTCTCTGCACTGGCACCTGCTGGTGCTCAAATGCTTGCCTGTAAAGGGCAGGTCTAGGCTTTGCTGCAAAGCTAGGAGGGTGTCATTGCAGCTGAAGTGGGGCAGCCAGGACCACTTGGACCTGCCACTAAGATGAGCTCTTGCTCAGCACAGACCAAGCAGAAGTTCTCTCTGGAGAGCCCTGGGTGCCCAGGAGAAAGGCTGTAAGACCTTCCCCAAGTTCATCCTAAGTATGCTGTAACCTTGAAATGAAAGCAGTCTAAAAATACTTCCACACATACAAGTATCAGCTGCAACACTGACTACTCTTCACAGCCTGTGACCTGCCACCTCTGCTGCATCAGCATGAAGAACAGCCCCTGAAGCTATCGAGACCTCCCTTAAAGGCACTTACAGGTTTGGTCACTTGTATAAAAAGTGGCTGAATCTCACTGCCAGATTTGTTCTGCACTTCTGTCTGCCAACCAATTTGCAGTGCCTGCTGCTTGCACCTATGTCTGATGGTCTCCCAGATAAATCTCGAATGACTTTGCTGATTCCCATTTCCTTAAGAGTATCTGCTCAAGGAGAGAAACTTCTCTACATTCGCAGTGCTGCTGGCTGCCTTGATGCCCTAGGCTCTGTATGGTGTGACGGGAGCTCCACTTGTTGCAAACACTGAGGTCTCATGGAAGTTTGGATGGATTTGTTTAGTGCTGAGTGGCTTGGAAAGCCTCCAGCTAGCTGGAGATCTGGGCTGGGGGTTCATTTCCTGGGGCTCGCGTAACAAAAGAAGCAGATGCTGGGGATTGTAGATGTGGCTCTGTCGAAGGTGAGAGCAGCAAGAAAACGGGGCTTAAAATGCTCTGTAAGGTGGAGAGGATATGCTTAGGGTATGTGCTGCCGTTCTTCTACAGAACATTAGGCAAGCTGTTCCCCTGTGCGTGTGTCAGCCCAAACTGGTGACAAATGCAAGTTGCAAAGCTAAGAAAGAGGGAAATCTGGACTTCTGGGTCTATTCCCTCTCCTGACTACAGGAGAGAGTCAGACCCAGGGGACGCAGCCACCACTGTCCCCCCGGCACTTGGCACACATCACCCAAGAGCCACTGTGGCTCGAGCACATCTCTTCTATACACCAAGCCTGAGACAGTGCTGCCTTCAGCTTTACCAGCAGTGGTTTGTACAACCATCACCCTACTCCTAGGAGAGCAGGGAGACAAATCCTGACAGCTTTCGTACTGCAGAAGAGCTTACTACATAAAATACGCTGAGATGTTAGGAACCAATCTCAAAGTCCAGTCCCACCCAACCCCAGGGGAAGGAGCAGTCCAGGAGCTGACAATCATGGCCAATCCAGACAATTTCCTTGAACACCCAACTCCAGCCTCACATGCCAGATTTCCATTTATCTTTTTTATATTTGCACAGAGAAGACTGATACCAGACAGTGCAACATCTGCAGCACTTGCACCAAGGGACAAGTTACAGCAGATGTGTGTATGCCCCAAATGAGCCTGTGGAGAAACGGAGCTTCGGAAGCCTTCCTCTCGATGCGTGAAGCTAGTCATTTCCAGCAAACTACAAGTTTTTCTGGTTTCTCATTAAAGCAGGGACAGAAGAGAACACTTAAAAGCAAAGCAGATTCAAAAGACGATCCCGTGAGTCACCACCCTGCAACAGCATCTCCTGGTTTCCAAACAGCCCTGTGCTCTACAACCAAATTCAAATCCCAAAAGCACTCTCTTTCAACTTTCAGAAACTAAATCCTTGTGAGCTTCCAGCTGCGGTCCTGCTGCCTGCTTATCCAGCTGCAGACCTTGAGCATAAATCATAACCATGATCCCACCCAGGTGAGAGAGCAAAGGATGCAGAAGCTCCAGTGTATCTGCTGCTGACCCATAGTTCTTGTGGCCTTGGCCACCACCCTCACTGTACCCACTGACCAGCTCTTCCTCATACCCCGAGGAAGGTGATGGTGAGCTAAAAACAGCATTATGGAGGAATAACACAGGGATAACCAGGAAGGGACATGTAAGTTTCACACCAGGCAAGCACAAAAAAGCCTGAGCTTTGGGAGCAAATTTCCTGGACAATCTGGCCATTGATTCCTTTCCTGCTTTGAGTTTGTTGATGGGGCTGGGCTAACACCAGCAGGAAGGGATATCCCAGCCAACACACGCTGCCCAGCACCAGTCCACTGCATGAGGTGGCCAGGCAGGCAGAGCTCTGGCACAGGCCCTAGATGACCTGGTCTGATCCCACCCAGATGACATAAGCCAAGTCCTTTTCCCTAGTGTCCATCAGATAAGCAAGCACTGATATCAGCATCCAAACCCACTACGGGTTGCCTCCCTGTCTGTGCCATCCAGGACGCGGCCCCAGACCCTGCTGCCTGACTTCCTAAACCCCATTAAACGGGTCTGTCCCCAAGCCACGGGCACAGAGCACCCATGTATCAGAAATACCAGAGAAGATGGAGAAGGTTTTCAGCCTTCCTCACATTTCTCCTCATGTAAGCAGCCAGACAAGTTGCAGGCAACAGAGGGAAGCTCAGTCCTACGGCTGGAGGGAACACAAGAAATGCAGCACAAGAAAACAAGGAGCCTCAGGACATCACCCTGAGCCCACTTACAATTTCCTTTCTGAAAGGAGAGTTTGGACACTGGGTATAAACCCGAGCCTGCAGAAAGACAGATTTAGAGGCCACAAGACAGCCAGCCCAGAGCGTGGATTCCTGAAAGACAACAGATTCAGTTGCATCGTGCTGCAAAAGTCCCCTCTGGGTCATTGAGATTTTGGCAAGAATCTATCACAAATCCTGTTTGCTTTGTCCAGCAGATGAAGCAACCTTACAAAGTTGTTGTGCAAACATTTACAGTATGCACAAAAATCCGTGCAAACCCAGCTCCGAATCCAACATGCAAAGCAAGAGCCTCACTCGGTCTGAGATGCAAACTGGTTGAGACACCAGGAACTGGTCATTTTTTCCACGAAGAGTAATCAACCCCAAAAGCCGTACAAGGTGAGAAAAAGATCAGAAGACCTGCAGAGCTTGTCAGAAAACACTATCGATCCCTGCTGAGCTTTCAGTCCATCCACAGAAGTTATACCATTTCTGTCCTGCTTAGAGGAGGTCTTATAAAACATTTCTAAAACAGATCCTTCTCCACCAGCTGCTGCTTGTCCATGGCATCTGCGTGGCAGATGATTTATATTGACCACCGCCATAGGTGCCACACGCATTTTTGAGCCTGCTGGTTACTGCAGCCCTGTCCACTGGCATCAGAGGAGAGGACTCCAGGAAAACCTGGAGCTCCTGGGAAGTTACCAGCAAAACCTCCATACTGGACCTGCGAAGGTCTCTGAAGCTGTTCAGGGAAGCCTGTATGCTGGTTTTTCTGCTTCAGGTGGCCTTGCAGCAGGTCAGAATGGGGTAATTCCACAGCTCTGACCAAGGGCTGCAGTCAGACAAGCTCAGCCCACACAAAAACCTGGCACAGCCAAAGTGAGCTTCTGGACACCAGCACAAATCCTGTCCAACTCAACCTAGGCCAGCTAAACACCAGTGAAGTTTCACTGATAACTCAAGTGGGCGTTGCATGCTCTGCAGGACAGTTTAACCCTCTCCATCTGGAGAGGAAGGTGTGTGGATCCTTCTGCCCCCAAGAACAAACCAGGTGAAGACCTGTCACCTCTGCAGGGTCTTGCTGAGATAGTTTCCAAACCAGCAAAAGCCAATTCAAGGGCAGCAGGAAGAAACACTGACTGATTCGGACGCGTTGCAGAGGAACAGAGGTTCAGAAGAAGCATCATCCATCTCTCATCTCTCATCAATCTCTCCCCAAACGTCTGAACTGAAAAAAAAAGCAGCCAAGAAACCCACCACCAGCAACAAAAAGCCAAGGTTCGTCTCTACTCCCAGAAGCACTGCCACAGGCAGGCTGTACGGGACACCTGATGAATCAGGGAGGGAGAGCTAGCAGAAGGACACCACCGGTGGGCAGCAGCTAATTCCTCCTGCCTTGCACAAACGATTGGTCTGTCTCCTGCCCCAAAGACTTGAATGTCTGCTCCAACGACACGAAGCCAAGAGGAGGCAGAGCCTCGGACAGGCTTTTTGGCACCTGCTGCTTTTCCTGCAAGAACCATCACTGGCAGCACATGGGATTTTTACTTCCCCGGGCAGGCGTACAACCAGGGTCACTCACTGGCATCTGCCTCACTGCCAGACTAGTTATAACAACGTACTTTGCTTCTACATAGACTCTGTTAACCCTCTGCCTAGGAGAAAGGGACTCAACAGAAATGCTTGGAAAGAGGAACTCTATCAATATGGCACCAATTAAAGCTGCCAGGTGACAAGGCAACAGGCTTGGGCTGCTAATGGAGAGAGGTCGAGGCAGAGGACAGGGATGCTTGCCAGGCAATGCCACGCTCTCCTGCTGCAGGAGAGGAGCCTGCACGAAGCAGAAAGCAGACAACAGCAAAACTGAACCAGAAAGCATGGCACGAGGGCTTTTGTCACCTCCCCCTGAAATGCCTGATGTGATACACCATGAGCAGGCTGCCGTGACTTCCAGATAACATGGGTCTTCATCAGGCAGGGCTCGAACCAAGGTCGACCTTGATGAATCGGTGGGATGATCTGAAGTCAAACAAGATGAACTTCAGGGCAGAGACAGGCAAAGCACGGGGAGGGAGTTGGAAATCACAGGCACAGTGGCCAAATGGGAATAATTGGCCTGGCAGAACGGGTCTCCAAGGAGGGGCAAGGCTGCCACCGAACATGAATCCATTCTATGGTGATTGCTTTTCCAAAGCAGCTGTCACGCTGGGAAGCACATGCTGAGTGCATCCAGTGGGAAGCAGTCCTGCTTGGAGGCAGGGGTCCCAGCTGGAGTGCTTGGCATAGGGGTCTCCTCCTGGGGACTAGCATCCCCAGCTGGAGAGGGCCCTGGGAGAGCCCCAAGGGACTGGGCATGGGGCAAAAGCTAAGGGAGCCAAGTTTATTCCATCTGGGGGAGAGAAGACACAATAAGAACCTCTAAATATAGAAAGATGCTGACGGCTTCCTGCCCTCCACATGCTCTGCCTTCATCAGGGTCCATCACCCACTCCATCAAGCACAAGGCACTGGAGATGAAGCACATGCTTGTCCGTACATCCTGACCCCGCTCCATGCCACCCACTCTGGTGCCACAGAGTCTGGCCCTATCAGCCCAATTGCTGCCTGTCTTTGCACATCAATGGAGAAAGCAGGTTCATGCTATACCACAGCACTGCCTTGGACAGAAGCACCTGACATCACCAAATCATCACATCTTGCCATTGTGGCATTAGGCTGCCAACTCTACTCATAGGAAGGCAGGGAGTGAATCCTGTTTCCCAGGTTTGTCTCCCAGAAAAGCAGACAATGCAGGAAAATACACACAGCAAAGCTCACACTCAGCCCAACCTTGCCTTTGAGGAGCCCAACAGCATCCAAAGCTGCACATGCAGCAATCACCCCTCTTGAGCAAAGACAGCCAGCACAAGACACTTTCCCTCCACAGCAAGGTGCCTCTTCCAGCCCCCATCATGTCCTTTCGGGTCCTCCTCCCATGAAGGACCTCCTGGGTCACAGCCTTTCTGACCCAACCAGTACCAGCACAGGCTCAGCAAAGCCTTCAGCTGCTGGCAGCCCTTCAGAAGATATGCCAGAGGTGCTCAGGAACAGCTAACACGAGACAGGTCAGGTCAGCACCTAGCATCTCTAGGGCAAGGACAAGGGCTCACCACACTCATAGCCACACTGGGTGACCTCCCAGCCACCCTCAAGTCCTTTGCAGAGGTAACACACTGTTGTGATGCTCCATCACTGCCCCATGGATGGGAGTTGGGGGAACAGGAGTGAGCTGCTCTGGTTCCCACTTGAGAAACCAGAGAGATCCCACCATTGCAGCCCCACGTGTGAGCTACAGCTTCAGGAGCAGGAGCTGAACTGTCCGCAACTCCTGGGCCTGGGAGAGCCTCTTCAGTAGGGTATGGCATGAGCACATCAGCACAAAACTTCCCTGGACTGTGGCTGGGGCACAAGGGTGGTCGGGCAGGTCTGTGCACCCAGGGTAGCTCAGCTGGCCTCCTCTTTGCAGTACTTTTCTTGCTCCTAAAGGCAGCACCACATCAAGTGATGTGTAATGCGTACAAGGGACCCCTGCTCCTCGAACTCCAGGTCTGCAGAAAAACCCTGGAGCCCCCAGCACAAGCATTTTCACAAGCAGTAACTATCTCAGATACATCAACGATCGCTGAAGATCCAGAGGGCAATCGCTGCGGTGACCTGTGAGCAGGAAGGGAGCTACGTGCACATCAGGGAAAAGCATAGCAGAAAGCCCCTGGTGCCAAGAGCGGAAGCAAAATAGCAGCAATGTCCAGCCATAATCACTCTCCTGCAATGGTTGCTGCCCTGTGCCAGGGTCTCCACAGCAGCAGGGCTGCAGAGAGGCAACCGTGAGGAGATTGGTTTTCCAGGCGCATCAGCTCAACCTTCCATCCCACAAAAACGAACTGGGGTCTCTGGGTATGAGACATCGCCCTCAATCTCACAGAAATGCTCATTAGATAAGTATAATAGAGCCACCACAGCTGAGCCCAGCAGGGCCAGGGTGGCAAACACAGCAGCCAACCACCAACATATGAGACCCCCCCAAGGAAGAAAGCAGAGAAAAATGAGTTAATGAGGTGCCAAATCAAACAAGGGCCTTAGAAGCAGCCTTGTCTGCCATCCTCAATGAACAGAGCAGCCCTGTGCAACACCTCCTACACCTGCCTGCCCAGGAGAGACACGGCAGCCCACAGACCCCAGGGGTTTTCAGTTTAATTATAAACTACGGTTCCAGGTAGAGGAGGGAAATGTTGCTGTTCAGCAAAACACACCTTATTTACCTGTTGCTCCCTTCTTCACCACGGGCTGCTGGGAGCAGGACACAGGAGGGTTTTTGGAGGTAAAGGAGGGGTAGTTCAGCTGCTAATGACAAGTAGATGGAGAAACTTTGCAGGAAGTCTCAGCCGCTGAGCACGCACCCAAGCTGCTCCCCTACACCCATGGTGCAGTTTCTCTGCCAGACACCCCCTCTGAAAGCAACAGGGCCAGGGTCCTGTGCTCTCAATACCCCCACAACCGCTCCCGAATCACTTGCCACCCCTGAAACTTGGCTTCCAAAACCCAACTGGATGATCTCACTTCCTCAAGGATCTTGCTTTTCCAAGTGACCAAGCACCCATAACTGACTGAAGAGGGTTAGATCTGGGTGCGCAGCACCCAGAAGTGAAGGTGATTCCTTCCACAGGGGACATGGATAAAACGTGTGTCATGGCAGCAAACGAAGGCTTGATGTGCAGGTGTCCCATGAGCACAGCACCTCCATTGCCAACTCCTCCACATGTCTGGAGACATGGCACTTTCCTCCCTAGTTTTCCAGGGCATCTTCAGGCCAGTACCTCAGCTAAAGGTGCAATGCTGATGCATTAACATACAAGGGTCTGACACCACCGCTCATCATCATCCTACCTTCAGAAGACACAATTTTCCACCCCAAAGCAAACATGGCTTAGAGTGGGATGGAGCTGCGCAGTGGGGATTGACCCCAGGGGCTTTTTTACCTCTCATAATGTGGACACTCACCCGTCAAGTAGCTCTTCACCTTCAGGTATCCGACAGCCAGTCGGAGGATGGAGAGTTTGTCAAGCCTGGCACGCACATCTTCGGGGAAGGGCAGCAAGCCAGTCAGCGTGTTCAGCTCCTGGTTGAGTCTGTCTCTATGCCGCTTGGAGGGGTTGGACTTCACACCCTCAGGAGGTGGTGGTTTGGGGCTGGAAGAGGCAAAGGAGAGTTTAAACAAGCTGGACCTGCCCAATAGGCTCTTTCCAACCCAGTGTTGAATTTAGTGCAGCTGCAACAACAGTGAAACAATCAGGTGCCCAAGACAGGGCTACACGACAGCAAGAGCAAGCTCCAGCAAGTCCACAAGGCAATGGCTGGAGAAGACATGGCCATCGCAGCTGGCCACCAGGCATGATGCTCTCCAGCTGAAGCGTGGAGTGATCCTCAGATGGACACCTGAACAGGCAGCCTGGCTGAGAGAGCTCAGCTAGATACTACAGCCTTGCTCTCACCACTGGCAGGGAATGGGACAGCAAGGGCACAGACCTACAAGCCATCAGAGCCTTGAAGGTCTGGTTAGACTTTTCTACCCACTCTGCTCTGTCTGTCCTTTCTTCTTCTCTTCTTCCTCATGCCATACTCCTCCCACGCAGCAGATCTCTCCCTGGCCATGCTCCACCTGCTCACACCAGGTCCTCACCATGGCAAGCACTACCTTGAGTTGCTCAGAGGAGTTAGATCAGCTGCTCTGCCTGCCAGGGACAGGGCAGCCCTTTGCAATGAGCACACTAACAAACAGCAAGAATGGAAAGCGAGAAGGTTCAGAAAGATTTGTTTATTTGAATTTATTTCTGTTAGCTTCTTCTAAGTTTCTTCTGACTGCTCAGAGCCTGAATCCATTGGTTTACTTACTAATATTGCAGAAAAAGAAAAGCACATGTGAAAGTCAATGACAGCAACTGGACAAACATAGTACATAGGGTGGTTTTAGGGAACAGCACTTATAAAACAGTAGGGTTTCAAAATTTGTTTTCTTCCAATATTCTGATTTCTGATCCTTTCAAATGGGCATTTCCAAGCTAAAGCAACATCTGATGCCAAACTTAGGCCCTGGGACCAGCCCTCAGTCTGCAGGAGTAGGGTCCATGAGAGCAGCTCCTGCTTGTCCTAAGCTCATATGGGGACCTGTCTCCATCAGCTGCAGTCATTTCACAAGCTGCAGCCACAGCAGTAAGAGCTTCGCTGATGACTTTAATGAGTCTGGGATGGCACCTTGTCTCCTTTGCTTTTTAATGCAGATTTTCTAGCTCAAAGAAAAACCCTTCAGACTCCCACTTTCTATTTGGTTAGAATGCATCCCCTAACACTCAGCTCATATTGTTTTGATGTAATTTGTCTAACCACGAACTCCATCTCTGCAGGCATCCTTGCTTCATAAAGCAGCTTTGGATAACAGGATCTGCCAGTATTTAGCAGCAATTTAAGCTCTCCCCTCTCACACCGCTCTGGAATCTCATCTGGCAGGACTGCTCGCATGTGTGACAAGAGAGGAAATGAGTATTAAACGAAATGCGGTGAGCTGCCTGTTGAATTTTCATTGCACAGCGTTACCAAGGGGTCTTTAAGCACGGGTGGAAAATCATAGCATTTCTCTGGAAAACCTCAATCACGCTGTTTTGTAACATGAGCATCAGGAAGGCTATACCCTGCTTCTCAGAGAGGCTGGGGACAACTCATCACCAAACTTGTCCAGACAAGCTGGGCAAAACACACTGTCACCGGTGCTTTGACATACTCAGTCACTCATCAGGAAGGAAAAAAATGATATAGTTTTCCTCTGAGACTGCCTCTGATTTAAAAACAAAAAAAAAAAGGTGAGTTTCCTCAGATATCCTTTAAAGAAAAGTCCTCTGCCCACTCACTATCCAAATCTAGCCCACAATCAGCCAGAAAAGGAAAATGGGACTGGAGATGAGCAAGGAGTGCTGCTCTGTATGGGAAAGGATAAAACACAGAGGTGTAACCGGGTCCTAGAAAGTCTGGCCAAGCACTGAAAATGCTCTGGCAGAGACACATGGGGTTACACAGCCAGCAGTGAAGCACCAGAAGACTAACGAAGGACACCCCAACATCTGTCCCTGCATTCCTTCGTGGCCACCCTTGAGAAGAGGGATGATGAAGAGGAAAACAGCTCTGGTGATGCCAGGCAGCTCTTCTGGCAGCCCATTTCCATGGGCGAACGCTGCACCCTGTGCCCAGGAACCCCCAGTGCCAGAGGCTTCACAGTTCTCCATCCTTAAGGGTGCCACAGCAAAACAGCCTGCAGGTGCTCATCGCTGACAAATCTGTTCGCTCTCTGCCAGGCAGTTACGAAGCTCCTTGAGCTCTGTGCTAGCCAGCAGGCAGGGCCAGGAAAACCACCAGTCCCCATCACACACAGTTCCCAAGGGAAAGGCATTGGCTTGAGCCCAACCACCTTATTAGCCACCAGAGAATCTGCACAGGTGAGCACCACAGGTAACGATGTTCCCTATGCTCATGGAAAAAGTGAAGCTTGGTCTAAATGTTTAAAACCTGTTTAAATTCCCTGCCCTTAGGACTGTCTCCATCTGCACTGCAGGGCAAAGCTCTGGGTCTCCACCGGTCCGGGGCATCATGCAAGGCTGTCCCAGGGAGCGGGGCTACCTGAGCCCAACCCTGGAGTTCAGCGAAGCAGCTCAACACCTACGCAACAAGCAAGGAAAAGGCATTTTAAAGAGGTCTGAGCCACCATCCTGTTCGCAGGAGCCCTAACACGGCGCCGGTCTCATGAAGAGGATACGGTGCAAAGCTCAGTGCGGCCACGCCACAGCGTTCACGATGAAGCTGCGGAGAAAAGCCGCTAAGCCCCGTGCAGACGGGTCGGAGCGGAGCCGCAGGGAAAGCTCTGCTCCCAGCGTGGCAAAGGCCGTGCCACTGCTGCAGTGCTGGTTTTCCCCAGCTGCCCTTTGAACGGGGAACCCAGCAGGAAGTTTACCACTTTCGCAAGCTGGCAAGTACCAAGGGATATTAACAACAGCTGAGGTTGCCCGAGCTGATATATCGTCTCCTAATTTTTATTAGCTTTCTTTTTAATAAGTAAAAAGCCCTGAGCAAACAGCAGATGGACCAGAGAACTTCCCAACCCCATCCGTCCCTCCCCATCCCGCTGCCCCCAGCCCTGCTCTGCCTGGCCTCTCCCAGCAGGACCCTGCTGCAAGATTTGCCCAGTCACATATGAAAATAATCTCTTCCAATTCCCGAGGCTGGCCCTGCGGTAACAGGGATCGAGGTCCCCTCTGCTCCACAGAAACACCTTCTCTCACAGACTGAGAGACACGAATCCAGCCCAAACCCTCAGTCTGGCCACGCCAGAGCTGGAACTGCTGCTTCAGGGTGCGCTAGAGAAAGGTTTAAGGCAGAGCAACTGCCCTTCACATCTTCATACTTCTTTCAGTCTCCCTAAAAAACACCCAAGAGAAGTTCTGATTCACCTTCTCACCATGCATTTATAACGCTGATGCTCCCTCCTCCATCCCAGGTTTGGGCTCAGCTCACCTGTCTCCCACCGCTAGCTCCTAGAAATATATATACACCTTTATTTCCTACATACGTGGTAACCTGAGGTCAACAGGCTG
>Ga0065711_1040402_pt1 | contig 16998 bp, 10 predicted proteins | sample Hoacrofraction12_FD_59098 | JGI IMG/M metagenome (GOLD analysis project Ga0065711, IMG submission 59098) | Hoatzin crop microbial communities from Cojedes, Venezuela - Epithelial fraction 12 v2 (version 2) | ecosystem: Host-associated > Birds > Digestive system > Esophagus > Crop | place... | reverse complement strand
CAGCCGTGCCCCAGGTTTCTTTCCTTTTTTTTTTTTTTGTAATTATTTAAAGGCAGCTGCAGAAAGGGAGCTGGAAGCTTCTTGCTATGAATTCTGTTACTTACTTGCTACAATACTAATTATTAAAAGATGCTACAGTTTCCTTTGGACTAATTTTGAAGAATCAGGGGAATGCTTTTTAAAACAAGTAAAGGAACGGTGATAAAACCTCAGGGGAAGCAGTTCATTTACGTACTGGTGCTGTGGAAAAAATTATCGTAAGAAGGGCGATCATAAAGCAGAGCGGGAATAAAGACATGTCTCCAGACGGGTCCAGGGTTGCCATCTCTCCGAGCTCCCGTCAGGAGCTGGTGTCAGTGCTCAGCAGAGGAGAGCAGGTATCTGCGCAGCGGTGCCTGGCGCTGGCACTAAAGCGCTCTGTGGGGGGAGATCGCAGACAGCTGAAGGCAAAGGCAGAGCTTGGCAGCCCAGCCAGCACACTGGCGGTTTTTAAGGTCTCGGCTTTTAAACAGTCATGGAAGCTGGGCTACGTGATGTGTAACAGTGTGTGTACGACAAGGAGCTCTGGTACTGGCTCAGAGATACTTATTTAGCTGATCAAATCTATCGGAAAAGGTAACTAAATTGAAGCGATGTAATCAAATCCAAAGGGAGAGGGTGATGGTTGAAGGTGAAGCTGTTCAGTACTGGGGAGCACTGGTTTTGGAAGCTGGGCAGTTGGAATGTTCTCAGTAGCTGGGACAGTGAAAAACTAATCACTGGGATTATTTGCATAGTTGTTAGTAATGGTTATGTAAAAAAGGGAAATATTTGATTCTTACTCATGTAGTTTGTGGATTTTTTTCTAGAAATTCATTACTAAGTTGAAACAAATGAGTTATGGATAATTGTTTAGCAGCAAAATAAAGATTTCCTCCCTTTAGGTAGAATGTGAGATTGAAAGTCCTAAGAGAAATTTTAGCTGTTAGGCTTTCTGTGGATCTGAAGTAGGAATGGCTTATAGCTCACTGAAAATTTATTATTAACAGCAAATCACTAAAAGCGGAGCAACGTTACGAAATTTCAGCTGCTGTGGAATAAACTACCACAGAGAAAGACATGAGCGTGTGTAACTCCTGTTACTCGGTATTTTGCAGGGACTCTTAGGAGCAGTGGCAAGGGGGGTCAGCAAGATTTTCCTGGATAGGAAGGATTTTTTAAATTTTTTTTTTCTGAGCCAGCAGCAAGAGGTTCTATTTATGCCCGTTTCCAGTAGCAGAAAGAGAAGAGATGTACTTCTGGAAGCATACCGTGAAGGGGTAACAGAACTTTTGACAGATCTGTAGGTCTCATTCATAAGTTTAAAAAACAAACAGAAACAAAAACCCAAAACACACACATGTGGAAATATCAAGGTCTTTCTAAAGGATTCTTGTTCTTTGTCCTGAACAGAAGATTTTTTTTTTTTTTTTTCCCTTGTGTAACAGACTTATTTGTGTAGTGGCCAGTAGCAAACAGGAGAGGAAGCAGAGGCCTGGGAAAAGATTACTTCCATGGCAAAACGTGGTTTGTGGCAATCTGAAGTGACAGCTCTTAGGTTGTGCGTGGATGTGTTTGAGAGACTACTGTCTGCATAGGTAAGAGGTGGGTTTGGGTTTTGTTTTGGTTTGGGGTTTTTTTCCTATTAAAGACAGAGGGGATGCTGAAACATGCTGAAACCTTTGAACAAGAACTGGTATGTGAACAAATAGCCTGCAGTAAACCTCAGGTTGTCACTCAAGGTCAAACACAGTGCAAGTTATTCCAAAAGGTAGTGATTTTGCTTTGGATACAAAGTAAAAAGGGTAGACTTTCCACTGAGGAACAGAAAACTGAAGCTCCACAGACACATGAAGCTTTGGCAGTTCTGGAAAATTATTGCACAGTGTGGTAAAATTCAGAAACATACAGTGGTTAGCAGACCGCTCTTTGTTTCGTCTATGTGGGTGGGAGTGTTGATCTACTTGAGGGTAGGAAGGCTCTGCAGAGGGATCTGGACAGACTGGATTGATGGGCTGAGGCCAAATGCATGAGTTTCAACAAGACCAAATGCTGGGTCCTGCACTTGGGCCACAACAACCCCATGGAACGCTACAGGCTTAGGGAGGAGTGGCTGGAAAGCTGCCTGGCAGAAGAGGACCTGGGGGTGTTGGTCGACAGCCGACTGAGCATGAGCCAGCAGTGTGCCCAGATGGCCGAGAAAGCCAATGGCATCCTGGCTTGTATCAGGCACAGTGTGGCCAGCAGGGGTAGGGAGGTGATCGTGCCCCTGTACTCGGCAGTGGTGAGGCCGCACCTGGAGTACTGTGTCCAGTTTTGGACCCCTCACTGCAAGGAAGACGCCGAGTTGCTGGAGCATGTCCAGAGAAGGGCAACGAGGCTGGTGAGGGGTTTAGAGTACAAGTCTTACGAGCAGTGGCTGAGGGATCTGGGGCTGTTTAGTCTGGAGAAGAGGAGGCTGAGGGGAGACCTTATTGCTCTCTACAACTACCTGAAAGGAGGTTGTAGTGAGGTGGGTGTTTGTCTCTTCTCCCAGCTAACTAGCGATAGGACGAGAGGAAATGGCCTCAAGTTGCGTCAGGGGAGGTTTAGATTGGGTGTTAGGAAAAATTTCTTTCGTGAAAGTGTGGTCAGACGTTGGAACAGGCTGCCCAAGCAGGTGGTGGAGTCACCATCCCTGGAGGTGTTTAAAAAACATGTAGAAGTGGCACCTCAGGACATGGTTTAGCAGGCATGGTGGTGTTGGCTTATGATGGCAGCATCCTAAGTTTTTCAGTGATGAAGTGTTGTTTCCCTGGACAACAATAGCTGGCAAAGCCACTGCTTCCCATGAAGGACACTTGCGTTCAGGGTGTTGCTTCTGTTGCTGTGTTTGTCAGTACTGACCTGAAGAGGAGAGCAAAGGCTTGCTTGTCCAAGGAGGGCATATGTGCCAAGAGCAGTGGTCTTCCCCACTTTCTCTTACAGTTTGTGTAAGTGCAGCTGCTGTCTGAAGGAGCACCAGGCGGGTGAGATTGCAGTCTGGCTGGCCCCAGAACCGAGAAGGCAGCTCTGGCAGCTGAGGCTGGAAGAGAGAGGAAAGCAATGGGCTTTCTGTGCAGGCAAAGGGCGCAGAGGCTGTCCCTGGCAGTGCTGTCCCTGGCCAACCTTGTGACGAGCACAAGGGGTCAGGTGGGCATCAGAGCTGGTTTTAGGCTGCATGAGAATTGATCCTGACGGTGCCTCTGGGGACACCTGACTGTCACCCCATGTACATTATATACCACATTGTCCCAGTAACTGTCCAAGTTGCTACATGGGTTGTTTTTATATATGGGAAGTTCTAGCCCTGACTCTAGGGACCATTTTGCTCTCGTGGGGCAAGACCTTAATTCCAGATCTCTGTTCTACAAAACACCGTCCTTTTTGTTTTTACCATGGAATGTCTTTCCATTTGTGAAGGGTAAGAAGATGACCAAATAGTGAGTGTCAGCTACATGGCAAAATAGCGACAGTATGGGATGCAGACTGTCAGTCTGTGAGAATCCATCCACTGTCACTTATATAAATGGAACAATAATTGTTTGTTCCTCTTCTGAAATGTAGTTTATGTAGTCTATATAAAGGCAAATATTTTAGTGCTATGCAAGGAAAATTCTTTTTTTCCTATCTGAAACCAATTTAATATTAACTGATGAAACCATTAGAAGATACTGAGCCCAATATGAATCCCTTCGGTGGAATTACACGATGTGGAGGAGTGGCTTATCTCACAAAAAGCCTACCTCCATTTTGGAGGTAATGGGTTTTTTATTTTTTCGCTTGCTTAATAATAGAGGAAAAAAGAGGGATAGATCTGCTAGAATTCTCTCCTTATCATCTTTCCAGCCTATGCTCTCATGGAGAGGAGTAGCTGAGAGTTGAAAGGGGAAAAATCCTGACTATTGTGCTTTCCCTGAGATAAGGAATATTTCAGAGTCCCTTGCCTCATGCATGAAACCTGGTAAAAGGGAGTTATATTAACATATGGAAGAGTTTTGGGGAAAAACAGTCTTTAGCCTCAGGAGTCTGCTTTTGACTTTTGGTTTGTCTGGGTGTTTTATATGTCTTTGAAAATGAATGCTAAAAGGACAACTACGAGCCACGTGGGCTGAGATTGCTGCAGTGACCTCAAGAGGTGAAAGCACAATTGAAAAGGTCTATTTTAAATGTTTAAGGAATTAATAATTGCTGAAAAGTGCAGATTACTAGAAGAACAAGCATCTTATATGCCGTGTTGGAGACAGATCCGGCACTCATGGGAGGCATTTGTGACAACAGTCTTTCAGTGGGTGACATTTATGTACATGATGAAGAGACAAGACCTCTTTATGTGGAATTTACAGTGAGCTTTCTAATGTCATCAGTTTTTTTAGGCTTAAAGAATTCCTTCTCTCATAAAATTAACTCCTTGTGTTCGGTGACCAGCTTCTGGAGGTTGCGGAGGACAGCCCGGCGGGTGCCTGTGGCAGTGGGTGCATGGGGCTGGGGGCCTGAGGGGGAGGGGACAGGGCACCCGATGCGACAGCTGCTACTGTCGGACGGAGCATGGCAAAAGAGATGGCGGGAAAAACGTGTTGTTACCCTTGGCTTATTCTGAAAGTGTGTTTGGGAGCTGGGAAGGAGCTTTTATATCACTTCTTAGTGATACAGGGCCAGCAAAGGATTACAGAGTAGAGAAGAAACAGAGTGGACATACTGAACGAGGGAAAAGGAGAAAGACATCGGCTAGAAACAGACGCGAAAACAAGCATGAGGGCTTGGGAGTGCCAGACAGGGCGCAACGTGTGAAAGCAGGCAGCGTGGATGGAGACCACTGGCCGCAGCAGAGCTGTGCTGGGTGCTGGGGCCCCCAGCTGTGCCATGCCTGGGGGCTGTGGGGTGTCATGCCTGCTCCCACCAGCCTAGCGGGTAGCAGCCCCCACTTGCCGTCTGGCTGCTGGCAGGACGGCCGGTCCCGGTGGCCCCAGGGTGCACCAGGGCTCAGCGACAGGCTGCCCCTCCAGCTCGCTGCCCGTGCTGGGGGAGAAGCAGGGGTCGCTGCTGTTCCCTGCCCTGCTCCTCATGTTTCCAGCCAGGGTCACCTTCCCCTGGCGCTGCTCAGGTCTGCATGTGTCCTGGTGTCTCTTCCCGTGGCCTCCCCTCTGAACAGCGTCGCTTGGCCTGAACCTGCCGCTTGCTCTCCCAACCTTTGTAAACCCCTGGTGTTGCCACCAGCTGCCTCAACCCCTCGTTGAAGCAGGTGGCTTCTACGTGATGGAGATCAAGAGGAAACAATATGTATTGACTTTAATTAAACTGGGAACTTCCACTTGTGGTGAGCACCCTAGTTAGAGATTTGTGGCATCGTTTACCCACAATACTTTCAGGTTTACGACGTAGGAATTGATAATAACTCTTAGTAGAAGGTCACAAACATTGTGTCACTTGAAAGCAGCGAGATTCTTCAGTCCCTTGAAACCTATTAATAAACTAAACCCAGCAATAACTAGAGGTGTCTAATCTGAATTAATTTTAGTAAGAGAAATTCTATATGGTAGAGTTTTTGTTGGGTGATAAGTGGACAAGGCTTTGAATTCAGCCGTCACATTACATTCTTACCTTTAAAAAGGAGTATTTTGTTTTAGGATACTGTAAGTGTCACCTGTGTGAGGGTTTGAAGGACAAATCCTAACACGCTGTCTCTATAGGATGTATGTTTTTGTCCAGCCTTTGTGTATGAAGAAGAGGATATGTACAGGGAGGCTACAGTTTGCCAAGCAAAGCTGTGAAAAGACGACTTTGTGCATGGGCCTGAGAAATCCAAGGAGGGGAGTGGATGGCTCTGGCATAGCGGTGGCCCCATGGAGTCTCTGATCACACGCTTCAGCTGGCACTGGTCGCTCTGGACCCCCTTTATCGTATTTAGTATGGCAGTGCTAGGTACAAGAGAAGTTTCGCGGTGAGGACATGTATTCCTCCTGCTCTCCCAAAACTTGGCCTTCTCGCTGAGCCTGCTGTGTCCCTGATTTAATCCAGAATAAGGTGCATTTTGCTAAGAAGTGCACTAACCCATTCAGATACTGTCTTAGATCTGGCAGGCTGCAGCGCATCAGAGTATTTTGATAAGCATCATGTCTCCTTGGAAACTACTATTTAGCAGTAACTTGACACTGCATTTGGAGTGTTACGATTAATTTAAGCCTTGCTTCTGCAAAGACACATGGTGTGGGCCTCCTCCTACAGAAGTGAGTAGTCTTGTTGAGCTTATCAGAACAGCTCTGGTGTTCGAAATTGTCCCTGTGGGGTTTGTCTGCTCTGAATCTCTTCAGGTTCTGCTTTAAGTTTGTTGGTTATAAATCTCGCTTGTTATCCTTAGGTATATTTTTAGGAGTCTGTTGTTTAATTTGATATTTTAAACATTTCTAAACAGTCTACCTCTACAGTTATGAATAAATATAAAGCTCCATCTGAGGCCATTAAATAGTGTTTTAATTAGGCTGGCAAAATTGCTTTTGGCTTGCCTTTAAAGTCTTTAGTATCTTATTTCTATTAACAAAATGGTAATCAACGTTAAATTCTAAAATGTAACCAAAGTAGGTCATATTTTATTAACTGGAGATAGATAATGAATGTGCCCTATATAAAGATTTGGATTGAATCTTCTGAGATGGTGAGGACAGTGTTTTAATTAAGGTAATCCTTATTTGCATCTAACAAACACTATTGCTACTTAGAAATGTAAGACCTTAGTGATGCATATTAGTGTACTACCTCAACGAATCTAATAGAGATTTAATACTTGTATTTGAAGTAGCAATCTGTCATAAATTAAGAGCATTTGCATAATAAATTTAAACTATGTTATTCTTTGCAGAATTTTGTATAATTAAGGAACACGTTCAACATTAAAATTTTGTGATTTTTATAGTGCTAGGAAGGTGTACTTTGTTGTTGCTGTTACACTAGTCCTTGTTTTCACCTGCTTGTCCTACAGAGAAGTCCAGCTGTTGCGGCAGTGTTACGTACGTGTGCTAAGTTTCTCCCTAAGCCCCCGAGTATTTCGGGACACTTGGCATAAAGAATGGGACTGTGTGTAGCATCCCACTGAACGCTGAAGTGGGGTTTAAAGATAGTGCTTTAAATACTTGCTAGAAGAGTTAGTAATTTGCATTGTAAGATGTTACGAGTCTGATGTTTGAAGTAGAGATTTGGCCTGGGATACTGGCAAAACGGCTGTACTCGGTACAGTACATAATCAGTATAGATGTGTATGCAAAGGCAGTACTCAGCTGATTTCAGTGGCAGTTAGCTGAGAAGTATAAGTCAGTTTTATGTGTTAACTAATATAACCGGAGGCTTTTTCATTGAATACATTCTGAGCATCCTTTGTCCAGGAAGACCTTATCATTCCTTTGATTTGCATTACCTGGCGAAACAGACAGGCACCTTCTTGCACACTGCTTTGCTCTCAGTGTGCGCTGTGACACCAGGGCTGGCTGGAGTTTGAGGTCTTGTAATACCCTTCACTGAGTTATGAAAATTGTGAATTTTTGAACTTGGAAAAAGCTTAGCCTGAGAAATACCGTTCGGGGTGCACAGGGATCCTGTCTGCCTCAGCACGCGGTCCCTGAAAGCAGCCGATGGGATGCTTGTGGACCGACTGTAAGGGATGGGCAACACACGTGGAGGGCTCTTCTCTGGTCCACATCCTTTTGGCTTCTTGCATTGGCTTCTACCGAGCAGACCACGTATTGCTTAACATAGGTGATGTACAGGGACTTTCTGGCCATGCTTGCTGTATGTCCTCTGCAGAGCCCCACTCCCTACAGGGAGGGAAGGCAGCAAATCTGCTGGCTTCTTCCGTTAAAAGCGCTCTCTACGCTGGTGCTACTCTTCTTGTGCCAGATCTTTCCATTTCACATGGTGGGATGCACAGGACAGAGTCAAAGCGGCTTTGGGTGTTTCCTGTGTGGGTAGGGATTTCCCTACCTGGCTTAATTCTGCGCTTCCCCATGGGGGAAAACCATACTAATATTCAAACTTTAATTTTTGTTTACGTAATTTAATCCTGCTGCTCCATTGGTGCTGCAGATGATTCTCATCTCTTCGGTATTTATGGCCATCAGAAATAGTATCTTTCTTGCTCACAAACAGAAAGCAAATCAGTGAGAAGATCAGAAAGATTATCAACTTCCTCCCAGCATAACCCCACAACTGTAAAACAATATTGTCCTATAAATTAATGTTTTCCTATGAATTAACATAGAATAATACTTCTATTAGGAGTTTCACGTTACATGCAGTTGAGTAATACTAAATATTTTGTTTATGTCAAAGTCACTGACTAGAACATGTTCTTGCTATCAGTAGGTGACAGATGAATCTGTCTTTTGGGATGGACAGCTTTGCTATCCTGTCTTAGTGTGGTATTCTGTTTCGGGGTTTAGTGAAGAATATAAAGGGAAACCAGGACGGTGTAGCACAACAGACCAGTCCTGTTCAGGCTCTTCACTAACCATTTGTTATACATGTTGTCCTTTAAATTGGTAATTGATGTATAAAATTTACACTCATTTACACTGTTTGCTTTTGGCATCATTAGTTGGCAAATTACAATCTTCCCTATGTTTGTTATACTTTGGATGCTGGTTGCAGTGATTCTGCCTCTCTTCTCTCTTTATTTTAGCATTCTTTAGATTGATGCTGAAAATTACACGTTATTTTTTCTTCCTTCTTAAACCTGTGTCACAGAAGTAGAAAGACCTCAGCTATTGAGATCAAAGGTTGCTAAACTTTGCTGGGTAGCATGGCTTAAAGTTTGGCCATGATGAGTGGTGCTAGGACTTGAAATAAGAGTAGCAAGTCTAAGAGCATGAGTCACTGCACTAGGTCTTCATGTCCGCAGAAAATTTGTGTGAACTGCTGGCTGAAAGCATTGACAATTTTCCATTAGTAATGAATTACAGTAGTAATTTCATTAATTTCTTCACCTCAGTCAGGATATGTTAGTGTAAGTTGCTTAACCAAGCATCAGAGGAGCCATTGCAGTTAACCTTTAGTCCTTTGCTGTGTAACCAGGACCGGTTAAGAAGTAAATTAGCGTAACATCCCTTTTAAAAAAAATTACTTTAGATAAGCAGCAGACATAATTTTTGCCTGTTTTTAATTTAATAGCAGGTTTATGGTTTTATGCAAAACCATTCACATTACGTCTGACCCTCTGGGAGCTGGGTTTTTTCGTCTGTGTAATTTGGTGTCTTTAATAATCTGCTGTCTGTTAAATCCAGCACAGGCTTGATTAATGAATTGTGATGAACCAATGCATTAATTTACAGGTTTGGTCTAATACCCTAAAAGGATACATCAGTGCTTCCAGTTATTAATGCTAATAAACTTGAGAGAAAAAGCGACATGAGGAGGGGTAAGGGAAGGTAATATGTGACAAGTCTTGTCTTTATTCAAGCATTTATGTCTACAGCTACTTTTCTTACAAGAGAACTGCAAAAGCCCTTGACAACACACAACATCAAGTCAGGAACAGCTTGGCAGCATTTAAAAATATTGTAAAATTTCTGAAGCTGTTTGTGTTCCACAGCCAAATCCGTTTTCACTGTTGAAAGTCCTTATTCAGTACAGCTTTTCATGCTGTATTTTTGAATACTGTGTAACATAGTTTTGAAGATCTTTGCTGTTAAATCTGAGGCTAAAACACAATCTTGAATAAGAACTTCTCTGAAAAATCACTCCAGAACCCTGGCAGGTGATAGGTGGGTATGCATGTGAGGAGGGATGTACATGAGGATGGTGGGTATTTGACATTGACAAAATTTGCTGCGATGAGCAGCTCATTCCTAAGATGAGGGTGAGGCTTTTAAGATGATCCTTTTGAAGACTTTAAATAAATCTACAAGCAAAATTGCAAATTTATGTTTTATTTAATTTTTTTAAAACCTTCATCTGTCTATTGCATGTAATGATATAGAAGAGTAGAGTGTATTCTGTTAAGTCTCAAAAGAGCTGGTACATTGAGGAAAGGGAATAGTAATTGATTTATTTATTTTTTATTGAGAACGTAGGGTTTGGGAATGGGATAGTAATATAGTGTGAAGATTTTAGGTTGGTGTAAAAAAAGTATGAAATTTTGTCTTTGATGCTGAGCCTTTAGATCTAGAAAACGTCTTAAAACAGCATAGAAGTTCAAAGAAAGGGCTGTGTGTCCTCTCTCCTTGGGTATTAGCTCGCAATACTGGAGCTCAGACTTCTTCAAATTACAATTCCAGCCTCGCCTTGTTCTGATAAATATAATCTAAGAATTATTATTTTAGACATTGATGTATCCATCTTTCTGTCTATTAAAATACAGCATGACGTTTAAAGCCCATTTTAGCAATCATGCCTAGGGCATATTCTTTCTAGTGAGGCACAGGAATTTTCACTTGTCCTTGAGATAAATGACACTGGTATAGAAATGGCATCTCTGTCTTGCGTCAGCATCTATGGCACCAAAGTATTGCTGGAAACCTTGGAATAAGACAGAGAAATTAACACTGCTTAGGCTGAGCAAAATAATTTCCCCCTGTTTCTGTTGCTTCTTTCACTTCCTTGCTGTTCGGCAGAGAATAATCTCTGCTACATCTTGGCTATTTTAATAGAATTCAGAACACATGATCACATTAGATACTGTACCTGAGGCAATCTGTGTTTAGACTGGTGATAATTACATGCAAAAGTCATTCAACAATGAGGCAATTAATGCTGATGAACTTTAATAAAGTCAGCTGTCAGCAATAGATATTGCTGGCAAGTTTCCTAATCCTGTATTTATAATACTTTGAAACTCCCTTATGTTCTCTTCTATAATGCATTTCTGTTTAATGGGTTAAAAAAAATCCCAGGAAGTTTACCACCAGAAAATATTGCCAGCAACGTATTTATATATGACACAAATATGAACAAAGAGGTCAGAAGTCAGCCTACTTATCAGATTTACTCCAGTGATTGGTGTTTACCAAAGAAGATGATAGACAGAACAAGGCAAATCCTCTAACTCTCAGCAGAGGAGAGGGAAAGCAGTAGATAAGGAACGCAGGGCTTACATTTCCCCTCATTGTTGATTAACAAGCATTAAATTATGCTTAATGTCAGATGTAGGCAGGTCATTGTAATGTGGTGTCAGTGTAAATTAGAAGATCAAACCAGTTAGTGTCTGGGATTTGCAAAATTCTGGAATCTGTGTGCTTTGCTGCAGAGACATACTTTTGTGAAATTCTTAGTTACCCTAATTAGTTATATGGCCGGATTAATTTTATTGTTGGAAAATTTCATTATAAAGCCATTATTCTTTAGAACAGAAAGCAGACAGTGACTCCCAAGCTTTTTTGCCTTTCCACAGGCAATTGTGAAGTTGCAAGGGGTGGGCTGATGGGAGGGATGCAGTGTCCTCCCTATTAAACTTTATTGCATGTTACAAAGGCAATGCGGAGCTGTGCACCTTTTCCTGTGCATTGGTTGCTGTGGCTTTGTGGACTGCAGTTCAAGAACCACTGCTCTGACGCAAGGTAGATAGAAAATATGAAAGAAACTAGTGCAGAGTACAGACGTGATAGCTAACAAAATAGTACGTACTCTTCTGTGAAATTATATATAAAGTCTGCTAAATGTGGGAATAGTTTTAAAATGGCAGAAATAACATTTATCTCTGCTAATCCAGTATAATACAAATAAATCATGTGTTATTACAGAGCCATTATGTGTTAGGTTTAGGGCAAGAGCTTGCCCTGGATCTCCTGGAAGAGCTGTGCTGGCAGAGGCACGGAAAGCCGTCAGTTTTGGGCAAGACTCCTTTTGTCAGAAGCTTTCTCTCTTCTCTTAGGAATGCAATGGGAAACGCCAGTGAGGTATTTTTCTTCTTTGTATGTTTTCTTATTAAACACAAAGGCATTATCTTGAAGGCCAGAGATGGCCAGAGGGAATATCCCTGTAGATGCATGTTTGCTCCTTCTTTTCCCAGTTGGCTGTGGTTAGAGCCCTTGCCTAGGTGCACTGGTGGTCTGAGCCAACGCAACTCTTCTCACACTCTTCTTTTACCTGCCTGTAGCAAAAGCAGCGGTGGCAGTCCTGCAGGACGGTGAGCAGCCGTTAAATACAGGTTCAGTAGCTGAAACTATGTGGTGTTTTCTATTTTAGATGTTGTACTATGTTAATCACTAAAAAACATGCACAGCCGAGGAAAATCTGGTTATGATAGTTGAAAGTGTGTTGTGGTGAGTGTTAAGGTTACAAGTGATGGTTCATGTGTTCAAGCCCTTGGTTTCAGTTAGAAAAACTCCAGTATTTGGGATGAGGTTAAGTTTCTAGGGTGAGATTGAAGACAAATCACAGCTGGATTTTGGCTTGAGTGTCTACTAATCTTTTTCCAGCAGCTGACAGAAAAATCATCTTGAACTTGATAAGCTGTACAAAATTCCTGCTGTTTTAACCTGAAATCATGTGATAGAAAGGTTGAGAGTTGGAAATGAGAAATGTAATGGAAAAATGTTCCTCATGAAATGTTGGAGGTAACCTGCAGCGGAGACCCAGCAGGAGACAGGCGAGAGTCAGGGGAGGCTCACCTGGGTCTCTATGACCACGGAAAATGTCTGTTTTGGCCTCGCTGGCTTTGACTGCTTGTGTCCTTCAGGAGTGTAAGAAGAGGGGAGAAGGGAAACTGAAATAGGGACCCGAGGGATAGTGGGGAGGTGACGGCCTTGACACAGGGCAGCCGAAAGGCAAAGGCAATGGGGATTCAGGGGAAGGCAGCGATGAAGAGGTTAATGCTGTGAAAGAAAAATGGGAGGGTCACCTCTTTCCCTGTCTGCACTGAAGCAGATGACAGCAACTTGGTGTGGCTTTTACTTGCTAGTTAGAGCTGTAAAGTATTTAAACATCTGTTATGCTATGTAATAACTCCTTAAATTGCTCAGTCACTTATGGTATAAGGGGATGCTGCAAACTGCGTAAACAAGCTTGTCTCTGAAGTCAAATGGAGGACATTGCGGTGGTTTTCTTACTTCTCCACTCTTGTCTGGGAGAAATGGTCTTTTCCATAACATCAGTGACTGGTTGCTTGTTCTGCCTATTGAGCAGGTTCGTACGCTGACATTCCTTTCTATGTTACAGCAGTAAAGGAGAAAAAGCCTTGAAAAAGGAGGAGGCTAATAAGTGTCCAGTTTAGGACATTAAGGCATGGATGGATGGATGGATGACTAGGTGGATAGCATCCCAGATAGGTGATGAGTCTCGGAGGGTTGTGTGTCATGGGTCGCACTCTGCGTGTCACAAGTGGAGTACCAGGGGTCTATCCTGGGACCTGGCCTGTTTGACATCCCTGTCAGTGACCTGAGGGGGTGCTGGAGTGTGCACTCATCAAGTTTGCAGGTGTCACCAAAATGGGGGAGGGAGTGCCCATCAACACCCTCGAGGGCTGGACTGCTCTTCAGAGAGACCTAACAAGGACAGACGAGGGGGCTGCCAGGGACCTCATGGAACTCAGTAGGGACAAACACAGAATCCTGCCCCAGGAAGGAGGAAGCCCTGGGGTTCGCCTGGGATGGACTGGCTGGGGGCAGCTCTGTGGAGAAGTGTCTAGGGACTGGCAGCTAGCAGCATGCCCCAGCAATACTGAAGGCCAACAGCATATACTGAGGAACAAAGTCAGGAAGTCTAGGGAAGTGATTATCCCCTCCTTGTCAGGATTTCCTAGACCACTCTAGATGCTGCGTCAAGTTGGGACCTCTGATACAGGAAAGACATCCTTAAAGGGGAGTGAGTTCAGTGAAGGGCCACCAAGATGGTCGGGGCTGGAGCCCTGTGAGGAGAGGCTGCAGGAAGGGGGCTTGCTCAGCCTGGGGAGGGGATGGCTTCGGGGGCACCTACCAGCAACCTGCCAGTGTCTGCGAGAAGGTTACGGAGGAGACAGAGCCAGGCCCTTCATGCTGGTGTGTGGCAGGAGGGCGAGAGGCAGCAGTGGTAAACTGAGACAAGAGAGGCTCAGGGTGGTACAAGGAAGGACTTTCCCCATGAGGTGGTCCAGCAGTGCAGTGGGGGCCTAGGGTGGTTGGGCAGTCTCCATATTTGGAGGCTTTCAGGACCAACCTGGGTATAGCGCTGAGTAACTGGGTCTGGTCCCATGGCTGACCCTGTCCTGAGCAGAATTGGGACAGGATGAGCTCCCATGGTCCCTTCCAACCTGAATTATCCGAGAGGCCTATGAAATAGGGGGGGAAAAGAAGAGCTGATCAAAACACGTTACTCAAAAATGCAACGGTGGACACCCAGATGCTGAGGCTCTTAAACGTTTAGGTTTCATATTTTCTGTGGGCTTCCTAGACCAGGAAGCTGTTTGCCCAGTGGAGACTTGCTAGATTATATTTAAGCATTTGTATTTGTTCTGGTTGGCTAATTCCTGAAAATAATGCTGTGGGCTACTTTAGGTGCTTTTACTCTGGAGGACCTGATCCTGCTCATTTCTCCTAGTGCTGGAATGACCCTGGAGAGATTTGTAACTTCAGACTGAGGTTTCAAAGGTGAGTCTCTTTATTTATTATGGGGTTCTATTTTTATTACTTTTTAAAAGATTGATTTTACCCACTTATTTTTGAAAAATTTTTAGTCTAAGCTGGAGTGCATCTTAAATAGTATGCAGCTAGACTGAAATAGCAGGCTTTCAAGAATACTCTGGAAGATGCAGGGCTGCACTTTTCTTATAGGAAGAAGCAAGTAAAGCTGGGAAGATGGTTGTAAAATTCAGCTGCTGGTGCCACCTGAGCTCCATGAACGAGCAAAAGCACCTCTTTTTCTAGGTGCAAGAATGAGTAATGCATTGTGCTGGAGTTGGTGATTTAGGCAGATGTTCTTCCCCTTACGTTTTCAGCTGGTATGGCAGCTCCCGCAGTCAGCTCCTGAGGCTCGGCGGCGGCACACGAGCTGCTCATGCTGTCCTAACCCAGTGATGTGTCTAAGTGCTTAGAAACAGCACCCAGCTCTGTCTGCAAAAAGGAGGCAGAATTAGGAGAGGAGATGGTGTGTGGTGGTTTGGTGTGTCCTCGCAAGGAGGTCATTGCAAGATATGTAGGTCCAAGGGGTCACTGTGAGGTGGCCTGAGGTCCTGAGCTGCCCGCCGTGTTTGCACAGCTGCCCAGCACCGAGCAGCAGCTCCCATGCTTTGTGCTCGGTGTGTCCAGACCTGTGTGTTTTTGGAAGCACAAGGAGGTAGGAGAGGGCACGCAGAGACCTGGTGACCCCCTGACCGGGGTTAGCGTGAACCCCTCGAGTCTCTGTGCAGAGCCCAGTGCCTGCGGGGCTCTGTCCCCCAGGGCTCTCCTCATGCCTGCTGATGTCGGGTAAGCAGCAATGATTAATCCTTAGGGATTTAATCAGTTAGGGCTGAGTTTATTCCCCACCGTTTGCTTTCCTCACATTCATTCCTCCCTTTCTTGTTCAGATAAAGTGACATTCAGTAGAAACTTACAAAGGAGCTTTTTATCCCCCTTTCAGTGGTTTATTTGATTTTGCTGATCTCTCTAAACCATCATCAAACTGATTTTTGTAACCAGAAGCTGTGTGATCTTACTGCTTTCATTTTGCCGTGCGCTGGAAGAGCAGCTCAGGCTTGCAGAGCTCCGCGTTAGGACTCAGTCTGGGCGCGGGCGGGGTTCGCTGCCAGGAGGTGCCGGCGTGTTGCACCCCAGGTACCCGGGGCGCACGGCGGGGGGTTCGCCCGTGCTGCCGGGGCCGCGGGGATCGAAGCGCCGGTTTTCCCCGGGTTCCACTAGGGGCTGCTCGTGGACCGCGGCGGCGGCAGCCGGGCTGCCGCCTGCGCTCCCGGCCGGGCCCGGCCGGCAAGGCTGGCGCCGGTTTTCAGTTCATTCCCCTTCTGTTCTGTGAAATGGTTGAAAATGGACTGCCCCAAGCAATGAGACTCTTCTGAAATGCCCTAAAAATGCCTCCGGCGGTGCCACCGGTCCGAGGGTTGATCGTGAGGGAGAGCAGGCCTGGCAGCAGGCCTCGACTGGCTGCAGGAGGTGATGTGGCGCCGGGCGACGCCATCTTTGTTCTCACAGGAGGGACAGCCCGCTTGTAGTGTGCTTGGTGAGTCAACACCAGACACACGGTAGGTTGGACTAAGGGAAAGGCAAGGCTACACGGGTTCCAGCGGAATTTACAAAGAACCTCTGGTGTCCAGCATAAAACTCCATTTCATGTGTTGTGAAAGTGAAGTCACAGCAGTTACAATGTTTTGATAAAATGTTTCACCTACATAATTGGTGTCCTTGTAGGTTTCTTCTGTTTCTGCCACTCCTCAAGTGTTGTGGGTTTTTTTTTTTTTCCCTCCAAACTTTTACAGTAGCTACAGTGGGAAGAGCATGCTCACAGAGTTTTGGGGGAAAGGGGTTGGTTTGTCCCGGTTTTATTTTAGTTCTGAGTAGGCTTCAGGGGGTTTGTTGGTTAACCGGGCTGAAAGCACGTTTGTAACTCTGTAATAGTTGTGTGCTCTGTTGTCAAAAACCTTAACGAACCTTTAAGTGAGTCTAATTAAAGTAGCCTTTGATAATGGCAATAATAAAAGATTACTTTAATTTACACTGTTATGAAAGAATTGTGCTATTAAACATTACAGGAAATAGTGGAACTGCTTTTCCAGAGTAGATAGGAATTGCATGCTGTGCTTTTATGATCTCGGTGAAGTCCAAGTGATCCTCGTTCACGCCATCAGCAAGAACTCCAGAAACGAGGCAGTTCCTCCCTCTTCTGAGAGACCTGTGTAGTCCAGTTATCCTGTTCCGTGTTTCCAGCGTGCCCTGCTTCTGTAAGCCATGCGCATATGCCCCAAAAGCCGATTGTTTCAAGGCAGCTGGAGCCTGACAGGTTTTGTGGTGTCTGGACATCAAGCTTTGGGTTGGAAATGTTACAGTTTTTTGTTTGTTTGGCTGTTGTTCCCCC
>Ga0065711_1040401_pt1 | contig 17000 bp, 8 predicted proteins | sample Hoacrofraction12_FD_59098 | JGI IMG/M metagenome (GOLD analysis project Ga0065711, IMG submission 59098) | Hoatzin crop microbial communities from Cojedes, Venezuela - Epithelial fraction 12 v2 (version 2) | ecosystem: Host-associated > Birds > Digestive system > Esophagus > Crop | place... | reverse complement strand
CGGGCGGGGCAAGGCGGGGAGCCCACCGTCGGGGTCCGGGCGTCGTGCCCGGGACGCGGCCTTCGAGAAGAGCCGAGGGGCCCGAGGAGAAGGGAGAGCGAGCTTAAAGGGGGGAGGGGGGCCCGCGGCTTCCGACGGCCGGGGCGGACGCCAGGCGTTTGCGGACGTGTCCCGGGTTGATCTTGCTGTTGTGTGGTTGGTTTGATGAACTGCAGGTCTCCCTGACTTAGTCCCGGATCCCTATTACATCCAGGCGTCCACCTACGTCCAGAGGATGTCCATGTACAACTTAAGGTGTGCCGCCGAGGAGAACTGCCTGGCGAGGTAGGCATTGCCCCCGGCTCTCCGCCTCTTCGCTGCGGGTCCTGGGGCTCACCCGGAGTGCCCGAGGACACGGTGAAGGTACAGAGGAGCGAGGCCAGAGGGCTCTCGAGGAAACGTCGCCCGCTCCGTAGCCTTCTTCGAGCCTGCCTCAGATGGTGGGGTGTGCACGCAGGGAAGCGCTACCGCCATGTTAGAGAGACAAACCACAGATGCTTCGAAGAACCTGCATTTTGTGAAAAGTTATGCTGCATGTTTCTCTCGCAAGGATCGTTTGAACGTATCTGAATTTTGGAAAACGGAGGCAGCTAAAAAAAGCACTTGGATCTGGTGATTTTGATCTCTCTCCTCTAATCCAACCGGATCACATTCTACTTCATTTAAAAAAACCCAACCCTGACCTATTCGTAACTAGCACAAGTTACTATTAAAACTATAACGTGCTAATTGTTTCTGGGCCTATGCCTGGTAACGTCTCTTAAGACTAAAATCTCCCCGAAAAGTGTTTCATAGTCTTTTAGCGGGTTGAAATAACAGCTTTGCTATGAAGTTAGGTCCTGTCCAGTTGGCAAAGAGAGATTTTTCCTGTTTTGTTTGGAAAGGAATCACCGTGGCTGTTTTTAACCATTTTAACTTGTTTGATACCTTATCACGCAAAACAGATTTATTTACATATTAGCATCATTAATTGATGTCAGACCATTTCCAGGGTTGGGCTCTTTCTTCACTTGCTGGAAAAAGAAAACATGGCATAAGAAGCAGTATTTTTTTTATGCTAGCTTTACAGTGACGACTAACTGAAATGTTCTTGCTGGCTATCAGTTGATTAAAATATTCCAGTATATAAAAATACTGTTGATAATAGCTATGTGAAATAGGAAAATACAGCCCGAGGCATGTATTTATTAATTTCTTTTACAACAAAAACAAGCATCTGTTGTGTGATCTTACATACACATTGAGTTATTTCAGTGAACAGTAACTGATGAAATTGTATTTTTGGTACCAGAGTAACTTTACAGCTAAATGCTGATCTGCTTTGGGGGCGAAGGCAGAGAGTCAGCGGTCAAACTCCGGTTTATATTATTAGAAGCAGATCTGAATCTTATGCGGTTCTTGGTCTGACACCAGGCACTTCTGAGCACACCATGGAGAATTCTTCTGCCTCTCCAGTGCATGAGCTTTGTGGGGGCTGAAAAGATCTGTGCTATCAGTTGTTTCTGAGACAATATAAAGTGTTTTTTTAAGGTGTTTCTTGCATGTGCTTACGCTCTTTTTTTGCATTATTACAGTTCAGCTTATCGAGCAGATGTTAGAGACTATGACAATCGAGTGCTCCTGAGATTCCCCCAAAGAGTGAAAAATCAAGGCACATCAGATTTTCTGCCCAGCAGACCCCGTTATTCATGGGAGTGGCACAGCTGTCACCAGTGAGTGAAGTGCTCCTTATGGTACCTTCTAATTATCTTTTTCACTAACAACTTCTCACTTACAAGGTGACATTTTCTAAAAATGCAGTGAGGCGAGGGAAGCCGTGGGGTAACTTTAGCCTTTTACTGTCTGGTTAATTTTATGGTAGTCGTAATTATTCTTTATGAAACCAAAATGGATATGAAGCTTATCTACTAGTATAAAACTGTTACTGTATAAGTTCATTATAAATACCACTGTCAAAACTGATTTCAGACTTGTACCTTCTCCCTTTAAGTACACTTTACATAGGTTATAGTCCAGTGACACTTCAGTCATCCAGTAAATAACAGTCCCAATCATGTTAAAATAACTGTGGAAACCCTAAAAGGTACATTTACTAGCATGTTCCCTATAATACATCCTGACCCATACCTCTTGACCTGAATTTTATGGGTCAGTTCTTGACATGGAATGGTCTGGTTAATATGGAAAAGAGATGATACTCAGTTGGCTGATCCCATTATCAATATCATATCGTGATACTTTAACATAGCAGTATTGCTCTAGAAATAGCAAAATTACTGGAAACATGGCAAGGCAAACGTAGTAGAACATTTTCAACATTTTGGGAGCAGGTAGCACTGCAAACTTGTACCTTTTCATAAAATTCACATACAGCAGTTTGCAGGTTTGTTCCAATTTTTGCTATTTTGTAGCAGGACCAATTGTAAAACACTAAAAAGCTTACATTGCTTCCACTCACTGAAAGTACAATTCTGCTGATACAGGTACATAAGTGGTAACTTAATAATATTCTGTTAAAAAGATAATACGTAATATGGGCTTGATCTAAAGGCCCCTGGAGTCAATGGAATATTTCTGTCTAGCTTCAGAGGGTTTAACCTTTCAATGCAGTATCAGTATCATTAGACTGATACTAGTAGTTTATAAATCTTGTAAGGACCAAAACGCTAAAATAAATCAAACCAAATTAAAAAAGCCTCCATAAATGCTTTAGTTAATCCCCACTCCTGAAAAAATCCATCAGCAACAACAAAAAAACCCCAACTCTGGTGCTTAAAAAGCTCATAAATTTGGATAAAGAGCGATTGAAATCTTCCACTTGTAGAAAAGCAGTTTCTTACTCTGCCACGACAGCCCAGCTATCACTATCCAGATGCAAAGTGTCTCTGATGTTGATTCAGTTCTTGGACAGAAAATACATTGCCTACCAAAAAAATGCATTTCTTGTGATTATTTCCATGGCAGTGAAACAAGCTCATTTGGAAATGAACTATAACTGCCAATTAATTTGGCTAGCATCGGACTTCAGTGTTAGTCATCATCATCTGTGGACTGGTTTTAGTGTTCTTGACATGCGTGCTTGTGAGGCATGTGTGCTCCTCTTTGTTTTGACAATATGTTTGAATTCTGTTTAATTATGTCTTTTTCATATACCTCTTGAGCTGAAAGCACTCCTAAATAACAGCAGCCACATGCTGCACAGACAATGTGCAGGTAGATAGCACAAGTTTAGTCTTCCACATGTTTGGAAAAAGTGAAATTACAAGAATAACAGGAGTTGGAAGTCCACAGTAAGAGCTAGAATTGACTTTATGTGAGAGCAAGAAAAATGCATCACTGTGCTCAGGTCAAAAGAATACACACTTTTGAAATAGAGACTGCATTAAGTATAGACTACAAAAAGTGTTGACAATGGGTGAGATCTGCATTGCTAGTACACAGAAACCGATTTCTTTATGCAGATTTTTGTTTTCTGAAGTTATGGATGTGTTACATTGATTAAGAGCCATGGAAATGTGAAAGTAAATTTCTGGGTTTTTGCTAGCAGGTAGCAAACTTCCCTGGAATTTATAATATGTAAGGTAAGCATTCCTAGCAAAACTCTGGCTAAAGGCAGTTATAAGATGTATAATTCAAATATGAACTACTTAATACTTGCTATTATTATTGGAAAAGAGCTGAAACAGGAAATTTTGGAAAAATGGTGCTGCTGTGGAGTCATTCCCTTAACAAATTAAAATCTATTATGCATTTAAAGAAGATGGCATTTTTATAGTAATTGAAAATTAGAACAATGGAAATTTAATTTAATTGAATGGCCAGTAATAGGAAAGCATGCGAACACACAAGTTCTGTGTAATAAATAAGATTTGGCCAGACCTAACAGAAGGTAGATCAAGCAGAAATACGTTAAAATGTTATTGACAAGATCTGATCCATCTTTAATGAGGAGGGACTTTTTACAAGGGCATATAGTTATAGGACAAGGGGTAATGGCTTCAAGCTGAAAGAGGGGACATTTAGATTAGCTATTAGGAAGAAATTCTGTACTGTGAAGGTGGTGAGGCACTGGCACAGGTTGCCCAGAGCAGCTGTGGCTGCACCCTCCTTGGCAGTGTTCAAGGCCAAGCTGGATGGAGCTCTGAGCAACCTGGTCTAGTGGATGTTGTCCCTGCTTGGGGCAGCGGGGTTGGAACTAGATGATATATAAGGTCCCTTCCAACCCAAACCGTTCTGTAAGTCATTCTATGATTCTATGATAATAATACATCTATGGTTTAACAGACATTATCACAGCATGGATGAGTTCAGCCACTATGACTTGTTGGATGCAAGCTCACACAGAAAGGTTGCTGAAGGACACAAAGCAAGTTTCTGTCTTGAAGATACCTCCTGTGATTATGGATATTATAGACGGTACGCATGTACAGCGCATACGCAGGTAAGAGTTGATTTGGAGACAACCATGTTTGTTTTCCTCCTCTAATTTAGCTTTGGATATTTTTTTCTACCAATCATCTGCTACCGTAAATTATCTGATGCCCTAACTAGCTCTGAAATTCTCCATCGTAGAGGCCAGGATAGCAGCTTGGTGACTTATAATTTACCCAGGTGCTGCTAAATGTGGGTGTCTCATTAAAATGCAGGGACACTCATTAGCATCACTGGTAACTGAACTGTATTAAAACACACCACAAGCTCTTGTGGTTATAGGACTGGTCAAGGGAGCTAAAGGGAAGTCAAGACAGAATCAGTGAAGAAGTCCCCCACAAACCGCTTGGTGATGTCCTCGGCTAGTCTCAGAGCTCACAGCTAGTATTTTTCTCCCTTGCAAGAGCATGAGGCTGCCAGGTGCTGAATTCCCTTAATACCTATAGCTACCGGCTGGCAGTCCAACACAGAAAACTTACAGTGTAGTTTTATGCGTCTATAGAAGGCTGTTAAAGACAACGGCAGCCATATGAACATTATGATGGGTCATATACAAATGTAAAGCAAGGTGTTAGGCCCTATTAAGAGAAAAAATAAAAAATGGAATGTACTATTACGATATTATGCAAATCCATGGTAGACTCTTACCTTGCATAGTGCATGATGTTCTGGTCACCACCTCTCAAAACTGCCACAAAAAAGCTTAAAAAACCCAAACTAACCAACCCCAGGAGAACAAGGATGATCAGCAGTGTAGTATGGCTACCACACTAAGAGATTTCATAGACTATTCCATTTGGAAAACCAGAAGTAATACCACATCTTGAGTGGTCCTGGATAGAAAGAGGGAGTTGTTGATATTCACTGGTTCTCACAGTACAAGAATCTAAGGATATCCAAAAGAACTGTCAGACAACAGCTTTAAAACAGAGGAGAGTACTCTTTTGACTCATGAATAAAGTATTAAACTCCTTGCCATAGGATATTGCAGACATCAAAAACATCTATATGGGTTAAAAAAATATTTAGACAAAGTAATGGAGGCTATTAAACACAAAAATCTGATGGTACCCCATGTCTTAAATACAGTTAAATGCCTGGTGGAAGGAATTTGCCTGGGTAAAGCACATTACACATCCCATTTCTTACATTCTTTTCTCCTCAGGCATGAGCTGACCACTGTTGGAGACATGACACTGAGCTTGATGGATCTGTGGTTTAACTCAGTGTGGCCATACTTATACATAAACTTGTATCCCTTATTCTGTAGTTTTTAATCTAGGAGGTAGTTATTTTATCACAGAGAAATGACAACTGTGCTTCACTGGCTGACATGTCCACATTTGAATTTTAAATATAATGAATGATCTGCAATACATAAATGCTTTGAAGAGGTTTTGTAAATATCTTTTCTCCTTCTGTATACTATGACATCTAACTAAGCAACATACATATTTTACAGCTGGAGTATTTGTGTCACTAGAATCATGGCTGTGTCAGCGTTTCCACTGGAAGCCCATATTTCAGGGGTTTGTAATTGGACTGTAAAACTTTCCTCCAGCCTCAGACTTGGCACATACATGCTAGAGTCTGAGCTGATCACCAGCTGGGTTGAGAGGGAATTCCTGCAGGACCTGGGTTTTGTGCACTCTGTGTGTTGCCAGAACAGATCAGCTTTGCCCAGAGCAATCTGTATCAGTCACGCTTAAAGACACTGGATTTTAACCACCGAAACATATATGAGGATTCTTACTAATGTTCGTAACAGCAAAGAATTTTTCAGAAAAGATTCATCTGGAAGAAAGGCTACATTTTCAGTTCCATCAGATTCTTGTGTCACTGTTTGCCTGAAGAGACACCATTTCCTTGCAAATATCAATGTGAAAATAGCCCCACACTCTACTACTATGCAGAGATGGCACTTTGGCAGAGTACATCTATAGCAAAAAGTCGTGTGATTCGTAAGGGTAAAGGCAGGTTCCAACATGGTGATCAAGTTTGTGCTCAGGGACCTCAGAAGCTATTTACTTGAGATTCACAGATATTTAGGTCCAGTATTTGGTCAGTTTTGTGGTGTTTTTTCCTCACCATTTGTAAAGAACAGTGAGTAAAACATCAACAATATTTGCATAAAAGGAGTACTGTAACAAGTGCTAACAAAATACAGATATCTCACAGAAGAACATCAATAGCGCGGGCGTTTCTTATGCAGTGGTAATACAGTGCTGCCTATAAAAGTGATTTGTTAGACTTACATATTCTAGTGCAGATATTCAAATAAACTGCCAAGATAAAAAAAAACTCATTTCCTGAGGTAATTTTCTTAGTGAAAGGTGATGGTTAAGTGAACTTCAGTCTGAGTGTCTCTAATGTCTAGAGTGCTACTATTCCTAATGATTTTTTGACATCCATCTTCACTTCATTTTTAAGGGCCTGAGTCCTGGCTGCTACGACACTTACAATGCTGATATAGATTGCCAGTGGATTGATATTACAGATGTAAAACCTGGAAATTACATTCTGAAGGTAAGGGTTTTGGAAGTGGGGAGATTTGTGGGGTCTTTTTTGTTTGTTTTTTAAAGAAGTAAATCATATGCATATAGAATTTTGAATGAAAGTTATCAACTCAAACCTGGAAGTAGACAACACTGTGCTTTCTCCCCTTAAGGTCAGTGTAAATCCCAGCTATTTGGTGCCTGAATCCGATTACTCCAACAATATAGTGCGCTGCGATATACGCTATACAGGCCACCATGCGTATGCCTCTGGCTGTACAATTTCACCGTAAGTACACTCCTTTATCTTTGCAACTGTTTTATATTCACAGGACTAAAGCTGACAAACAGATTTGTAAAGCTTAGAGATTTATTTTGTATTGAAAAAAATAACTCCCACCATTAATTCTAGTGACATCAGCTTCTTCAGTATATTTTTTCTTGGGTTTCAGGATCTAGTGTGATACTTCAGATGGTACTTTTCAAAGGTCTTTTTTGGCAGGAATGATGGGAACGGTTGCTTCACTGTTGACAAGTGCATAGTTATCAGCAATTCAAATCCTGACCTCCGGTAATTAAAACTGTTTCTGTAAGGCTAGCACTGATTTTTAAAAATTATTTTGTCTTGAAAAACAATCATAAGTGAGAATTTTGCTCTTGCAATTGTGCCATCAGGATATATAGCACTTTTAAAATTGCCACTACTGTCTGGGCTGCTAGATAACTACCTCTGGCTCATGCCTTCTTTGTATTTGCACTAAAACCTTTCTGTGCTTATTCAAGACCCATTTATAGCATCCACACAGAACTGTTGAGCAGTTACAGAGCTCTTAAAACATTCTGCAAAATCCCACACGTGTATGTTACTTTGCTGCTGCTGCTGACACAGCAGCTATCCTCCTTGAAACAGTTCTTCCAGACATACTCCATTTACAGTTTAGTTCTTTGAATGTTTGAACAATGCCACAATTATGCCTCTCCCCCCTGCCCCCGCAAAGGCAAATTCATTTAATTAATGCTCTCATGGTAGACCTACTGTAGCTTAGTATCTATGAAACACACACACAAAAAGCAATCAGTCTTCTGTTACACTGAGGTAAGCAGTTCTCAGGATTACGTATTAGTTGCTCATACAAAATATTTATCAAGTGGTTTCATTTTCATTACATAAGGAGTGAGTATCCACATTGTATAGAGGTTCATGTGAGAGAAATTCCAGAGCAGTAAATGAAAAGTAAAATAAATGACCAGTGTAGTCTGCTATAACAGCATCAGTGAAACAAACATACTGAATTAATGTGACTATTGCTTAATTAGCCTTTAAAATATTCATTACTTCCTTTGTATTAGAAAACCAGTAGTTAAATGAGACTGAAATGAGAAACATCTTTTCACACCAGTGTGGAAATCTGTATGTATAATCACACTTTGGTCATAAACGTGTGAAATGAAATGGCTGCAGCAAAATCCTCTGTTTGCTGTTGTGGTGTGGTGGTGAGACTTGCAGGAAACAGAGGAAGAAGAACAACAGGCATCCTGCAGGTCATGAGCCATTATTTTTGTCAGACCTGTGACAGCAGCTTTTAAAACATTTTTCTGTAACAGGACTGACTAATTGGTACTTCTAGGAACACCATAACTGCTCACATTCACGTTGAAGGGTAATTTATGCTTCACGCCTTTAATTTTTAGTCTCCCCATCTTACCCCTGTATTTGTTATCACTAAATATATTCATGCAGGTTGAGGCAACAAAACTTCTGCTATTGTTTGTTGACCTGAGCCTTGAAGCTCACAAAAGGGTATTTAGCAGATAGTCCTTTTGTATCTGCTTGGTTATCTGCCTAACATTGTTTCTTTTCTTTCGACAGATACTGAGAAAGATGCAAGAAAATGGATGAGACCTTGCCAAATGTTTTGAACTGAAGTATCGTTATATAAACTTCAATAAGATGTAAACACTATAGAAACAAAAGTACAGAACATACACACATACACTCACACACCTTATGTGATTTTGAAGCACCTAGGTGCTTCTTAACCAAATCTGCAACTGGATTTTAAGCGTTTAAATTGGCATTGCTTTTATTACTGTTGAAATGTGTGGAACTGGTGATTCATGCACAGATACTTTAAATTTTGAAAATCTAACTCATTCATAAAAACATGAGCATTTAACTCCTGAAAATTTGGAGTTTAGGTGATAATAGACTTCAGTGGGAGCATTACTGGTGAATGAGTTGAACACATTTTAAAAGGTAGGAAAAATTTATGTAAAATGAATTAAATAAAATGCAGTAGAAAGTACTAATGACAGCTATCTCGGAAAATACCAGAGTGAAAACCAGCTTAAGAGTAATGCTACAGTACCATTAAAACTTGCTAGGACACGTTGATATGAATAAGAAAAGTACGTTCAGTTTTCAAGGAATATTAACATATAGCAGAGAAATACATATATATATATATATCTCAGTTATACCCCTGCAAGAAAAGTTATGTTTACATTTTTAATACATTAGAAGTTTTTCCATTTTCTTAAGTAAAAAACAGATGGGGTTTTGAAAGAAACTTTTCATCTGTGGAAATGAATTAAAGAACTTAACCACCTTTCTATGTTCAAGAGATTTGTCAAGGTGGGGCTTTTAAAAGACTTCTGCAAACTTAATGTGGACAAAAATAAATACCTGTCAAGAAAAGGGCTCTTGGAGATGATGAAGAGTCCCTGAAGTAGTCATCTGTGAAACACATCCAACTTGAACAGGTTAACCATTAAAATAATACAGGCAATTAACTCAGGTGGCACCACAAACAGAAGTAGGTCAGAATCTATAACAAAGTATTTTTATCGTGAAGAAGCCTACTGCCTGCTTCCCCCTTAAGTACTGTATTTGACTTTAAAAATGTATATCTCAGTATTCAGACAATGAAGTTGAAAATATACTATATATAGAGGGAGAACAAAAGTCAATGTATTTAACATCCTACTTGAGGCTGTTCAGGAACCAAATGTAACATTGTTAAGGGGAAAAGCTTCCAGCCCAAATTAAAGTTTTTGCTGAACTGCTTGACTGGTGCTGGGTACACCACTCCTCCTCCCATCCCCAAGTTGTTTTGCTTTTGCAGTGCACCCTGCTGTAAGCTACAGTAGCTGTGATTTTGTTTTTAAACTGTGAAATAACACATCACAAGGGGATCTGGTGTTTTTTTCAGAAGATTTCTTATCATGTAAAATGAAGGATCGACTTTTGAAACAAAGGGACCTAGAAATATTAGCATTGGTTAAGTTTAATCAGCAGTTCAAAACACCTAATGAAACATGGAAAGCTCAATATCTTTTAAAAATCCCTGAAAAATAGACATACTATTTAGTACAGTTAAAAATGAGAAATCTGAGGAGTATGGAGAGGTTTTATTATCACTATTGAGAATACTTCAGGCAGTATCTGGAAGTATTTTATGCAATGGAACCCTATGAATGTAATTTGGAAGTTTTATGAATTAATCATAATATCATTTAAGGATCAGCTTGTTCTTTACTACATATAAGCTTATTTCGTGATTATAAAGTACTTCCATCTTAACTGTAACTCGTTTACAAATTTGCACAACTAACATACATACTTAAAAAGAATTAAGAACCAGCATCCCAGTGATTACTGCCCAACATTGGGAGTGGGTGCAGAATGAATATGATTTATACCTGCAGGTCCCTTTTTGTTTGCTGAGAGATCCATTTTAGCAATCAGTCACCAGTATGGGCAACGAACAGAAGAAAAATTTGGAAACTAGATTTATTAGAAAGCCATTTATTACGTCTGCAAAAATGATAGTCTGTGTAAAGCCTAGGCTTCTGACATCTCAGTCCAAAGGGTTTTTAAGATTAAGAGGTGTTAAGGAATGCAAGTGTATTCACCTTTCGATAGACTTAATGTCAAAATTGGGGTGAGAGTCTTGACAGCAGCCTGGGCAATGGACACAAAAGCTACTGTAATGGAAGCTAGGCTGTGGGCACGGGCTGCTTCCTGGTGAGAGGTGGTGTGCTTGTACCTCATTGTGCCTGATGCTGAATGTGGGAAAAGAGAGCACTAACTGGACACAGAGCAGCCACAGAAATTGAGTTTTTCCCTCGGCTTACGAGGCAGTAACCTGCTCATGTCTATACCCAAACTACTTGCAGAACTCCACTGGAAGTCAGCAAGGAGCCAGAGGACCTTGAGCATCTGTGTAGGTGGAGCAAGTTGTAATACTGGACTTAGTCCTTTCAGTGGGAACGGCCTGGTTCAGAAAGGTGTTGAACGCCGTAACTTTGAATATTGGGGATATTGTTGCTACAAAAATGTAGCTTTTTTTCCGTAGCAAAATATTGTATTTGTTTTGAAATGTGTGTTAAGCAACATGACAGTGATGTACAATAGCACAAAAATTGCCTAAGGTAACATGAACAGTCTATTTAGAAAAACAAGGGATTTTAGGATTAAAAAAAATGAAGGAATGTGACTTTAACTTCCCCTGTTTAACTACAGCAAATCACAAAGCAGTAGAAGAGTTTATTATTATATAGCATGTGTAGAAGTAGTTCTAAATAGGGGAGTGCCAACCAGTATTTTCAGTATTTTGGATCTGCAGTTTTGACCCAGACACCTTAACTGACTTTTTTCATACTGGAATATATTTATGGGATTACGTGTATTTTTGTTGAAAAACATTTATAAAAACTGTTTTGATAAATGCTTATTTTTTACGGCAAATTATATTTTGGAATCCTTTCTACCAGACATTGGGCTTATTCCCATCATCTTTGAAAGGCATCTTGCCATTGGTCTCAGTGGGAGCAAAATCAGATCTGAATTTTGTGAGAATTCTAGTATAAATTTGCTGTCTTGCAGTCTCAAATTTCCTTTGAAAAGCCAAATCTTAAGAATGTGTGTGAAGCAATTATCTCCCACATTTCAGATCTTTAGATAAAAATTGCACATAAGGAACATATTGTATGTCAGGCTCATTAGGCTCATTACAGGAGGGGTTTGTTACGTATTTTTTTTTAATCCTGAAATACATTTGATATTTGCGTATTTCTAGAGGGAAGTGTAACAAAAATGACAGATTGGTCACCAAGGGAACCAACGTACTGTGTAGATGATGTTTTTGTGTTAGTAAAAGTCTACTCATTTTTTCTCTGCTCCAGAGTTTACTATGCAGTGTCGAATGAGTGCAAACACCACATGTTCCTTCCTGTAGTCATTCATGCATTGTTTGCAGTGTGCTCATTCAAAACCAGCAGGGTGAATTTCATAAATGAGACATTGAAAGGTGGTTTATCCTGTGTCTCACATTTATGCCGATAAGGCATTTTCATTTTCTCCAAATCCTAAAAGGTGCTGAAAGATTTTAACTTGAATTAAAATCAAAGAGTATGTTATTGGGAGGTTTTTATTATGCAACTAAATGCTACAGATACAGTGAAATGCCACTTGTTTTTGCAACTTTTTTGAAGATTTTCATTATTTCCTTCACTTTTCTTCCAAGACTCTTAACTTCAGTAACTTTGCATCTTTATCTGAAGAGCTCTAATTTATACTATTCAGGCACTAGCTTTGTATTCTTCATTGCACTTTCATATTCTTGTGTTACATGCCCGTATTATGGTTGCAAGTTTATGTGAAAATGACTTGAATAAAAATGTTTCAAGCGTTCTACCTGTCAAAGTATTATACTTAATGCATAGGCCAGATCCATCTGTCAGTAAGAAAGCTTCAATTAAAGTTGTTACATCTATGTGAAAATGAGGAAGATTCTGTCATGGTGACATGGTCTCAAAAAAACCGCCAGAAGTTAGAAACAAGAAAGAAAAAGTTGAAAGGCATGATAAATTACCTCTCACACTATATGAAGGCTTAACACTTGAAGGCATAACAGGATGAGGTATAGTTCATCTGGATACAAGATTTCCTTACCCTATCGGCTGTCTCTGTAGGAACAAAAACTTGGAAGCTACTCCCAGAATTTCTGCTCCAAAAACTTTAATGGAAAGAACATTTGACCAGCCCATGCTAGAAAGTCTATATACTCTAGAAAATTGACTAACACATTTAACATTCAGTTACTCCAAAAATGTTCTATCCTCCATTATTTACATTCTCTGAGTACAAACCAATGTCGTGCTGCCTCTTCAGTCTGTATGCTAAACTGATTAAATAGGCTGAATTGTGAAGCCGCTCCTGTCCCTTCACTGGGGGGTTAATACAGAAGAGCACAGTTACAAATTTTGGAATGCTCACTCTAGTGTTAAACACTTAAGTATCAGCTAATGGCACTCTTGGCTTTGAGTAAATGGGAGATAAAAATGGTGTAATACCTTTGAAAATTCATAAAATAAATGTAGAATTATTTCAGATATAAACAATATGGTGATGATGTTTCTGCAATTTACTTCACGAAATTATTCCTGTACTACCACATATTAGAGCTAAAAGCTTCAAACTGAGAAGAAACTGCCCTAGAGTGCAGAACTTGGTGTGGATCTGAATCCATGCAACTACACAAATGCAGTCAAAAATGCATACAATTACTGCAGAAAGCATATTCAAATTTATTGAAAATTAAGCATCTCCGAGTTCACAAGTATCTTCTACTTGCTATTCTACAGTCTCATTTTCACATTAGATCACCTGCCTAGTATCACAAAATGATCTATCACCAGTCTACAATTAGAAAGCAGCTCAACGCTTTCAGTTAAGATGGTATTGCTGTAATTTGAATTTAAGCCCTATTTCTCCTGGTCTAATCAGTCCGTAAAAACTGATGAGAGAAATATTTATGCCGGTCTGGAAATCTTCAAACTGGTGCTATCAATAGTACACCTGTCTTTCTTCTTCTTAAAAAAAAAAAAATCACATTTAAACTAATACTGACTCTCTTAAAAGATATGGAAAAATCGGATACTGTTTTGTCCGTAAGTCTGAAGTGAAAAAACTGTGCGCCTGAAGCGGTCTAGTAGTATCTGACAGTATGTACCCTTACTGAGAACCTTTCTTCTATGGTATGGTACTGAACTGCAAAGCATAGTTCTCAAGATTTTTGAAATCTAATCACAGAATTAAATGATTTTCCATATCACTATAAAAATAAACAGGTAGTGCTTTGTGAGAGGTCTCTGTCTAAACACTATTACAGATACAAGTTACTTTAAAATCACGTATATACTGAAAACGTTATGTTGTTATGATCAGGAGAAAATGTTCCAAACTTTTATCAACAAACTCCAGGCAAGTTCATTGGGTTTATCAGTTCACAAAAAAATGCCCAACTGCACATAAAAAATATCATCAAGTCTCAACCACCACTACTCATTTGTATAATGCATTACGGCTGTGATCCAGGTGAGTCACTAAGCGCCAGCTAAAAGCAGTAGTAACCCATTAAAATATGAAGCAATGCCAGTAACCTAATCTTTCTACCCTCATTCATGTTCACTGTATGTTACCTTTTTTCGTTTCTCTAAGAGCTCAGAAGTGTTTCTGAAGACAAAAAAATATGTTTTGGTAAGTCAGGCTTCCTTCAGGAAGAATTCTATGGCCACAAATTACAGCTGTGAGAACGGAGTAAGAAACTTGCTCAGATGCCAAGATAAACCAATGTTTCTATCTCTCCAAGCACATGCAGAAAAACACTTTAGAACACTAGCTCCTTAAAGCGTCTTTTTTTTTTTTTTCCAAATTATTTGCCATCTTTAACTTTTTGGTCTTTAATGCAAATGAACTCATAAAATAGGGTGCTCATCTGCTAAAAGAAAGATAAGCTGTCCATGAAAAGCTGTATTATAGCCAATGACATCTACTAGAAGAAACTTTTGTTGCCTTTTATTGGAATGAGAGAAGTCACACATAAAATATTTGTTTGGCTTAGCATTCGGCTAGGATTTATTTATTTATTAATTTAAAGTATTAATGATTAGCATTTACATTTGTAAATTTAAAGAGTAACAGGTAAATGCATGGCTTTTTCTACAAAATACGATCCTTCCCTACAAAACCACAGTAAACATGTTTCCATGTTTTATTTTGATGCTTCTGGCCTTAAACGTTGTTCCACATGGTACAGTGAAAATAACAACAATGAAAAACACCGGGAAATGGAAGGTTATTTGAATTTGTAATTCCTCTGAGCGGCAGTGCCATTCAGGAAGATAATACCACATATACTGACATTTGTTTAAGATGCAGAAAAGAAGCCTAACTGAGTAGGGCAAGGACATGCCAGATAATACTACAAAATGGACCAACTGGAACGTTTAGCCTTCAAGAACTTAACTCAGGGTGGAAGAATAGGCAGAAATTGCTGGACTATAAATATTAAGATACAAAGTCTGCAAGGGGGAGGGAGAGAGGTGGCCATACCAGTAACAGAGTAATACTACATTAAAAAAAACTTGCTCCTGCTATTTGACTCTAATGTCATCCCAAGTGGAATACACTAAGGTATTACACAGGGACTACCTGTTTTACGACACAGCCAGTAACTCCCCTGTGGAGCCACTGCTGGTTAGTGAGTCATTGCTTGACTCAGTCCTAAGTATACAAGACCACAAGGAGTAGGTAAGGTAGGAAGAGACCTCTGGATATCATTTAATTCAAACCCACTGTCCAAGCAGGGTCACCTCAAGATGGTTGCCCAGCATTGTGTCCAGTCACGTTCTGAGGTATCTCCAAGGATGGAGACTCCACAGTCTGTCTGCGCACCTGTGCCAGTGCTCAGTCACCTTGACAGCGAAAAAAGGGTTTTCTTGCTTAAGTAGAATTTCTTGTATTTCAATTTGTGCCCACTGCCTCTTGTCCTGCCACTTGATAGCACTGAGTCTGGCTCGATCTTCTTGACCCTCCGACTCCCCTCCCCATATTTATACACATTAACAACATCCCCTCAAGCCTTCTCCTCAACAGTCCCAGCTCTTTCAGTCTCTACTCCTATGTCATATACTTCAAACCCTTCATCGTCTTAGTCACCCTTTTCTGGACTCCTTCCAGTCTGTCCTTGTCCCTTGTGTACTGGGGAACCCAGAACTGGACCCAGCACTTCAGATGTAGCCTCACCAGTGCTGAGTACAGGGAAAGGATCACCTCCCACATCCTGCTGGCAACAATCTTTCTAATGCAGCCCAGGAGGCTGCTGGCCTTCTTTGCCAAGACATAGAAAAAGACTGGTTTTCATAAGAGTGTAATATGTAGGAAAGACTTCTACACCTTAAGGTATGACAGATTCCACAAGTTTACATGGATTGAAGAGTAGACAAATCTGCAGAAAAGAAAGACATCGAGGATTATTAAACACAATAAGCTACAATATCACAAGATGTCCCTGAGCTATAAAGTCGGAAGCTTGACGAGTTGGAAACTGGATGATGTCTCACTGTATGCTTCCTCTACTCCTATGCTTAAAGGATCCCTTTTCAAGTACTATTGAAGATACTAGGCTAGATGGACCTTTGATCTGATGCAGGGCTATTCTTAGGCATTACAAAATGCCTCATGAATTGTACAGTGTCTTATCTTACACCTACTGCAGTCATTTACCAAGTTTCTCAATTAATTTGATTATGAAAGATACAAGATTATGAAAGACAACTGTATTTACATAAACAACACTGTTAAAGATTAATGACAAGTTCAGAACTTGTTTCAATCAAGCAGTAGGAAAAGCCCATGAAGAAAAATCCAATGAAGATTTTACATCATAACCCAATCAAATGAACTCAAGAACTCAGAACGGCACTTCAAAGTCAAATGTCTCTTAGTGCACAAAGACCTTTTAGTTTTTCAGCATTCTTTCAGAAGGTGCAAGACAAACATGCTGGGAGCACCCAGATATATCCACCAGGACAACAGTATTAAAGACACTATTTCAGTTCTTCAAATTGGCTGTATAATCGCAGAATCACAGAATCACAGAATAGTAGGGGTTGGAAGGGACCTCTGTGGGTCATCTAGTCCAACCCCCCCGCCGAAGCAGGGTCACCTACAGCAGGCTGCACAGGACC
>Ga0065711_1040400_pt1 | contig 17001 bp, 12 predicted proteins | sample Hoacrofraction12_FD_59098 | JGI IMG/M metagenome (GOLD analysis project Ga0065711, IMG submission 59098) | Hoatzin crop microbial communities from Cojedes, Venezuela - Epithelial fraction 12 v2 (version 2) | ecosystem: Host-associated > Birds > Digestive system > Esophagus > Crop | place... | reverse complement strand
TCTGAGGGTGATGGAGCACTGGAACAGGCTGCCCAGGGAGGTTGTGGAGTCTCCTTCTCTGGAGATATTCAAGACCCGCCTGGACAAGGTCCTCTACAGCCTACTGTAGGCAACCCTGCTTCGGCAGGAGGGTTGGACTAGATGACCCACAGAGGTCCCTTCCAACCCCTACCATTCTGTGATTCTGTGATTCTGTACTTTGCAGCACTACACTGTAATACTGTGCATTAGTATGCTCACATGAATATTATGGAAGACATGACATTTAGCAAGATGTTGCATTAGACAGAGTGGGAGATCACATTTGAGAAGCATGTTTGATAGATATATATTTTTTCAATATCACTATATTACCGGGGTATTATTGCATAAGTGTATGCTATAATGTTTATATATATATTGCATAAGTGTATGCTATAATGTTTATATATATATTGCATAAGTGTATAATACTGAAGTATTATTCCCTAAGTGTATGCAAATGCACCTATCTATCTATGAATACAAGAACCACAAATATGCATGTTATTTTCCAAGACATACTTAACAGGTTTGAAGCTTGAGCCATGCCAATGGAGATCAGGGGCGATCCTTCATACGTAGCAGACTGGATGCTAGGTTCACCAGGACTGAACTCTGCCCAAAGACTGGAAAAGAACAGCAATATATAAAAATTTGTTACTAATATAAATGTGCCTGTCCCACACCTTCTGAGATTTCAAAGCAATACTGGTTTCTTTGACAGTATGATCAATGCTTCAAGATGAAAATGAAGGCATCAAGTGCCCTTATTGTCTCTTATTTTATTTATATTTACATTACTTCATTTCAGTACCTGTGCTGGAGGTGAATGGTCTTGTGTTACCCAGTCATGCCCCGGGACTTGCAGTATTGAAGGAGGCTCCCACATTTCAACATTTGATGAGAAATATTATTCCTTCTTCGGAGACTGTAGCTATGTTCTCACCAAGGTAAAAATGAATCACAATCTTTCTGAAACTTAGAGGGTCAACATGGAGCCTTAAATGGATTCCACGGGGCCTTCTGTTAGGGTTATATTAACTAAACATATTGTGGTAGTTTTGTGTTCTTTGATCATCGTTTAAGAATTCTACTGAGTTTTTAGGTTCCATGAAAAAACTCCATTCTTCCCACTAGTGTTCTAACAAAATATTTCCTGTCTGTTGTTTTATAACTACTTCTTTCTGAGCAATATGCTATTATGTCCGTTGGTACTGTCCTTTTTGTCACAGTCAATATAGTTCAATGGCTTGATTAACAATAATTCGTAATAGAATTACTATTATACAAAATTCATGGGAGAGGACTTATTTCACTAAGATGATCGACCTTTCAAATAGTCTTTCCCAGTAAACACAGAAGTCACTAGAGTCTAAAAGCAAAAATCTAAGAATTCGTAAGTGTATTCTAAAACCTGAATTAGAAATTGATGACTTACAAAAATATCTAAGATTTACTGGAGTATTTAGATTTGTAGGGACTGAATTCTGAGTAGATATATCTAAAATAATGACTACAGATTTGCATATTTCAGAATCCTAAGTATATTTGTTGTTTTTTTGTATTGGATGAATGATGTAAACAGCTTTCATAAAGACTTCATATTAAATAAAACCTATTCTCAAAAAGTTTAAACTGAATGTTACCAAGAAAGAGAACCATAACAACTTAGAAATGAGCTATAATGAGGTAATTTAAAAATAGATTAGACAAAATCAATTAAACTTTTTGATGACATACACAAGCACTGGGCTCAATCCACAATGGGAGCATAGGTCAGACTTACACGTTAAACTCCCATTTTGGCATCAACACATAAAATTAGATTCTCAGATGCTCTGGAGGTACCAAAAACCCTACACTTGAACACAAAAAGTCAAAAAGCCCACAATCTTAACACTAAATTTCAGATGGCTGTAGTTCTGCATCTCAGTTTTCCTCTATTTAATCTTCATTATGCCAAGAAAGTGATAAGACATGCTCAGAATCGTAGCCTTCTGCATGTTTCCTTGTAACATCTTGGCCATTAAGCACACTTTGAATATAGCTCACAAGACAGACCCCAACAAAAAGCAGAACCAAGATAAAAACTGAATTTTGCCATTAATCAGTTGCTTAGCGAAAAGTGATTTTATCTTAATTTTCTCCTATGAGAGCACATTTAAATGCAAAAAGTTAAAAAGGAATGTCCAAATCACCAAGCACTTTGGTAATTTATTCATTGCAGAAGAGACTGGAAACAATTTCTCTCCCACGTAAACACCATAACCAAAGGGCAAAAGAGGCACACTACTTTCTTCTTCTCTAGCGTATTAAACTATTATTACCTAAACATTAGGAAGTTTTAATGTTCAGCTCAGTGTGTTTAATTTCCCCTTAAATGTCAGAAGTAATGGATAACTTCCACTGTCCAGACTGCATGAATGTCAGATTACCTGATGACTGTATACATATATGTAAGAACATATGAGCAGGAAGAAAAGGAATAAGCAATATTTTAGAAGAATCACTTTACTAAGAATGCAATTTGAGTGTGAACCTTTTTAACATAACAATATTTTAATATAACAAATCCTTTTAACAATATATTTTGTTTTCTTCTTCTAGCTCTGTGACAGCAATGAATTTACGGTGCTGGGAGATATACGCAAGTGTGGCCTGACTGACACTGAGACATGCCTGAAGGGTATAGCCATCAGCCTAAGTGGAGGACAAACTGTAAGTAGCAAATGTAGACACCTAACATTCTGCAGAGATGCTTTCAAAGCTTAACAGACAAATAGTTTTCAAATGACACTCAACAGCACAGACAGGAAATCTGAACTGATTTTTTGTTTTATCTCATTTAAGCATTATTCAAAGAAAAATTGAGAAAAATAGGTACATTGGAAGTGAAGGTCTTCATAGTTTTCTGTCATTTAGTAATCTTTGGGCTTTTGCTTGTTTGTTCTGACAGTCAATGGACTATAATAATAAAGATTAAAGAAATAGTATGGGAATGAAAACATCATCATAGTCTCCTCCCACTTGTTTTTCATTTATCCTGAACAATAGTAGATATAAAACATTTGGAACGTGGTTTACCTTTCTAAATGTGCTTGATAATCATTGCCTTTTCTTGTGGGCAGAATATTGTCATCCAGCCTTCTGGCAGTGTATTTGTGAATACGATTTACACACAGCTGCCATTCTCTGCAGGTAAGTTCCTTTGAAGACTTCTGTGATGTTTCTCATTTTTGACTTTAGTATGTCATTACAGAGGTTAACCTAAAGTCCAATTCTGCCTTGGGTTACACTGCAGCAAACCCAAGGTACTCCAGTAGAGCATAGTCTCTCGTTTTTAAGGTAATAGGATTTGCCTATTCAACTTTCATAATTTCAGCAGAATTATGGTTTAATTTTAGCAATATCTAATTAAATGGAAATTCATGTCAAGCAAATAGTATCATTGCACACTTCCAGATCCAAACACTGCCATAAGAGAGGAAAGAAAAATTCTAATATGCAACAAGAATCCGTTATTTCAAGTTCTCTATTTCCTTGTTTTCCCTCTGTTCCTTTGCTTGGTGCACATTTTTCACTGGAGAGTTTCTCTCAGGACAGTTCTACTCAGAGACTAATGCAGCTGAACAGAAAACAAACCATGAAAGGACAGAATAGGTCCAGTCTGGAGTCTACCACTAAATCATGCTTTAACATTTTCATCAAGTAAAGATGGTCTTTTAAGTAGCAATAGAATTGTGTTTTCTTCCTCTTATTTTAAAACACCTCACAGAAAGTGGAGAGGTTTTATGCATTTGTTGCTTAGAGTAAATACAGCCAGCTTTGGTGCTGGATTTGAAATACTGTATGGACAATGATTTCTCCCAGTTCTTCAGAAATTAGGATCATATCAAACACAGCTGTAGAATCCCTATATATAATGAACAGTTATTTCAACTGCTCATCTCAGATGAAATTATAACTCTTACGTTGCTACATCCCTAGCAAACGTCACCATCTTCAGACTATCATCTTACTTCATCATTCTGCAGACAACGTTTGGTCTTCAGCTACAGGTTCAGCTCGTGCCTCTCATGCAACTTTTTATAGATTTAGACCCATCACATAAAGGGCAGACCTGTGGTAAGTGATCTTATCGTAACAACTGCCTTCATAAGTATACTTCATTCTGTAGGAGACTTTCACAGCCCATCTGCTTCCTTTCAGGTCTCTGTGGAAACTTCAATGACATGCAGACAGATGATTTCAAAACCACCAGTGGTGTAATAGAGGGTACTTCAGCTGCCTTTGGCAATACTTGGAAAACTCGGGCTGATTGTCCTGATGCCAAAAATACCTTTGAGAACCCCTGTACTGTCAGCATACAAAATGGTAACTTCAGCATATAGTGACATCTTCTATTCTCTTTTAAGACGGGAAGAAGGAATAAGCTGATCAATCACCAAGCATTTCGCCAAAATAACAGTGGACCATTTGCACACACACTGTTTTCCCTAGCTGACACTAGAAGTCTTCAAATAATAAATAATAACTAGGATCATATTTTGGATCTTTAAAAATACTCCTTTGGATATAGAAAGCAAGCGTTTTTGCCAACTTACTTAAGGGAAACTGGAACCATACAGCGTATCAGGGACCCATTCCTGGAAAGGACTGATTGTCATATAAGAAAAATGCTTTGCATAACTGCACTGAAGGTGGGACTCAATGTGGTCTTTCCACTGTTAAACTGAGAACCAGACTTACAGTTCAGAGTTTCATAGCTCTCTGTTTCCATTTCAGCCAATGAAATATGTAGTTTTTGAGTATTCATCACAAGCCACTGTTCTGTTTTCTGAGATGAACTAGTATGTTTTTAAATCACAATGTGAACTTTCTTTTTCAAAATCCAGCTAAGGATGTCTTATTTCATTCCATGACAACTACTATGAATTAAGAGCATTCAGTTTATGAAGAGTGTATTTCTGTATAGAGGCAGTGAAAAATTGTTTGTGTTTCAGCAAACTCAGAGCTGTATTCTGTTGTAAAGTTAAGCTTCTGCATTTTCCCTGCAGGAAGCAGAGTTACACCAAGACAAAAGTTTAGACAACAAAGTGCAATAGAAATTCTTACAATGTTTTCAATTCACAGACCAGTATGCGCAGCACTGGTGTGGACTGCTCTCTGATACCATGGGACCTTTTGCTGAATGTCACTCAACAGTGAATCCTGAAGTTTACCAGAAGGTACTTGGCTCTTAACTCTTTTCTATTTAAAAGATAAAGACTCAGATTTGTGCTAGTAACACCTGAGAGAATAACTTGCCAACTGGCAGAAGATGTATTCATGACAGTTTTTTTCAAGCCAAGGGTTCACTTTTATCTACACATCATAATAATTACTCATTTGCAAAGCCATCTTTCTTTCCATTCCCAGGAGTATAACCTCACAGACATATTCCTGCTGCCTATATTTTTATGTAGTAACGTAAATGCATAAGCTAGGCGTTTGGACTCCCTGGACTCCTTATCAGGCCTAACGACAAAAGTCATCGCTCCTGAGACACAGAGAAAGCTTTAGTCAGAATCTTAAATAGCACTTTGCTTAGTTGCTCTGAACAGCTTTCAAAAGGCTTTTGCGTATATCCAAGGACAAGGCAAGAAATGCGTATAAGAAGCAGCAAAGTGATTTAGATAAGACGTGAACAAAAATGTTCCAGAAATTCAAGGTGATGAAGATCTGGAACAGACTGCCTGGGGACTGTACAAAGTCTTCCTGCTACTGGAAATATGTAAGATTATGTCCAAAAAACCTCTTCTGGAATGATAACACTATAGAGACCTTGACCTGCATAGCAACACAGACTTCTTGCTTTCTTTGTTCCTCTGATGCAGAGAGCCCAGGCTCCTAAGCCTAAGCCCTAAAAGTTGGGTGGTATCAAATACCCTCTACTACTTCTAAGCATATATAGCACAGTGCCTACAAACTGCAACTAGTTGGGAAAGCTATCAACACCTGAAAAAGTAAAAAAGAACATGAAAAAGAAAAAATAGCTTTAAATTATGGACCTCTAATTACTCACTCTCCTTGCAAAAAATTTTTTTTGAAAGTGCTCAAAGAATTCTTCAATTGAAAAACAGGCTTATGTTTACTTGTGCATACGGATTACACTCACTTTTAGCTCTAACAAACGTGACAGTCTTAGAAGTACAGAGCACTGTGGCTTTGACATGACAATCTGATGATCATATGTCATCCTCTGTCCCTAGAACTGCGTGTTTGACACGTGTAACTGTGAGAAGAGTGAGGACTGCATGTGTGCTGCCCTTTCCAGCTATGTCAGGGCCTGTGCTGCTAAAGGAGTTCTCCTCACTGGATGGAGGAGCAAAGCCTGCAGTAAGTTCTACATCCCTTTGCCTCTGGAAAATGGTCATCGAGAATGCCACACACAACAGCTCTCAGGGATTCTCACAGTAAATTTTGTTAAATTGTGTTTTAAGTATAGCATTGATTTTCAAGTATTTGAGTAGGAAAGGAATACGATAATAGACAAGCAGTAAGCAGGGAGAAATATAAAATAGAAGGCTTTGTTAGATTACTTCGTCAGAACCAGCTGAAGCAACATGGACCTCAATACCCTTGCAATAGGAATAAAATAAGCAGCATGTTTCTCAATTTACTTTGACAAAAAATATAAAAATAGCAATGAGTTAAAAACACACTGTGCATTAATATAATTGAATATTTTTCCTTTTTTTAATCTGGTCAGAACATTTGTATGCATGACACATTTATAAGGGAAAATTCTGCTCTGGCAGTACAAAAAGAAATCACTCTATCGAGGATATCAGGAAAGCACAAGTACATACATTACCATGTTTATCATATATACTTTAGCTCAAGTACTGCACTTTTACCTACATTGATTCTTAAATGAACTACAAATGTAACTCACCTTTTTACTCTCAAGCCAAATATACCACCTTGTGTCCGAAATCCTTGAAGTACACTTACAATGTCGATTCCTGTCAACCCACTTGCCGGTCCCTGAGTGAGCCTGATGTCACATGCAGCATCAAGTTTGTCCCAGTTGATGGCTGCACCTGCATAAATGGAACCTACATGGATGAAAGTGGCAAATGTGTGCCTGCTTCTAGCTGTCCTTGTTACTACAAAGGAATGCCTCTGTCTTCTGGAGAAGTTATTCGTGATAACGGTGTTGTCTGGTAAGAGATTTGTAAACAAATGAGATTGGAAATAGGCAGTCATGAAACCTTATATACATTCAGTAATCTATTCAAATCAAATGCATTTTTCTCCTTAATAATTTTGATATAAAAAATCACAGATCCTTAAAAATTGTTAGAGCTATTAATGTTTGGAAAACTGTACTTCAACTACAAACTGTGGTGGTTAGCCTTGGCTAACAGCCAGACTCCCACCCATTCAGTCAGTCACTCACTCCTCACCACACATGCTTGTCTTATCCATGACTATAAAAGACTTCTTCCTTGGTGATAACGCTTCCATGCTTGATAATCCCCTTACAGATTATTCCCATTATGAATGGAATCTGAACTATTCTGTAGGACAGTTTTTAACCAGGCACATGGACAGAGCAAACCTGCCTCTATATAAAATATACTCATATTTCGGTCTGCTCTAGTATAAAAATTTTGGAATGGTACTGTTCTGATACTGTTCTCATAAAGGACACTTTTTCTCTGTTTTATCACATGGTAATTTTTCATTATTTCAAATTCATTAAGAAACAAGCTGAAAGTTTACATGAAAAAGCAAAAACATATTCATTCTTTTTTTTATAGCACTTGCACCTATGGAAAGCTGAGCTGCATTGGAGAGAAACCTGAACCAGGTAACACATAATTTAAGATTTTCTTTAACTCTCCATCTTCATCCTTTTCAGTTCTCTCTTTTTCTGTCATAATTATGTGAATTGTACAAGTGTGAAATCAAACAAGAATATGAACAGATGACTTCTGTTACGTAGAGGATATTCGCAAAATAGAAATAAATACTGTCTTACCTTTCAGATGGCTGAAACAAGTTATAACCCCCTGGGTTACCCTGGGGAAAAGAATACTTGGTCACCCCACTGAAAGTGAGGAGAAAACAGTCCACTTTTTAAATAAAATAGAAGTACTAAAAGCCTAAAACATACAAAGTAGTCCACGATCCTTGTTTTCTTGTTTGTTTTTCTGAAAGGAAGGGTTTCAAAAAGTTAACAAAATATTAATTTCCATGAGTAGTCCAAGCATAAGCACAAAAAACAGATAAACATGACTTCAAAACAATATACAGTTTCTCTTTCTGGTCAAATATATTATATGAAGGTACACATATCTCAAAGAAGGAATCTCTTTTTTTTTTCCCATTCAATATACATTAAGGAAACACAAAGATATAAATACATGGTTGATCTCACATTCCTCATGGCTTTTCTCTCTTTCAGTCTGCATACCTCCCATGGTCTATGTTGACTGTGACAATGCCACTGCAGATGTAGTAGGAGCAGGATGCCAGAAGAGCTGTCAGACTCTAGATATGGAATGTGTAAGTATAGACTCTATACCCAGTTGAAAACATATTAAACTAGATCTCTTTTACAATTACCAGCTGCAGCTGGACTCTTCCATCAGCATAATGTTTCACATCATGTCTTCTATATGGTCCTTACAGTACAGAACCCACTGTGTCTCTGGCTGTGTATGTCCTCATAAACAAGTGTTAGACGGCAAAGGTGGATGTATAGCTCCAGAAGACTGTCCATGTGTTCACAATGGGAATTCCTACAGTCCAGGAGAATCAATCAGAGTTGGCTGTAACAACTGGTAAGAGCATACTGAAAAATATTATTTTGAAGGGAATAGTGTAAGCTCTAGGTGAATTATAGTACTTCACTCTAGCAGTATCAAGATTTATAGGAACAAATCCTACATAAGATGACCCACTTGGTACCTAAAAAGCAAGCTCTGTCTGTTTTTTTACAATACATACAGCATGAATGGCATACAGCACAGAAATTGCAAGTGGTCCGAAGAAAAATACAGTTTGGATGTTGCCATATTCATTTAAGTTAAGAAAGATTTTTTTTCCTTACAGGCAATGCTTACATTCCAATACATCCAACAAGATTTGGAAGTGTGAAACATTTGAAGTATTTTCTAACTCAAATTATTCATGACATTATGAAGCAATACAGTCCTTGGGTAAATCCCAAAGGCTCTTGAGCTATGCTACATTTCTGAGAATAAGCAAACTTAATTTTTTAGTTATAAGCTTAACACATTTTAAAATCAGATTGATGTACATGCAGGAATGTACATATAGCAGTATCACATGTATATCTGGTTTTTACATTTGAAGTGCTTTTCGTCTTACGTAGCACATGTAGAAACAGAAAATGGCACTGCTCTGAGGAACCTTGCCTGCAAACCTGTTCTGTTTATGGAGATGGGCATTACACCACCTTTGATGGCAAACGCTTTGATTTTGAAGGAGACTGTGAATATGTTCTGATCCAGGTAACAGTCCTTCCCAGATTTTTGCACTATCAAAGTACCTTGCATTTCACATATGACCATGTAGCATAGTTAATACTGAATATCACTCCCGTTTCAGAACTACTGTGGTCAACAAGGTATGAATCAGGGAACCTTCAGAGTCATCACTGAGAACGTTCCATGCGGCACTACAGGAACCACCTGCTCTAAGTCTATTAAAGTTTTCCTGGGGGTAAATATTTTCTTTAATAAGTTTTGTCTCAGGCCTAATGTGCCAGAAGTATGGAACAAGCAGTCCCAGATGGACTGCATTGTAGAAGTGTCCTCCAAGACAGTGAAAATGTTACTACACTTCTTTGGTCACTGTCAGCGATTCTGGTCTCTGCTAAAGAAAGCAAAGGAGGGAATTCTAAAGAGAAATTGCTTAACAACAGGTTGTTGAATAGAATAATTTTGATGATAACCGAGTTATTTCAATAACAGTAACTGGCAATATCTAAAACTGTACCCAACAGGTGACTTTTTTAATTGGCCTCTAACTTCTTCTTTTACTGTCCTAGAACTATGAGCTGGTACTCAATGATGGACACTCTGATGTCATCCAGAGGACACCTGGAGGAAAAATGCCATTCCAAATCCGTTCCATGGGCATCTACCTGGTGGTTGACACTACTGTTGGCCTGATACTCATGTGGGACAAGAAAACCAGTATATTCATCAAACTTAGCCCCAGCTTTCAGGTACATTTTAAATTCCAAAACCTGGATAAAATTATTTCTGAAACCTATTCAGGATATCACTCAAAGACAAAAATGAACATTTAGGCTGTAACTGGAAGACTGGAAGAGCAGCAATTGCATGTTGTTATCCTTGTAGCATTGACTTAGATTGCATACTACAGATTTTCCTTAAGTTATGTTATTCAGCAATGGAATAATGGCAACTACTTCAGTAACTTTCTTCACGAAAAGCCCTTACTGAAGAGGTATGTTCAGGATTAGATAAAATTAATTCGCTCAATACTAAGAACAAAAACCATGAGTCTACTTTGCTTCCTATCCTTACCCTTGCTAACAACAAGTTAGACATCTCTTCATGAGAGGTATTTTATGAAATGTCCAGGACTGTTACTGAAGAGGCCTCGATAATCTTAAATGAAGTCTGTTACTTGCAGATACTAAGAAACTGTACCTTCCTGATCTTTGTAATTTTGTGTTTATCCCCACAAAGGAACATGTCTGTGGACTTTGTGGAAACTATGATGGCAATGGAAATAACGACTTCACTACTCGCAGTCAGTCTGTGGTAGCAAATGTGCTGGAGTTTGCCAATAGCTGGAAAGTGTCTTCTACTTGCCCAAATGCCAATCTTACCAAGGATTCATGCACTGTGAACCCATATAGGAAAGCCTGGGCGCAGAAGCAGTGCAGCATAATTACCAGTGAAGTGTTTGCAAAGTGTCACTCACAGGTATGACAGAAACTTTAGTCTTAAATTCCCTAAGCCAGAGATTACATTGATTTTTATGTGTGATAACTGAAAAATACACTAAAATAGGCTTTGTCGAGCTTGACAAAATAAAGTCAGACTAAGGTCCAGGGTCACAGGGAGTGTGAAAGTATTTTCACTTTCATTTTCTCAGCTTGTACCTTGAACTAGTACACTAAAGAAAATGATATCTGGTTTTTTTCAATAGAAGGGACAATCATAGATATATCTCTGCATACATTTATTTTCTAATGCCATCATTTTCTACTAATATAAACACCAGCCACCAGATGAATTTGACTGTGTGCTAGCTTGTAGTAATGTAACAGTATTCTTTCTGCAAATTTATCTTCAATATCAAATAGTTCTTCACATTACAACTTATTAGTAATAGCTTTACTCTACATTTTCCTCTTGATTTTTCAAAGCTTACTTATGGGTTCTTTCTTTCTTATCATTCTCATACTTACAGAGTTGTCAGTTTCAGACATTTTATTCAGCTTTTCTAGCACAGTGAATACCTTTACAAAGAGGACAAATGCATGAAAATTCCAATGTTTTCTCCAACAGATTGAACCAAATGAATATTATCAAGCATGTGTGGATGATGCTTGTGCCTGCGACACTGGAGGAGACTGTGAATGTTTCTGTACAGCAGTAGCCGCCTATGCTCAAGCGTGCAATGAGCTGGATATCTGCATTTCATGGAGAACTCCATCAATTTGTCGTGAGTCTCACCCTACTACTTTTTGAAGGGGTCCAGAGGGAAATAAAACAGAGAAGAAAAAAAGAACAACAAGCACAATGAAGACAGACAGACAGGCAGGCAGGCAGGCAGGAAGCAAGGAAGCAAGGAAGCAAGGAAGCAAGGAAGGAAAAAACTGTATTTGTAAGAGGCACTGCTGTATGTAAAAACAGCAAAAAAACCACAAAGCAAATTGGAAAAATCACTGGAAGCTAATCTACCTTCTTAAAATGAAACCATTCATAGTAACTTTACCAGTGGTGTCACGAGTGTCTGATTTACTTGTCAATCATGGCACACACCTGGTGAACTATAATACTACATTACACTCCCACCTGTCTACATCAGGTTAAGTGTAAATAAACATTAGTGCATACTAGCTAAAATAAGTGATTGAATTAATCGATTTTTCATGTTTAATTTGTAACTTTGTTTTATGCTTTATAACTTGATAGGTGTCAAAAGGTGGTAGAAGTGTAACAATGCTATTAAACTAGAAAGAAGAGAATATACTATTCACCACCAATGTGATTATGCTGATCATATGGGATTTTTATCCATCAAAACTGTAGAGCATTAAGATCAAAGGCCTTTTTCTGTCATTTCTACTTCCTCTAGCTCTGTTCTGTGATTACTACAATCCACAAGGGGAATGTGAGTGGCACTACAAGCCATGTGGAGCCCCTTGTATGAAGACCTGCAATAATCCAAGTGGGAACTGCCTCCATGAGTTGAGAGGTTTGGAAGGTAAACATAATTATGCATATCTCATTCTACTTATAATAAGTTTAAACACAATATGGTTAACAAAATTTATGTTACTGAGTATATGACATGTTTATATTAGAAATTATAAGAAGATATTTTTAAATTAGTATCTTACTCCCTAATGGATCATGAACTTGTTTGGAGTGAAGATGAGGACAAGATGCTCCAAAGCTTGGTGTGCAACCAAAGGAATAGCAGTAACAGAGTCTGTAATTCCACTTACCATATGGGATAATTTGAGGAAAGCAGACATAAGTGGAGTACAGAATTACTTCTACTTGTGGAAGGTCTAGTGTCAACATAACTCATTTTTTATTGCAGGCTGCTATCCACACTGTCCAAAGAATAAGCCCTATTTTGATGAAGAAACCATGACTTGTGTTTCTGATTGTGGTTGTTATGAAAATGGAAAAAATTACAAACCAGGACTGCAGATGCCTTCAAAGCAGAATTGTCAATCATGGTAGGATTAGTCAAGATTTTTAAATGTTGAGTTTAAAGTTACAGAAAATAATTCATCATGCATTAAGTTTTTTGTTTTATTTTGTTTGCCAGCAGGAACTAGGCCAGTCATAGGCTGCTGAATAATGTCTAATTTTCCTCTGTTCCCAGGAACTTAAACTATGACATGGTGAAACATTTTATCACAGAGAGATTTACCACATATTCTGTATTCTTATTGAAGTACTTATAAATTATTATCATTATTAAAATAAGTAAAAACAAAATAATAATAGTTACAACAATAGTCTGAGAATTTTTGTCAAGATATCCCCAAAACCATTACGTGAAATTATTTAGACATTAGTGGGCAAATAATCTTCATTGTTTTAAGCTTGTTCCTGTTATTGCACTGGTACTTGAATATTTGCAACAGTCAGCAAGTTTTCCCACACATTGCATCAGAATTGATGACACGTTGGGACAAGTGCTGCTAAGCCTTCTATCAAATAGCACAAAGTTAGCAGAACCACCTTTAAAGTAGCTACACTTGAACACTGTAAGCAGTACAGCCAGAATGGCAAGGAGCTTAGCACAAAGCCTATCTGAGCTACCCCAGCTTTCATGGAATGTTTTGCAGTTCGTAGACAGCTTTGCCTACATCATCTATGTCACTAACAGCACTAAATCTATCCTGTTACGTACATATCTATATTTACTTATGTTTATTCAATGAACAGATGCGCCTAGTCACTGTAAATAAATGTATCCAGATTCAGTTCTTAACAGATAATAGATAAAGTCCCTCTAAAAACAGAATGAGTTCTGGTATCTTTTAGAAGTCTGATGGAAATTCTCTGTGTAGACAAACTCAACATTCATGACACAGTGATCCTTTCTCAAATGATACATCTACTGCACTTTCCCTTCCAAAAAACAAGTGTACTTGTCAGGGAGATAAGAACATTTCAAATCACCCCTCCCCACCTCTTTGCTCAGTCTCCAAAAGCACCGATAAGGATACTGCATATTTAGTATACTGGCATAGAGTTGTCTTCCTTGCCAGAACACTGAGTGATCCTATTTAACCTGACTTTGTACAGCAGAACTGAATATCTACCTCAGAGAAGACAGGGTCTTTCTACATTTAAACACACAATGAATAGCAAAGGATTGATAAAAAAACATTGAAAAAATAAAACGATGTCATGAACCCATATCTTCACATTCATTATCTCCCTTTTTTTCTCTTTTCCAGTGAATGCACAAATCATGGCAAAAAATGCAAATATGATGAATATGGTATGTTGACAAAGTTGTTTTTATCTGAATAGGATGCATCCAAGGTACTCTGTGCTGTGTTTTGGACACCAAGGAATAACACTCTCTTTTGATTTACAGAATGCATATGCATTTATGAGGAACAGAAATACAACTATAAAGATGTGATCTACAGTACTACAGATGGCACAGGAGGGTGTATTGTTGCAACCTGTGGTCCCAATGGAACGCTTCAAAGGGCTGTCTATGAATGTGCAGTCTCAACTTCACCCACAACAGCAACAACATTTCACTTCAGCACTACACCACCTGCCACGACTTCCACAGGTACATCCTTTATAGCCTATAAAAGCATATTCTGCTCACTAGCGAGTAAAATACAGCTACAAAAACATGCCCACACTCACAACATAAATGAATTAATATAACCTAAAAATAAATTACAGTAAGTCTCATTTGTTATTAGCATTCAGTTTTAGTCAGTATTTGGTAGCCAAACTAATACAAGGAAGTAAATATAGAAAAGAAACCCACTTCTGAAACACTAAAATGGAAACCACTGCACTGCACTATTATTATTTTGCTTATCTACATAGTGAACGACAAAAAAAAATTAAAGTTTTTTAGTTGTAATTGTTAACTATTTCTATACCTGGAATAATCTTTACTGAACATATAATTCATTATTTTTCCTGTTAAATTACAGAATGATGACCTTCTGTAAAATTTTTGGTAGTCTTCATGGTATTTATAATTACAGTACTAAGTGGATGGCTCATATATTGGCATTGAGATACTGAAATTTTCATTTCTAAAATTCCTGTTTAGTATTCTTCAGGTTGGTAATCTCTAAATACTATGAGCATATGTTGTTTAGCGAAATAAGCATTCAGTCTAAAATTTATAACTACAGGTTTCTGAAATCACAGAAACCATCAGCACTGCTGGAATTCATTAGCCATTTTCCAACCATTTCAAAATGAGAATTCACCTGCAAAGGTTTATGGACTGCTCTCCAACCAATAAATGGTTTCTTAAGACCAGAGCTGAAGTACGAAGTGTAGCGGTTGTAATAAAGTTGCATTAGACATCTTTTACTTCTAATAGAAGAGTAAAGACAATGAGGCATATTATATGAGGAGTCAACTCATTTGGAAGAAAAAAGTACCTATGAATCTTGATGTGCAGACTTAATGTTATTCTTTCCACTGGATTTGAATTCAGTTTTTGACATTATAGAGAGACTAATGAATACCGAAGCAAGATACAAACCCAGCAATGACACTGAATCAAATGCAAAAAACTGAGATTTTTTTTCCCCTAATGTGTACAAATTATGTCCAAAACCTATTTCAGCACTTGGTAAAAGATAACTGGCATTCTCTTGAGAAGTGACAGTTCCAAGTGTGTCAGTACATTAGATCACTAAGTGATGGATTTTCTGTTCTACTTCAGTTTAAATTACAAGTACACTGAACTGATGCACTACAGGCTGATAATGCAAGCAAATGACCTTCAGAAAATTTTCAGCCCATTTAGTATGATAAAAAAGAGAATATCTACAGGAATTTATTCTAAGTTCAGTGGTCTCTTATTTTTCTCTTTCACAGTGTCACCAACTACATCAGTATGTGTTCATGAAGTCTGTGAGTGGTCAGAATGGTATGATGGGAGTCTGCAAACCCCTGGCTATGATGGCGGAGATTTTGAAACCTTTGATGATTTGAGAGCTAAAGGTTATGAAGTCTGTAAAGCTCCACGGGCTGTTCAATGCAGAGCAGAGAAATTCCCTGATATACCACTGAAAGATCTTGGCCAAAAAGTAGAATGCAGTAAAACAGTTGGGCTTATATGTTACAACAAAGATCAAATTTCAACGATGTGCAACAATTATGAAATTAGAATCTTATGCTGTGTTTTTGTACCATGCTCTTCCACAACACATTTCAGCACATCAACACAGATCACAACTGCAGCTAAGAGCACAGAAACATCAAGTTCAACTGAAGAAACCACATCATTTTCAACCACTAAAACATCTCCAGTGACTACAACTTTGGAAAGCACAACATTCACACCTTCAGCTACTAAGGAAACAATCACAATCACAACAAAAATAACAACACCTATCACCACTTCTTCTTCAACAATTCCTCTCTGCATAAAAGAAGAATGTTACTGGTCAATGTGGTATGATGTAAGTTATCCAGAGTCAGGGTATGATGATGGAGACTTTGATACAATTCAGAACATTAAAAAAAAGGGATACAAAGTCTGTGAAAACAGAAGGGATGTGGAATGTCGAGCAGTAAGATTCCCCAACACACCATATACCCTCCTGGAGCAACACATAACATGCAACACAGAAGAAGGGTTGAAATGCTACAATAAAGACCAACTACCACCAATCTGCTATAACTATAAACTTAGATTTAAATGCTGTACAAATAAAACAGAATCATGCCAAACAACTACAGTACCGCTTACAACAAAACAAAAAAAAACGACTATTTTATCAACTACACCAAGTACATCATCCATTGAAGTCACAAAAACACCACACTTACAAACCAAACATAAGTCAACTACAATATCAAAACCTCCTCCAAAGACAGAAAATATTCATACGAGAACTACAACACAAACCAGCAGCACAACAGTCACGACCTCCACCTCCACCACCGTGCCCACCTCCTCAGAAAGCACATGGCAAACCTCCACCAGCACCACCAGCCCCGTGCCGACGCCTAC
>Ga0065711_1006553_pt1 | contig 17001 bp, 12 predicted proteins | sample Hoacrofraction12_FD_59098 | JGI IMG/M metagenome (GOLD analysis project Ga0065711, IMG submission 59098) | Hoatzin crop microbial communities from Cojedes, Venezuela - Epithelial fraction 12 v2 (version 2) | ecosystem: Host-associated > Birds > Digestive system > Esophagus > Crop | place... | reverse complement strand
AGTCAAAGAAAGATGGAGAATATGGCACTACCTACTGGAAAGTTTCATCATGATGTTTATACCATACTTCTCTTTCACCTTTCCAGCTGCTTCAGTCTGAAGGGCCATGAGCTTCTCCCATTTATGAAAGAAAGACTAGTGCCAAGCATGTTACTGTCACTGTAAAGTTTAAATTTAAGTCATAGCTTATCATGATGTCACAAGAAGCAATGGCATAGTTCCAAATTCTAGGTCAAAACCACCTACTTTACCTATTCATTTCTAAGACTGGTCTGGGTCTTAGGTATTGCAAGGACATCTTTCGCATGCTTATTTGTGAGATTAATATGTTTTATCAGGTGTCTCTGCCTTCTGAGTTATTATACTTTTCATTTTTGGGTGATTGAGACAGTGAACAAATGAATAAAAAGAAAAGAAAACAGAAGTAAAAGGAGGATAATATTTCAAGAGTAAATTCAACAGGATTAAAAATCAAGTGGTACTTACAAGGAAGCCCTAGGTCTGACTTAAGTTAGAATCAAGGTACTAGTTAAGAGTGGTTTCAGTGGAGTCACAAGACTGCAGAGTGTCTGGAGGATTTAGCATGCCATTTGTACTCTACATGACTTTTTTTATGAGCTTAGAAAAAAAAGATGAACTGGTAGCTGGACATGCACTGGGAAAGTTTGTTGGTATAAAAACATCAAAGACATTAAAAATGCTTTTATTTTGAGGCAAAGGGAAGAGGGAATGGCTGAGAAAGGAATAAGAGAAAGAATGGTTCTGGGAGATCAGGTGGAGGGATATAATCAGTGGGGCATGAGATTGGATTAGGAGGATACCAGATTAGCATCTGTGATGAGAGGGAAGGCAAGACAACAGAAAGAGGAAAGTTACTTAACATTTTATCAATTTTCTCTCAGAAGAAGGTGATTAGGTCTTCTGTAAAGAGAGGAACATATTCATTCTTCAAATCCTCCTCTTTTCCTGCCTCTATGCCATGAAAGAGCAAAGCGTGTTGAAGATAAATAGGGGTTTGGGCTTGGAATTTGACAACACACTTAGGAACAGACAAAGCAAGGTCACCCAAATTGAGTTTTCCACAAAGTTAAGAAAAACAAGGAGAGAAAATGGTTATGAGTGGTGAATTTGTAACAACTTTGGCCAGGCAACTTGTAATGAAGAGGGAGTTAAAAAAGACCAGCAACTTCACTGATTACAGGAGAAAATGATTGTGCTAAGTACTGATGGAAGAAAGTGGAGAGTGAGCTATTAAAGGAGGTCAGAGCAAAAAAGAAACTCTAAAAGTTATGAGCTAGTAGTGGCAGGAGCTCAGTGAAAGGATTTGAAAAGATTTCACAGACAGTTAAAAGTCAGAAAGGAAGAACTGAGTTACTAAGAGATGAGAGATAGAAGTGGAAGGTGAGAAAAACTTTAGAATAAGTAAGAAGGAGAAATTATTCTTAGTTACGAGGAAAGAGATTAAAGTGAAGAAACAAGGCAGGTCAGAGATCTGGTGGATCATCTACTTGGAAGCTAAAAATTACTAAGCAATGAACACAAGAAGATGGAGTGAAAAACTGACAAAAGATAATGAGTTAGGCACTAAACCATGGATTGGCTGAACTGGGAATTTAACTGAAACTGATAGTTAAGCAGCAGATAGTCCAATCCCCTTCCAGACACTGTTATCACAAACTTCCTTTCCTTAGAAAATCAGGAACCCTAAACATCTGCCCTATTATTTACAAACCAAAAGAGTAAGTTGGTCATATACATCTGAAACTACTTAATCAGATCACAAACAAATTGATGCATAGTATTTATTCCTCAAACGAATACAGAAGTGTTTTTAAGTGCTAGAGAACACTAGCATTTACTTACAATAAATAATATATTTTGTATTTTAGTGTAGCCTTTCTTTTGACTTTCTTAGCTCATCTTATAAATACTTGATGTCTGAAATACTGAAACTATTGTTGCTGGGTCATGTTATCATACCCATACAGTTATAGATATTTATTGTGTGGTTCCCTTTAAGATGGAAGCACAAGTTTCCTCTACAGATCCAGCCTTTATGCCTTGGAAGCCTAATCCTTGTTGTAACTCATTTAGGGAGGTATTCACAAGGACAAGCTGTGATTTAATAGACTTTTTTGTTGTTCTTCTCTCTGGAGAATGGAGAAAGAGAAGGTCGTTCAGAACCTTGTTCAAAAGAGATACTAAGCTGTAGGAGTTCAGAGCTGTTTAAGTAGCTGAGGTGCTAGCCAAATGTGTTCTGAAAAGAGGATGTAAGGTTTGGTCTTTCACTGCTGCCTTTCTCTGTTTCAGTGCTATAAACTTTTGGAATAGTTCACAAGGTTATTTTGACCTACTGTGCTTAAGCATCCAAAGAAAACAGTAACCACACAGTATTCCACCTAGTATGCTGAAATTGAATGGAGACCTTAAAGAACAAATATGAAACCTATTACAGGTTTTATTCAATTTTCTATTCTGCAGAAGCAGTTACTTATGGAGATGTGTGAGATTTTTAGTTTGTTTGTTTTGAACACAATGCTTCATAAATGTAGTTTAGTTTCTTACAAATTAATTATGGGTTTTGTGAATGTGCACATTTTCTAATTACTCTTAACGTTTTGTAGCTGCTTGGAGATCACCTTATTTTTCAGCTCATACTTCTCAACTGCATGGTCTCTAGCTGGTTATGTGTCACTTCATGCATGTTCTAGTTTGCAGTCTGAGGAGAGAATCTCTTTAAATATGGAATGAACAGCAAGCAATTCTGTTTATCAACAATTATTTTTGCTTGTGTGTTGATACAAAGAAAAACCATTTTAAAATACTTTTACAAAATCCTGTTCACCTCATTTTTGCAAGGCAGTGTAATGTAAGAACATATGAACGGAAGAGACAAAAATTCTGACCTTGTGTTCCACATGTGAGACTTCCCCAAAACTGTCAGAAATGTCAGCGTAACTTCTAATACAATACTGTATCAAGTGCTTTGTGCCGGATATTACCACAGCCCTAGGCTGTGGCCCATGTAATTGTAACTTGGACTATCTAATTGAAAACACAGGGCACTACTAAAAGCACAGGAGTCCTTCTGGTGCAGTACATCACTTTACTGAGTAGTCGCTTCTAGGTAGGAATAGCAAATAAGCAAGCAGAAGTTATGAAGAGCTTAATTCTTACTTGACATGATTCAAACATGAGATACCACAATACAACGAAAACCTCAATCCTGAATTATGATTTGCATGGACAAATAGGTATTCAATTATTTTTTCAATATCAGGAACTTTAGCAAGAAAACACATATAAGACTAAAAGAATACATACCCAAAAGTTACAGTGTAGTTTGTATCATAGAATCATGGAATCATAAAATCACAGAATAGTTTGGGTTGGAAGGGACCTTTAAAGGCCATCTAGTCCAAACTCCCTTATGAAGAGCAGGGACATCTTCAACTAGATCAGGTTACTCAGACCCCCATCCAGCCTGGCCTTGACTGCTTCCAGGGATGGGGCATCTACCACCTCTCTGGGCAACCTGTTTCAATGTTTCACCACCTTCATTGTAAAAAATTTCTTCCATATGTCCAGTCTAAATCTATACACTTTTAATTTTAAATTATTACCCCTTGTCCTATTGCAACAGGCCTTGCCAAAACATTTGTCCCCAACTTTCTTATAAGCTCTCTTTTAGTATTGAAAGGCTGCAGTAAGGTCTCCCCACAGTCTTCTCTTCTCCAGGAAGGGTCCAGCACTCTGAGCATCTTTGTGGCCCTCCTCTGAACCTGCTCCAACAGCTCCATGTCCTTCTTGTGCTGGGGGCTCCAGAGCTGGATGCAGTACTCCAGGTGGAGTCTCAACCAGAGTGGAGTAGAGGGGCAGAATCACTTCCCTCGACCTGCTGGCCATGCTGCTTTTGATTCAGCCCAGAATATGGTTGGCTTTCTGGGCTGTGAGCGCACATTGTTGGCTCATGTCCAGCTTTTCATCTACCGATACCCCCAAAGTTACCTCAAAGTTGTTGTCCATGATAACTCAGGAAAGAACAGAAAAACGAAAGAGGATAAGAATAGGTCTCACTAACTCTTTTACAGTTCATTCATTTATTAGTGATGTTACTATCTCATGACAAATCATCATTTTCCCCTCAGACTCAGAAAAACTTCACAGCATTAACTTACTGAGGTTTCTTAACTTTGCAAAGAGAATAGTTAATAAATTTTGCCTTTTTACTTGATAAAAAAGGAAATGCCAGGCCATGTGCTGGACACGTTTTACAAAGTCCTTCCATGCTCTTGTTGAAGCTTGATGATAGTAATGTTACCTATTAATGTAATCATATAGGTTTGTTTTTATTGCTCTAGATCTAATCAATCATGACATTAAAATGGGTTTTGTGAGAAATTTTAGGATGAGTTCAAAAAAGTATAACAACAGGTGTGTGGATCAAGGGTTACATCTCCTCTAGATATTCATTAAGCTGTTATGTTTAAAAGGCAGACAGAAGGTTTCTGTGCTGGATCTGTGGGTGCTGGCCAACCACAGGCTCAGTATGAGTCAGCAGGATGCCCTGGCAGCCAAGCGGCCAAACTGCACCTAGCAGTGCATCAAACACAACAATCAGCCAGTGAAAAGAGATTATTATCCCACCGTTTTCAGCATAAATGCCACCTCACCTTGAGTACTGTGTGTTTCTAGGCCCCACAATTTAAGAAGGATGTGAAGGTCCTTGAATACATCCAGAGGAGAACAACAAAGTTGGTGAAAGGACTGGAAGGAGTGTCCTATGAGGAGTGGCTGAGGGCTTTGGGTTTATCTAGTTTGGAGGAAACAAGGCTGAACAACGATCTCGTTGCTCTCTACGGCTTCCTGAGGAGTGGAAGTGGAGAGGGAGCTGATGATCTCTTCTTCAGGGTATCCAGTGATAGGATGGCTCAAAGCTGCAACAGGAGAGGTTTAGACCAGATGTTAGGAAGCACTTCTATACCACCAGGGCAGTGAAACACTGGAAGAGGCTTCCTAGAGAGGTGGTCAATGCCCAAGCCTGTCAGTGTTGAAGAGGCATTTGGACAATGCCCTTAACAATGTGCTTCAGCCATTGTTAAGGGTCAGCCCTGAATTGGTCAGGCAGTCGGACTAGATGATGGTTGTAGGTCCCTTCCAGCTGAAATATTCTGTTCTAGTCTAGTCTAGTCTATTCTATTCCATTCGTAGCAATTTAGTCAGGAAAGCTAAAGCTCAGCTGGAGCTGAAAGTAGCAAGAGAGCTGAAGGGCAACACGAAAGGTTTCTAAAAGCACATTGTTAGCAAAGAGAAGGCTATGGAAAGCATAGGCCCATTGCTTAGTAGGGCAGGGTACCTACTGAAAAGTGGTCAGGAAAATGCTGAAGTACTCAATGCTGCCTTTGCCTCAAATTTCACTAGTAAGGTGTGTTCTCGGGCATCCCGGGTGCTTGAGACTGTTAGCAGAATATGTGGGAATGAAGCAGTACCCACAGGAAGAAAGAGATCGCTTAACCCACCTGCACATACACAAGTCTGTGGACACAGATGATCATGCATCCAAGGGTATTAAAGGAGCTGGCTTATGCTGTTGCAAGGCCATTCCCTATTGTCTTTGAGAGGTAAGAGTAATTGGGAGGGGATCCTGATGATTGAAAAAGGCAGATGTCATGTCAGTCCTAAAGAAGGTAGAGAAGGAAGACCCAGGGACCTACAGGACTCACCTTTTTCAGCTTCATGTGAGTCCCTTGGGAAGCCATTTCTTTAAGCTCCATGATATTCAATTATATTTAAAAATTCTAGAAAATATTGGGAAAAACCTGGAAACGTATTCTGAATTTTAACCAGAGTTTTAAGTAAAAATTACTTTTAAGTTTTCGAAGAGACAACTACTGTATCAAAACAGTTTAAGGGAAGTTAAAAAATGAAGTACATTACAGCAAAGAAAAACAGACAAACATTTTCTGGAAGAAAATCTCATCTCTGGATGAGAACTAAGGGGATAATTGAAATGAGATTACAGTTAAAGAGTTGAGTAAGTAATTACAGTATCTGCATGGATTTTCCAATAGATTACATTACCATTGCTTACTTATAATTAAATATAGATATTATACTGTTTTCTAGTAGTACTTGTAATAATAAATTGATTTAGATCCTTTGACAAATTGAGATCATGAATAATGTTATACCAAATAAACATGCATTTCTTCACAAGAAAGAAAAAAATACAGCTGTCATCAGCAAGTATATTATCTAGTTAACATTGTATTTTGATTACTGTTGTGGGTTACTTTTGTTAAATTTTCAAATGCAAGAAGATTTAAAGTTTATCTGAGACACCATTTGAAAATGGCCATATTTACTTATCTAAAGATAAAAAGCAAAAGGAATTTGCAGCTATGACTGAATAGCTATTAATTCGTGTGTTATCCACGTATGCATACTAATGTGCGCTTTTGAAATGCATTTGCTTTGAAAACTAAAAGGACTGTAAAAATGTCTTTTCTTGTAAGCTTTCAAGCTAGCTACAGGCTGAATTTTCTGTTCTTTAGCCAATGAATATCACTTACCTATTTCTTAGCAGGATATGTTTCTCCTACACATTGTCTGCCAAACTATCTGGCATGTTTCCATTCACAGAACACCCAAAATTTGCAAGTTAATTTTTGTGGACTTGGCACCTATGCATATTTGCCTGTAAAAATATGGTTTCTTCCTTCCTTCATTTATTTATTTCCTGACTTTATTGGTTTTGGTCAAAACCTTAGTGTAAGTGCCAGAGAAGTTATTGCTTGGAACAAAAACTCCGTGACCTGAAGATTCAAAATATCAAAAGGGCATGTATTTTTATATAATTTGAAGAGAACTCTTCCTTAGCTTTAAATGCATGTATTCCTCTCCTCATAGTTTGCAAAATAATTTGTATTTTTAGAAAAATACACTGTTGAGATTATTGTATAAAAGCCACCAGTACCAACTAAATGAAACCTTTGTCTCATAGAAAACATATGAACAAAGATTACCTTCTTTTAAGACTGCAAATTCATAGTCATAGTATGGCAGTATATTGCAAAGTTCTTGAAGACAAATATGAACGGGATCAAACACAGGCATGGGTGAAGTAGGCAGCTGCCTGGGCAGCAGGACATTTACTTCTCCTGGTAGTACCACGAGGGTGATACCTGGGATGATTCTGCAGTCTAGCTCCTGATGATGCAGTGAGGAGAGGAAGAAAGAACAGGATCCTACCAGTCAGCTAATATGAGCCTGGTTCTGCCTCTGTCTCAGCAATGTTAGGCCTAGTCCAAGTCCTTTGCCTCTATAGCTCTGTATTTGCATTCTGGAAGAGTGTGTGCGACCAGATGAAGCAGGTGAGTGGCAGTCAGGGGCAGGAGAGATAAAGCAAGACCACAGTTAAAGGAGATGGGAGGGCTTGCAGGGGACTGGGACAAGAAAGAGATGAAAGTCCTGAGCTCTGCAGGGGAAGAGATATTGCCAGGAGGAGATGCCCATCCCATGCTTGGTTCCTCCCAAATCCTGTCCTAAGTGAAGTCTACCAGGGTTCTTCCATCACATAAAATACAGTCTGCTACTGTTAGGAATTTAAAATCCTCCTCATCACTTAGTTCTTACCCAAAAATATACTGATCTTTTTCAGAGTCTGTCATGATCACCGTACTGCAATCCTCATCAGCCTCTTCACCAAATCATATATTTCATTTCAGTACTACAGTGGGGTGGATTTTCCGAAGAGACACTGAAGCAAGCATGAAATGCAGATGTTTCCCTAATACTCAGGAGCTATGTTCATAATACTCAGGAGCTAGGCTGTCAGTCAATAAAAAAATAAATGCCCTCTGGTCTCCACAAAAGTGACTTCTCCATCTTCTGTCTCTCTCAGCCTCTGCTGAATCTTGGAACATGATGCTGTAAATTCTCCTTAACTGACACAGTTGTAGAGTAAATGGTAGACTGAGACATGGGCTCGAAGGGGAAAAGTGATTCAACTGTAAAAAAGTGTTAATGTCTTTTCTATCTGGGAGTTTTGGTGTTTTGTTTGAAATCTATACACGATTATTCCTTCTCAGGAATCAATTGCACTTCCCTTTTTGTTCTGTGCTCTTTTTAGCTTTGAAACACATTTCCTTTCAGAGTTGATGTTTGCAAAGAATTTAGAAAAGCATATAGTTGTCAATAGCATGAGGCTAAGAAGCACCCAGACCTGCTCTCTGCCGTGCAGGGGAAGTTTGATGAGGTTTACAACCTTCAAAAACCATTGAAAGAGACATTAATGTGGGGAACAGGAGTGAGGAGGAGAACATGGAAAGTTAATAATGGATGTATACTAAGGCTCGAAGCAGGCCGAATAATGAAAGCCGTCTTATACCACTTAACTGAGGAAGAGATCAGGACGAGGACTGGGTGACTTGCAGACCTGAAAACTGAGAAGGAAATGACAGACAATCTGAACTGATAGGAAGGTCTGATCCACAAGAGTGAAATGAAGACCACACATCTCCAGAAGACGAGGGGTGAGGGGAATCTGTTGCAGTTCAAATCTCTGCTGCTGTAGATCGGGGAGACAGGCATAGCTCCCTTAGAAAAAATACTTAGGCAAGAGAGAAAATTTTGAAAGAATCCTTGGTTTCTTAGGGAAACAGTGTTTGGGAAAAAAATTCTGAGCCTCTGAGAATGACTGCATGCTACAACAGTGTACTGATGTCTCCAGGAGAAAGCACAGGTGGATTGGTCAAGGTACTTCAGCCAGTGTATTTCTTTCTTCCAGAAAATACCAGTGCTTACTCCTGAGCTTCTCCACAGCTTGTAGCTCTTTAAACTGTATCTGGGAAGGAAGTTATTTTAAGTAGGATAAGGGGTATTGGTAGTTATACATTAGAGTGTAACTACTGCACTGTAATTAAAAATTGTTATAAACAAGACTTCAAATAATTTTTAAGATAGTACTAGCCCCTATTCCAAATACAGGCTCATGTCACTGACAGACTAAAGGTAAATGAAATCACCATTTTGATCCAGGGTTTCCCATGTCTATTTTGAAAAAGGCTTGTGGATGGCAAAAAGTAAAGTATATTGTTAGGAAGCAGCAGGAAATATGAACAGCTCTTGGGGACCTGACCCTAATAAACTCTCTGAATTTAGTTCCTGTGACCATGAATAGATATTCTGTCTCCTTTTTATTCATTCAGTGCTTGGAGCAGTCAAGAATAGCTGTAAACAAATTGCTGGTAAATAAACAGCACTGTCAAAACCCAACGTATTCATTCAATGATCACTTCCTTTTCCAGACTGGAAATATCCATGGTAGAAAATTTTTAGCTAACATGTCAAATCAAGAGAAGTAATACTTCTCTTAAAATCACACTGTATACAACATGCCAGAATCTTTAAATTACTGTCCTGTCTGGGTCTGCTATTTCTTTATAAGTTCTGTGGTGTTCTGATGTCAACGTATTTTGAAGAAGAGATGCAAATGTAAATCTTTCCGTCTCTTACACTAGTAATGAAGGAGGTAAATTCTGCTGTCTGACATGGTCAATCTCATAGAGGTATAACATAGTTCTTTTTTTTCATTTAGTTTACAAGATCCAGGCCTCTATTTGGTATTGGAATACACATTTTCCCTGATCTATGGGAATACCTTATGTATGTTTTCCATTATTTACCAAATGTCCTGTTATATAGGTGCTTTTTTTACAGGATCAAGGTTTTAGATCACACTCCTTGCAGTGCCTGCTTTTTTTTTTTCCTTTAGCCGCACTTCCGTAAGTGCTAACTCATAAGAAGTACATGCGTGAAAAGAAACGGACTTCCTCATAGGCCATGACCTTTCATGCATAATATAAATTCACATATTATGGTTATGGTCTAGTTATGGTCATTCAAAAGTACTGCAGAGAACTATTTGACATTATTGTATATAGAGTGAGGGCAAAGGCAGTTGAGCTACAAAGAGAACCAACTGTTTTTATTAATGCACAATTTCATAACTAATCATGTTGTTGAAGCAGAACATACATCTTGGGAAGTGATATGTTTGTGTTAGACATTTGTAAATCTAACCAAGCATAAACACTTGACTTCAAAGCATTCCTGTGAGGGAATGATCATATTTTAACACAACACTCAAAAAGATTTGCCTTTTTGTTTGAAATAGTTATACCTGAGGGAAGCAGTGTACTACCATACATACTCCTGAATATTAGCATATATGAACAAATCAAACTTTGGTTGGCTAAAAAGTATGTCTTCTGTATAGTCTACAGACAAATACTTCAGGGACCTGATTTTTGTTATTAACCAACACTAGAAAACAATAAAAAAACAAGACAAAACAAAACCAAAAAATAGCCCAAACAAAAAAAAAAAGTAGCCCAAAGTGTCACCCTTTACATTCTCGCTAGATATTTGAATTGACAACAGCCGCTGCAAGAGCAAGATGCACAATCATGATCCTGTGCATTGTCCAAGCCACAGTAAATAATGCATACACATATAGCCCATAGGAAAAGAAGAGATAAAGTCGTTAGCTTGGAATTATTATTGAATCGTCTTGCACTAAAATTGACAAATTTTACCTACTCGTTCTGGGCAAAACATGCACACTGGTGTCGTGGATAAGCCCCACCCAGCAACAAAGAACTACATGGTTGCTCTGTCACCCTTCTCCCCGGTGNGGTGGGGAAGAGAATTGGAAGAAAAAGGCAAAATCCGTGGGTCGGGATAAGGACAGTTTAACAGAACAGCAAAGGAAGAAAACAGTGACAATACTGGTAAGAAGAATATGCAAAACAAGGGAATACACAGGGCAATTCTCTCACCGCCCGATGTCCANTGCGCTCCTTAGCAATGATTAACCTCCACCCAGCTAGGTTCCTCTCTCAGACCCGAGCATGATGGCACATGGTATCAAATACCCCATTTGTTTGGCCAGTTTAAGTCAGCCAGCCCAGCTGTGTCCCCTCCTGGCTTCTTGTGAAAATTAACCCTGTCCCAGACGAACCCAGGACAACTAGGTTANTTAGCATGGCTCATCTGACAGGCAGAATCATAGTAATCCTCAAATGTATTAGAGCTGCTAAGTTGGGCTGTTGTATAACCATCCATATCATGTAGCATTCTTAGCTTGGAAATAAGCCTGACAGCTCCACCAATTTCAATAAACATTTGCTAAAATCACTGATCCTCTGCTTTGGAGAATGTGCTGTATATGTGGAAATCCAGGAAGAATGGCCACTCTATGCTGAGGGCAACTCTACCACGGTTGGGCTCAGAAGTTTGACTAAAGCTATGTAGGTTTAACCCCAGTTCTGTAACGAGACTGGTGTGGGGCAAGGATTGGACTTGTGCAATTGATTTGCACACTGAGGTATGTCTTGTGTTTGCTCTGAAATTTGCCACTTTTCAATGATCTGTAGGAGCACAGGCAAATATGCCTTAAGATAAACTGACTTACAAACTTCTGTTTCAAGGTGCTGAAGATAACCACATAGATGTATTTGAAGGAAGTGATGAAAGAGAGGCAGAAAGTGATTTTGAGAATATGGGGTAGAGACTGGTGAACGGGACAGGAGGATAGAGCACTGCAGTAAGAATTAATGACACTAGAAAGTGCATATACCTCCACTACTTACCAGCGCAAATCGAGGAGCAAAGTACTATAGTTTGAATACTCCACCATTTGGGTACAGTCTGCAAGTATACTTCTAAGGCAAATTCACACTAGAAAGAACTCCAATGTACCAAACTGCTCCCGTTAACTCTATGCAAAGTTTACCAAGTGGAAAATGCAGAAGGGAATGATGAGCTGTTCAGTTTCAGAATCTCTAATCTGAGAGGTTGTCCTTCAGTTAGCTCTTGAAACTCATATTTTTTTCTAATATTTTGGCTTCAGAATGCTGGAAATTATACAGGGGAGCTTCAGAAGAATACGTGTTATCTGGTACTGGTCTACTTTATGTCAGTACTTACTTGGTTAAGGGTCTTGAAACAATCAAGCCAGATTCATGTGGATTCCTATTCTATTTATAAATTTATATGTCTCTTATCATGAAAGCATCAGTGATCTTCATTTAAAAGATACCAACTGACTTAAGAAATTTGAGCCTTTTTGTGCTTTCACCAAGTCTTGAAATTACAGCAGTGCATTTTTGTATGTCTTTGCTAATGTTAGCTTAGCATTACTGTTTGCAAGACACATGAAACTAAAAAAAAATGAAATATTATTGTTGAGAGACTGAGAGAAACAGTAAAGGAACTGCTCTCTGCCTCTTTTTTCTGTTAATTTACATACAAAGACTTAACCATCCTGAGAGACTTCACCAGCTCCAAAAAGCAAAATTCTGCCCGGTCTATCAAGCATACTGTATAAACAAGTTAAAACTGAGAATACAAAGCTAGGGTTAGCAATACCTGGCTATGCTATGTGGTTAGTATTGTTCCTACTCTCAGATTCTGAAAGATAATAGATCATTTCCAAATGCAGCTGATTCTATCAATGGTAGTGTGTCCCCCCACCACTCAGAGATGCTCTCTCCATCCTAGTGTTTTTTTAGTCATCTTCTACCCACAGGACTTCTAAAACTGCTGTTTGATTCCAAGTTTAGAATCTTGCTCTCCTGTTCCCTGTTCATGATGAATCATCATTCATATATGTAATATTAATAAAATCCAGAAAATTTATTAAAGGTATCATAATCTCTTTGGCTTCTTGTGTATAAGGCTCAAATGTCAAACAGTAAATAGAAAAATGCCTTGTAGAACAACAGTAATGTTACTGGAATAAATTAAAACATGGCACTTATAAAATGGAGAACAGTTGAAGCCACAAGGTGACAGTAATCTCTGCTGAAGAAACTGTTTCTTCAGATGTACATTCTGCTGAATTTACAGTGTTTTTGGCAAGCACTTCCGCAGTCTGAGAACTGAAAATAAAGATCCGCTTATTCTTAATTCTAACCTATTCCCCTCTAGTCACTCCCTTGTTACCCTCATTCTTGCTGTTCACTACAGCAGGTCAAAAGTTTTGACTGTTACAAATTTTGACACAAGAATCAAATCCATTTATCCCTGCTATTTCCATCTTTATGAACTTTACTGGTTCTACCTTTCAATTACTTACAGATGGTTCTATGCTGTAGGCCAGCTACTATTCAATACTGCTTTCCCATCATACTGGGAAATGCTAAAACATCTCCAGGATTTACTAAAAAGTTTCCAGTAAAATTGACTCTCTTCCAAGGCCTACAGGTTCTAGAATCCATGCACAAGTTTAATACTGTTTGTATGGCTTATTAATATAAATATCTCCAAAAAATCAAAAGTGGCACAAACAACTAAGCCAGGAACCTCTATAGCTGTTTATTAATGATTTTTCATTTCAGTGACTACTCCAGAGAATTAGTACTTCTTCGTCTTTAGTGATGGGTGTGAAGAGTCAGGCTTTCCAGCAGTAATTAGGTTCTAATTCTCTTTTGAAGAGACAAATTGTGATTGTAAACTAGACTTAATTCAGCGAAGTTATGGAGGGAATCAGCTGAAAACAGACCTGCCAAGTGAACATCGTGGTACCCCTTATCACACATGGCTTCTTTTTCAGTCAGACCATAAGCTGCACATGTGACAGCCTCTCATGGTCAAATATATAGTGTTCCATTAGTCACTGGATTTTGCTGCCTGAATGATTCAAAGCACATTCCTTGCTTCACAAACTACATTAGGAACAACATTATTTTATTCAAAAAAAGAGAAAAGTCATGGAATGTTCTCTAGAATTTAACTGTAGCCCCTATAGCATCTGCAAAACCATGGAAGAAAAGTAGCTGCTCATCTACGTGCTCCCATATAAATCAGCCACTGTCCATCAGGGTTTGGGGTGGCACATTTACGCTGTCTTTATCTGTCTGGTCTACACATTATAAAATCTAACTAACAAAAATCTCTCTGGTCAGCAAGCAGAAATAGGCAGCGCAGAGGAGCAGAGTGGCACTCATCCATGACTCAGTTCTGTCTCCCTCCAAGAACATACCACAATTCTCAAAAAAAAATTCTACAAAAATATTGTGCAGTTGAAGGGTCAATTGTTGGTGGATTAGCACCTAATTCCCTGGAACAGTGACATAAGCATGAGCTCATTAACAACAATATTTATTCCTGGAACAGGGTATAGAGACAGTTACTCTCCTGCTGCTCAGTTTTGCTTCCCTCCTGCAGTAATTCCACTATCCCATACATTTAATTTCCTTAGACCGTGGTGTCTTCTGGCAGTAGTCGCACCTTTAGCAGCTGTTGCTGGATATGCCACACAGAGATCCAGCCAGCACACTGTAGATTCGTACCCTCTCCAAGATCCAGTGGTGTTGCTTGGATAATGCACATTCCCTAGATGCTTGTTGCTTCTCTCTTCTTCCCCCATCTCCCAACCCTCCCCTGCTACATACAATGCACTGCTGGAAGGCGTTCTGTGAGCTCTTTGTAATCTCTCCAGGCAAAATCATCCAGGTTAATTTTTGTTATTTTCCTCATCAAACTGAGCTGACCTTGGTGATTTTGTCAACTTTACTCCTCAAAATTTCTTCAAAGAAATGGGAGCACAATCTAGCCCACCTCGTACACAAGGTAGAAAAATGAACACCTTTAAAACTACAATTTCTGTTTAAATCATTTTATCAATTATGTTATCTGCTTTTTAAATTACTAATTGGAAATTGGCTAAAAAATTAGAGAGCTCTCTTTCAACCTCTGTCATTCTGTGATTGTGTGTTTGTGTGACATATGGTCAAACAGTAAACTGCAGATTGAAAAACTTATTTATCTCAGAAATAATAAATAATTCCTCATCATTGGAAAAAAACTATTAACTTCCATTTTTAGCACATTTCCTACTGGACCTTCCACATTTTTGTCTTTATTTCTTTGTAAGATCAGTTATGAGAGAACTTCTTTTCTGATGATGACAAAGTATAGTTATTCACCATTTTTTAATTTAAGAACCTCTAGAACTCATTTCTTTCAAGTGAAAACTGTATTTCAGCAGTTGATCTCAAATGAAAACCTTATTTTTCTAGCAGCTACATTTCTGTTTTCTATAAATTGTTCTCAGTAGTTGGCAAATAGAATTTAGGAAGGGTATTCCCACCAAAAGCTCATACAATTACAAACCCTTATGTGTCATTTGTAGTCTCAAAATATTATCTTCCCTCATATCAAGAACCCTTTTAAACCAAATTCCTGCATCCTCTGCCTTGAAAAATCAACAGTTTTGATAAGAATTTCATAAATGTAAAAGAAATAAAAGGAGATATCCTACAGAAGTTTTTCATTTATTCATTTGTGTGATTCATTTTGGCTCTTCCTCCCTGCTGGCACATACCCGCTACCACCTCTGCAAGGAAGAAAAATTTTCCAAGATGTAGTCTCCTTTGCTTTGTTTGTGGATGACAAAAACGATTTGTTGAGTATTCTTAAACTCTCAGAAGAGGTCACATGCAGGCAGTTGGCCACAATAGGTTTCAGGCATGTATGTTAAGCAGCTTGCCTTGGGAGATTACTTGATGTTGTACTACCAACAGGAAGGAATGAACAACTGATTTGAATGAACAATGAGATTTGAACTCCGGAAATTGCAGAATGCAACTCAATGGAGTTCAGAGAGGTAGATAGAAGGTAGCTCTATTTTTAAGCTATCAGTGACTCTAAAATTGGATAAATATATAGCCTATATAAAATTGAATGTGAAATCAATGAAAAATTAGGTTAGTTAAAGAGAAGAAAGCTCTCATATTTGTAAACAACACATTTTTAGTAATAAAAATCGTATGTATTTAGAAAATACATCGAGACATGTAATCCAAAAGCTTTTAAAACCTTTAACAAATAAAAAAATATCCAAATAAGAATGCAATTTCAGTGGAATTAACAGTACTAGGGATAGAGTTAAATATGACTGAGAAACCAAAATATCTGCCAAGCAGATCTGATAAGTGTAATTGTCTAAACCAAAGCCACAGAAATAAGCACAGGAAAATGCATGCACTAACAGTGAACAGCAGGCAAGCATACAGGTAATATACTTAAAATACAGAAAAATTCAAAACAATGCAATGTATCAGACCATATTGGAAGAATCTTTAAATACCAGCAATACTTCCACTTTTCAAGAAAATATGACAGTAAAATTGTTATTTTGGAGGTATGCGTCACAGGAAGAGGAAAAAGAGGTCTTTTTTTTTTTTTAAATCATGTAATTCAGTATTGGATACCTGAGTTTGAAAACACTTTCCTCTTGCTGAAGGGTAATAGTCACACAAGTATTGAATGATGCATAAAACGTTTGGAAAGAGACACTTTTCCTGCCCTTACCCGCAAAAAATCACTTTGCTTTCCTCTAAGGTAACAGTCCCTTCGACTAAGGGAGAGTCTTCCCTCCACAACATTGGCACAATCAATTTAAGAGCTTAAGGGCAGATTTTAACAGCTTAGTGAAGAAGGGGTCAGTGGGTTGCTTGGTCTCCTAGATCTGAGTTACCTGTCATTCAGGAGTAATCAATGTACCCTAATGATGTTTCCTGTGCTGCTGTGGGAATAGCACTGCGTGCTGTCAGGTTACTGAGGTGATTTAATATTCATCAATATGTAGGATAAAAGGGTTTAGCTCCACTGAAGTTTGGATGTAATGTGTTTCCTCTAACGGAAACTGTTACAAGAGAAAAACACAAGACCAGAAAACACAATTCTAGACGAAGTTAATAATTTCCTGGCTATTTGAAGAGCCTCATCATTTTGGCTATAAAGTGAGGCTGGCCGTTTAATCTTTCCTCTCTTCTCACTTCTCTCATGACACAAAAAGCTCTCAGAGCTGCTTATTTCCTCTTCCTGTTATTAAAAGGCAGATTTTCCTCTTCTTAGTGTGCAGCCCATATGAGGGGCAGACAGCTGCGCTTTTTTAGCCTTTAAACTCTGTTTCCTGTTTCCGTATCAGCT
>Ga0065711_1040399_pt1 | contig 17003 bp, 7 predicted proteins | sample Hoacrofraction12_FD_59098 | JGI IMG/M metagenome (GOLD analysis project Ga0065711, IMG submission 59098) | Hoatzin crop microbial communities from Cojedes, Venezuela - Epithelial fraction 12 v2 (version 2) | ecosystem: Host-associated > Birds > Digestive system > Esophagus > Crop | place... | reverse complement strand
CATCTTTCTTGAAGTGGGGAGCCCAGAACTGGACAGAGTACTCCAGATGGGGCCTCACCAGGGCAGAGTAGAGGGGGAGGAGAACCTCCCTCAACCTGCTGGCCACACTCTTCTTCCAAAGTCAGTTGTTAGTAGGAATGGCAATGAAGAAATACGGTCATGTGTGACACTTCAGAACCTCTGAGCAACAGTTGCTGATTTGAGTCTCGGTAATTAACTCAGTGGAAAGAAAGAGAGATGGGAGGGCACAGGGTGGGCAGGGAAGGCTGTAAAGCTAGCCAAACCAAACCCTTCAGAAAACCATTATCTTAAATTCTGTTCAAGGGCTTTGCTTACACTGAGGAGAATTGTTCAAAGTCTACTCATCTAAAGCCCTTACTGTAATCTACTTTGTGCCCTGTTTATTGAGGAAAAATGACATAAATATGGTGTAAATGAGCAGCATGAGACTGAAGGATGCAAGGGACTTCCTGGTAAAGTATAACCAGAACATTGGCCGCTATATTACTGGCATGAGGCATGCTGTGGATAGACTGTTTCAAGTAAAGCAGGCTCATCCAGGACCCCCTCACCTGGGAGCCACTGAGAGCTAGTGTTACCTTTATGGATAAATTATAGATAGTAATATCACATAATAAGCTGTCTAAGTGTTAATTTTTTGTGTGCCTTTCAATGCTTTGCTCTTTATTTTGGCCACAGCTGATGTTTATCTTGTGTAAAATGTGTTTGTGATACTGAAAGGTGGTCTCAGGGAAGGATCTCTGGCACAGCTATGGCTAAAACTGCTTTTAGGGAACTGGCTCACTCAATGGCTGCTCATAAGGATCTTCACATACAGTTTAGAGGTGAACAAAGAGATATACAAAATAAAGAAGGTTTGACTGGCATCTCCCTGTGTTGATGTCTAGATAATTCCGGCAGCAATTGAAGATCTCAGGCTGCAGCTGAAGACTGTGACTGGCTGCTTGAGCTGGATGAAGAAGTAGTCTAGATGCTGCCAGCATCTGCACAGTTGCTTCCTGATTTCCTCAGCTCCTAGCATAGACTGTGGTAATCATCTGAAATTGCTGTCTGAGCATTTCCCAGTATCACCTTGTTTTTCCCAGTGTTTAGGCATGGCAAAGCTGAGTGATCATCCCTTGAGCCAGTATAGCTAGCTACATTTCCCCATAAATACCAACTGGAACAGCAACAAAAGCCCTAACCTAACATTGTGGTGACTCCTTCCCTCCCTGAATAAGGAGAGGTAAATTCCCACTCGAGAGCTACAGAGGAAGCAAAAGGGCTAAACAGCCTCCTGAGATCATGGAATGCAACCACAAGTACGACGTGTGCATCAACTAAGCACAACTGTTCAAAAACACTTGTCAGCCTAGTAAACAGAAGTAAAATTTGGTTCCATTCCTGCCACCATCACCATCCAGGAATCACACAGTTGCTAGAAACCAATTTCAGAACTAGTGGCTGCCAGAAAGATGGTCTAGTATGTACAGCAACATGACTAAGCTTTTCTAATCAGGAATGCTGCACATGGGTACTGTAGCTAATAACAAATGCCGCATTGAGTCTCCTCAGACAAAAAACCCAGGTGGGGTAAGGCCAGTTCTGCACTACATATAGTGGGCAAACCTACTCCCTAGGACAGATTTTTCGCGGCTTTCTTGTTTTCCAGACTATGCTGCCCTGTGCACCTAGGGACCTGCTCCAACCTTTCCATTCAAACACTCAAACGTTACACAAAGTGACAGCTACCTTCATAGAAAACCTGAGATTGTCCAATATTTCAAGTCTTTTGCACTCTGTAGTTAAAGTGGGACTTCTTACATCTCAGACTGTGACTTAAGGATGAAATAGCTGAAGTCTTCCAAACCTCCCAGGAGTTGAGTTAGAGTTAGTTGTCCCCGTTGTCCATATCCTTCTGTGACTACAGTTTGTGGATTTAGACAACGTGCACTGTTTCTTAAAAAGAAAGATTGGCTTAGATTTCATTGCTTTTACATCTCATCGAATCTTACCTAAAGTCAAGATTCACTTCATGCTGGATATTAGATTATCTTTTTTTTTTTCAAATTAGAGTTTTGCTAAATCCAGAGCAGTGCTGACCTGCAGAGCCCAGCTCGCCTTGAAGCAATGAGGCAGCAACAATCTTTTCACTGGGACTGAACGAGCGTATTTTAGATACTTTTATGTCCTAATCCTCAAAATCTTGTATATGTACCCTTGTTGTCTCTACATTGTTGCTTATTTTCCCAAAAGTATCTATCCAGTCACAAGCCTGAAACTTAGAACTGCTTCCGCGTCTTGCTTCCCATATCTTGCCTTTCTCTTTCTCGGTCTTCATTTGGTTAGTGTTAACACTGGCCTCCCTATGCTCCGACTTGTTCTGGGAGTTTTATACTAACATTTTTTGCTCACAACCACATCTAGTCGATTCACCCCCCTCACTTTCTCCCGGAAATACAGGAAAGGATGCACAGACCAAGGGTGCAATCTCTTTTAGGGTTTGGTACTAGCATGTACCAGGCTGCGCACAAGACTTCTCATTCACCCACTGATATGTTACCTCTTTGTCAGATGAATAGTGAATTATCTAATTTAAAAAACAAATACTACTGCTGCACTTAGGTATTTTGATGCAGTTCTCTTTATCTTTTGAAAAAGTAAAAAGTCCTGTTCTTGAACCCAAGCAATTACTTTCTTATGCTTCTTATCTAAGCCTCTTTTAGTTTGAGTTCTATCTGAAACCTTTCTCCTCTTCTCAACGCCATGTTGCCCATGTGGTTGGGTAATGGGACATTCTTCTAATCTTCTCAGTGTCTTTACTTTTTCCCTTAAATACAACTCCATCCAACAATAGCTTCCATTTGCTATTTTATATTTATATAAAATCTTATTTGAAGGAAACACAACGTCTCAGGCTTTTCTGCAGAATAAAAATGGCTGAAACTTCTGTCCAGAATTCTGAAATCAGCTTCAGAGTTTTAGAATCCCACTTGGAATTTTCACAGATACATTTATTTATAGCTTCTCCTATATATCCTTGTATAGGGTAAAAATTTTACAGAAGGCCCGTGAAAACTCCTTACGCCAGGAACTCAAAAAATGCTACTCCGATAGGTAACAAAGTCAAAAACCTCATTAATTTCACATCGAATATAGAAAATATACTTGAATTAACATGAGCTCTATGCCATATTACACAGCTTGTGGATATTCTGGGCCAAAAATCTCATCTTGTCTTTCTGTACACAATACTTCTGGAATATTTGAAAGAAATCGGAACGGTCCAAATCAATTTGAAACTTCTTTAGAAAACTTTTTTTGAAGCTGGGATATAGCCTATCCCTTACTACTTTAAAACCATGATCCCTCTCTAAAAATGAGGCAAAAATGTGCTTCCTATTGTATGTACTCTAGTGCACAAATCCATCTAACAGGGCTTAAGCTTGTTTCAGTACACATAGCTCAGCACATTGATCCAGGTCTTGTGTATCTGCCCCTCAGAAGCACAAGCGTTTGCCATGATCTCTGTATGCTTTGAACAAGTGATCTGACACAAGATTCTCACTACTTAGTCCAAATTAACATCACTGAATTCATTTAGGTCATTTTGGCTTCATATTTGGGCTGGGATAGAGTTAATTTTCTTCACAGCAGCTGGTATGAGGCTACATTCTGGATTTGTGCTGAAAACAGTGCTGAGAACACAGGGATGTTTTAGTTATTGCTGAGCAGTGCTTACACGGCGTCAAGGCCTTTTCTGCTTCTCACCCCCCCCTACCCGCGAGTGGGCTGCGGGTGCACAGAAGTTGGGAGGGGGCACAGCTGGGGCAGCTGACCCCAACTGACCAGAGGGTCACCCCACGCCGTGTGGCATCGTGCTCAGCATGTAACGCTGGGGGAAGAAGAAGGAAGCGGGGGACATTCGGAGCAATGGCGTTTATCTTCACAAGTCACCCTTATGCGTGATGGAGCCCTGCTTTCTTGGAGACGGCTGAGCACCTGCTGCTGCTGGGAAGGAGTGAATGCATTCCCTGTTTTGCTTTACCTATTAAACTGTCTTTATCTCAGCCCACAAGTTTTCTCACTTTTACCCTTCTGATTGTCTCCCCATCCCACTGGGGGAGGCATTGAGCAAGCGACTGTCTGGTGCTTAGCTGCCAACTGGGTTTAAACCATGACAATACTTGAGCAAGTGGGCACAGAAGGTAGCCTAATGAGTGATTTGCTACTTAGGAAATTTGATAATAAACACATTGTCTCCTCAGTGATGTTCCAACATCTGAAAACATAGATCAAGTTCTGAAACAGCCTCAGTTCACTAATGTACCCCATGCTTCATCTGCAACATGGTGTGCAGTGCACACTCAGTCCACAGAAAGCATCTTGTTCTTATGAGTTGTTACAAATTTATTATTATTTTATGCTATTATAGTAATCTATTATATAATAGATGCATTTTATATGGCTACATTGCTACTAATATATTAATATAATTAATGCATTTATTAGCATTAAGTTATGAATAAAAATTTTGTTATAATAATTGACCCTGCTCCACTGAGGGAAAAGCTCTGTTACCAAAGCCAGGAAAAGTAGAATCACATACTTGCGTGAGCTGCAGTGGTGGAGGGAAACAGCTAGAACTAGAAACAGTAAATTATCTTGATTCTTACAAGAGGCAAGGCTTTAAATCATCTTAAGTAGAAATTATGACTGAAATCAGTTTGTAAGGATAAAGTCCAGATGTTTCTGAATGTCTTCCAGACCTCAGTTTAATCTTTCCTTACTGACTTCAGAAAGGAAAGAAATCCCAAGAAGCTAGAAGAGCTTTAAAATGGACAAGAAATTAACTCCTGAAGTGGAACAAGGAGTACCCATACATCAACAGAAATCAAGACTTAAGCATAGACAGTCTCCATATAGATTAGAGAAGGGCTTGACTGGTAAAGCCAAGAGAATTAAAGAAACAAACAAATGGGCAAAGAGCAGACCTGAAATAAACTGTAATCAGATGTATTTGTTATGTGAGCAATATAGGATAAGATCTTTACCTGGTGTAACTGGCACAGCAGCACTGCAGCTAACTGTGCTGCATAACTGTATGCCATAGAAGTTGGTCCACACAACTTTACTCAAACTCTGAGTAAAGTATTGACAAACTGTATTGACATTGAAATAGTAAGATATTCTTTCAGTGCCACAGCTACTGTGCAAAGGCAACATTAAATTTCACAAAGTTGTTTATTTCCAGGCAATCCAGTAAATTAATGTTTAATGGACATATGGTTTTTATAATAAAGAGTATTTCTAAGCAATACAAGTTCTCTGATCCAGCTTCATCTTAAATGGTTTATTTTTACAATAACAAAGTGGAGAGCAATGTATTGTACTGAACTTTCCACCATTCTCAGGTCCTTATTACAGCAAAAATCTCTAGGATACAAGATGCATCCAACATTCAGACCTACTGAAAGTTGCCTGGGGCCAAGGGCCAAACAAATGGGTCAGGCTAACTTTGCTCTTTCCGCGCTAGCAACTCAAACATCCTGCACCGCCTTTTACCCTCTCCTTTCTGGTATTGCTTTTATACCCAAATCCTTTAGATGGTTGTCTGGTCTCTCCAGGCTCACTAGGACTGGTGGGCTGTACGGAAATTAACCTTGCTACATCCCAGTTTCTTGATGACTGTATTAACAGTGCTCAGGAAGCCTGGATCCTCCCATAACTCTTCTTCAAATCTGTGGGGCAAAAGCTAATGTGATAAAACAATAAATTATCATAGTAAAGGACAAATAACCTTACAGAACAAATTCTGGCTTTTCTGCAAGCTTCAGAGCCTCATGCATCCCTGCAGCTGACAGTTTCCGGTTGATATTCCTATATCTGCATTGCAGTAGGTTGCGGTAAGTTGTCCTGAGGTCCCGATTGAAGAAGGCATATATAAAAGGGTTAATGAGAGAGTTTGCGTAACCCAACCATAGAAATGTTCTTTCAACCCACAGTGGGATACAGCTGCACGCTGTACCACAGATGAAGGGCCTGGCGGTTGAGAGGAGGAAGAAGGGCAGCCAGCAGACAGTGAAAGCCCCAACAATAATCCCAAGCGTAGTGGCAGCTTTCTGTTCTCTTTTAAAGATGGAAATATTTTTCTTGTCGTGCTTTAGAAGTCGTGAAAAATTAGTACATTCTTCAGATTCCTTGTGCAGTTTTACAATTCCATTCATAGAAATCCCTTCCATTTCTTCTGGCCGGGGAAAACCAGCAAACTTGTGTTTAGCAGCACTCCTCTTGGCAGCTTTGTAAATCTGGTAGTACATGAACAGCATCACTGACATTGGAATATAAAATGCAACTGCCGTGGAGTAAATGGTGTAGCCAAAGTCTTGACTGATCAAGCAAACCTTTTCATCGTTTACATTTTGGGCCCAGCCGAAGAGCGGGGGGATAGTGATGGAGGCAGATAGGAGCCATACACACAGGATCATTTTGGCCATACACTTCCCATTCTGCCTTACGGGATACGTAAGAGGTCTCGTTATTCCCAGGTACCTAGAATGATAGTGTAGAGTTAGTGTATAGTGCAGTGGTTAACTCATAAAAGTTATTTCAGGTAGTCTGCCCTAAAATAAAACATCTTTGGCTAAGGTTTCCAGTTTACATTTTTCAGTTCTCTCTTAGCATGTATTTCAAACCTGTAAAGTCATGTGTCTTTCACTTGAAAATTTACAGTGCAGATATTCTGTATAAAAGGCCTTTTATTCCAGGAGGAAATCTCCCACTGGCCACAAAGGACTAGGATTTTAATGAATTTGTGCAATCTTCACACAGATAATGAATTTTTTGTTATTAAGGGAATTCTGAAACCCAAATTTTATTTGGTTAACTTCTGAAATGTTGGAGTATAGATGAACACTCACTCCACAAATCCTTCCATTTTTTTGTACTGAGTGCATAGTTAAATTAAAACAAGCATGCATTCATCTTCCTCTTCATCCTTCTTACATATTCAGCATTTATGAAGATCTCTGCTACTAAACTGAGATGATGAGTTGCCTTTCTTACCTTCATTTTCAGATGGGAACAAACAAATGTAGACTTATGCCAAGAGTAGATTATTTCAATACTACAATAATTCTTTTAATCATCATTTAGTTAGAAAGAAATGACAGTTGTTCAACGTTCAGACTTTTACTGAACAAAATAACAATCTATCATAGTGTCAGCTTAAGCAGACCTGGGGAAAAAAACATAGTTTTTACCAGAAGCTAAGTTTAAGGTAGTAAATTGTAAACAGACAAGAAAAATGTTTATAATTGATCAAGTTTCCATAGAAAAAAAAATGAAGTCTGTTCACAATTTCTGTATTTCCTAATCTGTGACAGTTTAAACTATGTAATTTTTTTCTAATTAAAAAAAGTATCACTACTGCCCTATATAGCTGGACAGCAATATCCTAAGTTTGTGTTTGCTCTCAACTACAAAAGAGTTTTTATTTCCTCCCAGACTATGGGAAGTTTCTCTTAGATGGAATTGGATGATTTTTTTTTACACCTAACATTTGGTTTCTGCTCAACAGGAACTTACCTATGAGTTATCATTTCTTCTCAAATTGTTTTATCCTCGCCCCAAAAGAAAGAATATTGAGGAGAGTCAGTGTGATTCATTTTGCTACTCATAAAAGAAATGGTTTCAAATCAGGTTTCAGAACAACATTTTGGTTTTACGAGATGCCAGTGTTTAGTTACACAGTGAAGGTTTTGGAGGGTTATGAACAAGAAATATAGTAATTTGTTTTAAAATATTTTTTTCAGGTATTTTTTTTCTCTCTAATCACCTAGCAAATCAGATATGAGTATTTGCCTGGCTCTGCAGAATGCTGCATTGTTGATTTTACTGCAATGCAGTAAATTATGGCTAGTACTGCTGCTTTATACAAGAACACAGGTATGGTACAGTTCTGGAAGGATAAAGAAGCATCATTTCATGATCTGCTCTGATGAGTAACAACAATCTCTCTGAACAACATCATTGATTTTATATTACTGCTATGGTGTTACCCCAAGGACAGGACTGGTTTAATGTGCCCTATTCTCGACAGCATGCACAAGTACATTACAGCCTATGAAGCTGTGCCTGGTGGGGCCATGAGAACAGTTATTAAAATCAGCAGGGATCAGAGCAGTGTGATGCATGGACCATGTTATTAACAAAGGCGGTTTCTTGTGCACCTCACCATCAGCATTAGAACAGAATCACTGCACCAGCTCCGGCGGTTGTGAGCATACTGTAGAGTCCACGGAGATTTCTGTTTTACAGCATCATGGCCAAAACTGCACTCTCAAGGAGCTGAGAGTTTTCCAAGGCGCTCCGAGACGTAGAAGAGCAGGGTTAGTGTGGTGAAGTTCCAAAGTTTAACTACCTAAGGGATACACCATTCTGCTCTACGTAATGTAACTGCAGCAAGGGCAAGTTACTAGCTGCAGCCCTTCTGGGATAAGAGCTGCACACCCTTAACATTTGTCTGATGAACAGCAGGATTTAGCTACAAGAAGAGTTAAACACATCTTTTGCGCGGAAAGCTTACTTGTCACTTGCAATGTGTTGTTTTAAAAAAATCTTTTAGAAGTTGGTCCACCTTTCTGAAGTATGTCTTTTCCTAGCTATTACCTAATTGGTCATTAAAAATAACACAATTATGAGGTGAGCTTTATTATGTAGCTAAAAAAAGTTGAACTCAATTTCTGTAAAAATCAGATCTGTGGGCTGCATGCTCTGGATGCCTACTGATGCATTCTCGTGCATCATAATATAACAAAAAGAATTAATGAAAGCAGAAGTATACTGAAAAGAATTAAAATTCATCAGTTTTGCCCTGGCACTGCTTTTTGGAAGCTGAGTTTCAAAAATGTTATTTGAAATTAAAATACATTAATTAACACAAAAATACACCAGGGTCCTTTCTGCCTTATCTTTTTTGCTAAATGTAGTTTGATGGGGGGGAAAAGTCAGCAGGCATAAAGGAAGGAATTTAATCTTTTTATCTCTATATATGAAAACCACTACCCTTAAAAACTTACTTGCAACTTCAAAATAATGTAAATCACTGCTGTTGTCTGATACACTAGAGAGTGTCCAGGACTTCATAGATTCATGAACTTCAAAAGTGTTGTGTCAAATTCATCACAAAAATATGCTTTGTATACTTAATCTTTAATTACTACCTTCCAAAAAAAAACTGACTAAAGGTAAATCAGCTGAACTTAACATATCACTCCAAAATTATGTAACATCTTGAGGCCTTACTGCTGGGAAAGAATTAAGTCAAATTCCCTAAAAAGCCCATTGCATGTATCTCAGCTATCCTCCACAAGAGAGAAGTGTCTCGGACTTGTTATTCTGAGATTTGTTTCTTTTACACGCCACAGATGTTCATTTTCATCTTGGTGGGAAGAAACTGTGCCTCAGTTCTCGCTTGCAAAAGCAGGACAATGCTATTTTCTTTTCTTCCTCTGAGTTTCCTGGCTATATAGTTCTGCCAGACAGGGCATCCACCTGCATTACACCCAGCACAGTAAGGACTATGTATCTACATTACTCCCCAAAACCACAGTATTGCAGACTCACAGCCCTTAATTCTTACAAACTGGTCATGGCATTTCTCATCTGACACTGCCTGATGCTGTATGCAGAACACCAAAGCGCAGGATGCTACAGCAAATGACTGTCAGGCAACTCTGTGAGAAGCATGACACGTACTCCAGTCACAGTCCTGCTGCCTTTCCAAGAAGAAAGCGAGTGGTGAAAAACGAACAGGGAGAAGCTGGCACTAATATCTAGGTGATACAACAACAAAAAAGATGATGGGAATTTTTTTGTACTACATCATTGAAACGTGGAAAACAGCCCCTTGCTCAAAGAGCTCAAAATAAGAGCAGACAACTTAGACCAAACAGAAGGCAAATGGTGATGGACAGAGTAAATTTCTTTTTAAGCAAGTGTGTAAACACACAAGCACATCCCCATTCTAGATTGGTTTCTTATGATTTCTTCAGTATCTCCTCCATCCCTCTGGAGGATCAGAAACCGACTCCTGTGCCGCAGTTCTGTTCAGGTGTGAGGTGCACGCAGGGTGCCTAGCTCTAGGTAGGAAAAATTATCCCTTGTCATCTCTTTTCTGGAGCTCCATTCAAACGTATGTGGGGGGTAATGAGCCTCCTCCTTCATGGGGTGTTGTCATCGGTTATTGTGAATGATCGCCTTCTGCCACATCCACCCACAAAAGACCAGCAATGGAAAAGGTAGAAGAATAAATTCCTTTTTTCTCCCTTAATAAAAATCTGGCTCCCTGTGATCCAGTATTCTTTCCAGTACCTCTAAATTGTTACAATTTAATGACAGGCAATCGTTATAGACAATTCAATGTAAAACCATTATAACTGATAGGACCGCTCCTGAGAGCAGTCGCTTTGTGGGTTTTTTCATTCTGGCTTTTTGATACCAATGCATTACAACGACCACACACAACAGTGTTTATCCTACAGTGCTGAAAGCCTCTGTTGTCATTTGAACTGTAGATCACACAGGTATTTCTTATTACAGTGTACTCAATATATTAAACGTTACAGCAAGTGTTAGGATGTAACATCTATGAAAAGTAAAATGGTATATGGCAGAGGGAACAGGCATCCACAGACCCCTGTGCCTGTTTCTGGCACATCATTTTATCTTTCTGTGACACTTTGTACTCTCTTTTCCCATTCATGTTTTAGATACGTGCTTGTTGTAATGGCTGTCATACGTTACTGCTTGCACAGCCGTTATTAAACTGGAAACTAGACTGCCACTGTCTCCCACTAGATGTTACTATATTTAAAAATATGAAAGATTTGATATGGCTTCTTTTCTTGTAAATATATTTATTCCATTCTCTAACCTAGGAAATAATGAAAAGTAGTTTGCTTTATCTGCACTACTGTGCAGTGAGTTCATATCCATCTACTTATCATCTACTAGAAGAACTTTTCAGGAAGATCTTTCTCACCACCTTTATGCGAATAACTCTCCATTTGTGGCTGAATTGATTGGTAATTCTATAGATGTAGAAGAAGATGCTAATTCTTCCTCCAAGAAGGAAAAAAAAAAGGTGTAGTGCCAGGCATGGCAGCATTTCAGGTTAACCAGACGTGACTTTTTTTTAGTGGCATGAACCCAATTTTTTTTTCAGCAGTAGAAAAGTTCATTTCCTTTTCTTTCTGTTTGTTTCTGAGAAAGCTAAGCATAGCTGTAATATTTAAGCTGTAAAAGTGGAGACTTGTTTATAGCTATATTGGAAACTTTCAGATGGGTCTAGTCCTCACACCTTTTGAAATATCCAGAAATCAAACTGAGGCTTTTACAGCTACATTAACTTCAACAACAGAAAGAAAATAGTGAGAGGATGGTTCCATTTGGGATCCTGTGTCCAAAATCTTTCTTACATCTGTTATATGGCTAAAAGATAAAGAAAAAGGTAAAAGCCCGTGCTGCTCACTGTGAGCAAAGTCACAGAGTAACAGAAAACCTAAGAGCAAAGAGCATTAAAACTGTTTTGAAGCCTCCTGCCACACTCTACTAAATTGAATGCACCATGACATCAAGGTCACTTCTGCCACTTTTGAAGCACATACATGTAATTCCTTTGCCTGTGATCTCTATGTACTTTATAGGCAGATAAAATTCCATTTTAATGAGTCCACATCCATTTCTCAGAATTCACCAAGCTGATCTAACAGATAATTATTCCAGAACCTGATTAGCATCTTTCACTGTCTGAGTTCCCTTTTATGAAGCAGAATGGATTACTATGCAATAGAACTAGAAAGTTGTATTGGAAATTATATAGATGTGTATTATAGCTATTTCTACCAGGAATCTCAACGTATTGTTCTGTTACCACTTACCATTTCACTAGGAGTTGCCCTTAACCCGAAGCTCTTTCAGTTCTTCCTATTTTTATATTTTAAGAGAGTCATAAAGCTGTTTTATTTCAAACACACAAAAATGCTTACTTCTTTGCCTTTGTGCTCTTTTTCTAGTACAGCAGCTTTCCAGCTTCAATACATATCTCCTTGTATTAGTTTCTTTGCCAGCCTACAGCTATAGAATCCTGTCTAATGATTCACCGCAACACCAACTTCTTCTGAAGAATGATGCTGATCTACTGATCTTCCTTCAGTGGCTGTGATTCTCTCATGATCTTCCATACTTTTTCTGTTAAATTCAGTTGAACATTAAGAGACATTTCACAAGAACAGGAGCACAATGTCATTCCTAAAAGCTATCCAGCATTCAGAAATCAATAGCAATCAATCTAGACTTTTTTCCTTATACTTTGATACATCAAATAGTAAATTAAACGTAAATTTAACAAGTTGAAACTGATCAAATCTATTATTTCTGTTATGGCTATGTCAAACCACCTAACAGAAATTGTTCTCTTCTTTAAAAAGACTATGTTTTTACACTGAGCAAGAGATGTTCTGTCCCACAGAACTGCTTTTAAATAGAGTAAGATATACAAACTGACCAGGAAAATACTATTCCCATCACATATTTAAGTAACTGAGATAGAAGTAAAGGGATAGAAACATAAACAGATTTAAGTGCTGAGACATAAGCATTAGAGTGCACAACCATGGTTTTATAATGTGAAAAGTAACCTTGTTAATTATTGTACAACAGTATCAATACCTGCCATTTTGAAATACAGGCTGGCCTCATAACCACAACATGATAACTGCTAATTTATTGTCTGCAAAGAGGAGGATATTTCAGAGGCATTAAAATACCTTTCTCCTTCCCAGAATTGAACAAAGTTACTGATTTCATTGCATATATGACAGCTTTCAGAATATGAATTAGATCACATTAAAACCTAAACACTAAATATTGTGCAATGTTAGTGTGAGACAGCAGAATGAAGAAAATCAAACCATTACTCACTGGAGGAAAAAAGACTTTGTTCAACTAGTTCTGTGCTCCATCCAGTTAAATGTTGCATCTTTTCTACGCAGTGAACTAGTACATAGTTATAAAAAGTCTTAGCACAGTGGCCAGCTTCCACATCTTCATTGAATTTGCTAGGAATGGTTAAAGTTCTACTTTGTCCTTCTCAGTCAATGTTGAATGCAGTAACATGAAAGATCTTAAAAGTATGTTTTGACATCTATTGTTTTAGATGCTTATGCTTCAGATTTCATACAATTTCAACATTATTCTTGTTATTGAAACAGTGATACTTTGATTTTGATACTTGGAAGAATGAGGATGAAATATTTGTTTTGCTTTCAGCAAGGTTAACACTTTCCATTATTGCCCTTCTTGCTCTCAATTAAATGTATTTCCTTAAATTCTCTTTACAAAAGAAAGATATTTGTTCCTACTGTTAGAGTGGCTACATATTGAATACACTACTATACTCTTATTGTGTACAGTAAATGTTCTGACTTTATTTTTTTTTTCTCAAAAAGCATTGTAAGGGTTTATTTTTGATGGAACTCAAGGAGCGTATGCTTTCCTGGCAGTGGGGGAGGATTAAGTCAATCAAAATTAAATGTCTGTTCATTCTAAAGGAATGCAATTTGCATAACAGAAGATTATGTCCTCCTCTCTTACATTTCTTTCAGTTTCTCTGTACTTTCATGGACTTTCTTCCTCTCATATTGCATAACTTTACAGCTTCATATTTTTCTTATTTATTCTAGCTCATTTTTGATTCTTTCAGTTTTATTCTATTTTTACTTCACTTTCTTGCGCTGCCTTATTTCTACTTCTCTCTTAGCTCTGTACCTTTCCCTCTTCTTTTTTGCCTACTGATCTAAGACATCCATCCCATAGATGTGGGTGGATGTATTCTGCTCTCCTTCTAGGTAATATGTAACAACTCTATTGCCAGAAAGAGATGTGCAATGTCTTTCCATTCAACTTCTGTTATCTTAGCCATAATTTCTGAAACCATATTCCTCTTTCCTTTCAGACCTTGGCAAATTACCTGTCTTCAGCCTTTGCCTTTCATTTTCCCTCTGCATAACTGTCAAAGTACTTGTCACCAGTAACTGCCTTGTTCTCAGCTTCCTGACAAAACAGTTCAGTAGTCTTTGGTTTTCCACTACAAACAATACACGGTTTGGAAGAGAAGGTCCCGACATGTAGTTGCTGATGTTTATCTTGCAATGCTGACTAAATGCTAGACAATATGTATTTGCTAGACAATATTTTTCAGTTACCCAAATAAATATTTCATATTATAAACTAAACCCTCTTATTAACTGTCTTTCAAGAAAACGTATATTTTCTTTTCTTGTATCTTTACTAATGACGTAAACGTAGGAGATACAAGAAGCGAAACGGACTTTGGCCCATTCTGTCCTTCACCAGACTCCTAGAACCTAGATGCGTTTGAAAACTGAAAAGGCTTTGGCAAAGAAACATGTAGAATGAAGTTGCATGCTGTAATGGAGGACTTCCTATTTTTAAACTTTTTCAAAATGTCTGAACTCCAACTTCGCGGGGTTCATCATCTCTGGTTTCCTGTATGTAAGCGTGGTTTGCATAAGGAGTGGAATAGGATTAATTATATACAGAGCTCAGAAGTGCTTCTCACCTCACTTCTTGATAGATAATCTGTAAAATTTCAAAAGCGCAACAAATTTGGGCAAGTTACACATGAAGAATCAGTTTTACTTTACAGTGTTCAACCATGTGCAGTGTTGAGGGAAAATAAAAATAATTTCATGCTTTTCTAAAAGAAAATGCATAACTGTGTCAGAAGACACACTACCCACTTCTGCCCTTTTGCCCTCCCTGAGATTTGCAAGTTCCCTTTATTTAACAATGTTCTAATTTTTTTCCCAGTGTTCATAAGCAAGCAGTAGCGGAAGAAGAAGTGAGAAGAGGGTCAGAAAGCTCTTCCTAAGTTTTTCTTTCTTTCTTTCCAAAAGCAAAAAATTGTATTAAAATATACGATAAAGTACAATTCACAATACGTATTACTAACATTTCAGGAATATTCCCTACAGAAGTGCTTCTTGAGCTTTTTAAGTAATGTCTTACTTCACTGAAAAATTCTTCATGGACTTCATCACAGTATACACACAACCTGCTTCACAAGTCCTGAAGGCCAGGCCCTCCTACACTGTTACACCTTCATACCCTATGGTATATGTTACACCAGTTGTTGAGTCATTTTATCAATTCAGGATAAAAAAGAAAAGCAAAACATCTTCAAACATGACTGTTTGTTGCTGTATTCAATAAGGTGATTTGTATCAGAAAACATTATTTTGTTGAAAATTCACATTTCAGTTTACTGCACATTCAGTGCCTTTTCATCATTACAAAATATTTTAGAATCATAGAAACAAATGCAGTGCATTTCCATCATGTCAGCTGTTGTACCTAAGTATCTAATTACATGTAGACTGAAGCTGGTCATATGTGACTATTTTTTCATTTTGGTGTGTATGATATGGTATCTCACTTTATTAAGTTATTACAAGATGCCTGGCCCCTTTTTGAAAGGGCAAAGAAGTTCTTTTAGCCCTCTGATACTATCTGAGAAGACTAGGCTAGGGAAAGCTTTGTCCTAGAGAAGATGTAAAGAGAAAACACATTCTTATTTATTCCTGTCTGTTTGTGTTGCAATGTTCATTTCAGACTGGGTGTGCAGCAAAGAAGAAGTTCAGGTTGGAAGAAAGCTAGGGAAAGAGGTTTTTATCTCATAGATTTTTTGTATGGTAGAGGAGAACTGATTAAATCTGAAAAGGGAAAATGAATCTGAGGATGACAAGTAAATGATTTGCCATGACTGGAGGGAGGCGGCTCTGGCAGTGAGCTTGAGAAGCAGCAGAGGAAACCTCAAGCACAAAGGCATGCATACAGTTCAAAAGCTACTGAGAAAGGGTGAGGCTTGACTTGAAATATTGTTTAATGGTGTTACATGGGACTTAAGAGGGAAAAGAGAAAGATGCGCTGGGAGTTGCTTATGTTTGTTCTCGTTTTATCCATCTAGAGAATCTGAAACAGCAAGTTAATGGATGGGAGGAAGGACAGGACCACTGGATGGTGGTAAGGCACTGGTGGAGAAATGACATAGCTCTATTCTTTCTTCATTATAATAAAGAAATGCAGGAGGAATGCCTTAGCACTGAAAGTCATCTTTATGGTGGCCTCAGTTCCTGAGGAGTTAATCTCACGTTCTGATTCTTACTCCCAAACTTTTCCACCTCCTGCAAAATAAATCCCGATGTCCTTCTGGCAACTACACAGTCTCTCAGAAGATGAGCATTAACCATGTTCTTTTGCTGAATGCCTTTGTAATCAGAGGATTTACAGCCTTAGATGATCCATTTGCTCATTGGCCTGAGCCACCTATATAACTGAAGATAAGGTTCAAGTCCCTAGACTTAATTCAATCCTATGGGCTAAGCAGTATAAAAAAACACAAGTGGATGTCATCAGGTTAACCCATTTGGCCAGCTGATAGGCAGAAGCACTCCATACAGATTATATTTGCTGATAAGAAAAGATTTATTTGTTGCTTTGCCCTTGATGTGGGGGAGAGTAACTTTAAGCAAAGATGTCCTGGTGACGGAGGATGCCGAGAAGGTAGAGCTACTGAATGCCTTCTTTGCTTCAGTATTCAGTGCCAAGGCAGGCCCTCAGGAATCCCAGGCCCTGGAGGTAAGAGAAGAAGCGCACAGAGAGAATGACTATCCCTTGGTCGAGGTGGACTGCGTGAGGGATTGCTTAAGCGATCTAAACGCCCACAAATCCATGGGCCCCGATGGAATGCACCCACAAGTGCTGTGGGAGCTGGCAGATGTCATTGCTGAGCCACTCTCCATCATCTTCGAGAGGTCCTGGAGGACAGGAGAGGTGCCCAAGGACTGGAGAAAGGCCAATGTCACTCCAATCTTCAAAAAGGGCAAGAAGGAGGACCCAGGGAACTACAGGCCGGTCAG
>Ga0065711_1040398_pt1 | contig 17003 bp, 7 predicted proteins | sample Hoacrofraction12_FD_59098 | JGI IMG/M metagenome (GOLD analysis project Ga0065711, IMG submission 59098) | Hoatzin crop microbial communities from Cojedes, Venezuela - Epithelial fraction 12 v2 (version 2) | ecosystem: Host-associated > Birds > Digestive system > Esophagus > Crop | place... | reverse complement strand
CACCACCTGCGCCCCTGATCCCTCAACCAATCGCCCCAGTGCCCTGAAGTCCCTTTTGATGGCCTTGGGACTTCTTTCTGCGATCTCGTCCCCGCCAACCTGCATTACCAAGAGGGGGTAGAAATGTCCCTTTCTCTAATGCTGTCTCCTCTGATTTTTCACCAAAAGCCCAGAAGTTGAGAGTTTAACAGAAACATGCATTACTATGCATTACACACCGGTTGGAAAGGACCAAAGGGTTCAGCAATTTGCACACAAATGTATTCAGGCACAGTGTACACAAATGTACATTTATTTATGTCTTGCATAGAAGAGAGATATTGTTAGTTAAGCAGCAGATAAGTTGCTAAAAATTTTATTCATTGTTTATTTTTGGTGTCTCCAAAGGGGAGGCAGTGGTAGACGTGCCCTTTAAACTGTGCAGCTGAACTTTATACTATTCTTAAGACAGTTGTGCTGCAGCAAAAGAGCAGAGTGCCTGGCACATCCCTAGAGCAAGTGAGCTGCCGTCACCGGCCGAACTGACCACTGCAGCCACTTTGTGTTGGATAAAGGATTGGTGTTGAAGCATACAAATGAGATGATTATAATTGTTATTTTTTCTGACATATGCTCTTTAATAATTCAAAAACAAAAGTTTGAAAATGATCCTGTTTCTGTGCTAACAGTGTTATCCAGCCAGTCAATACCCTGCATTTATTGAATCACTTCCTAGATTTCAGAAGTAATGGCAGCTGCCTTAATTTTTATATGAAGTGTCTGCATCAAAACTGGATCAGCTATAAACAGCAAGAGCATGTCTTGTCAGTATGAAGAGAATAGTGGTTTTCTCATAAACTTGGATTTACCCTGTAATGACCTGGGAGAAGCCAAGATGATAATTGACAAATGTGTCTTATTTCGGTGGGATTATACACAGAGAGGTGAGCAAAGAATCTATGACTATTTGACTGGCACTAGAACTGGGATCTCTCAGTTCCATACTTGCAGGTGGATTGACTTTTAACCATATCTTTTCAATAGACAAAGGAGAATAAGAACAAATCTGGCTCTATGTAGTACAGATATCCAACACAAAGCAATATACAAAATACCTGAATAATATGAAAACAAAAGCAGGTGTTTCTTGCTCTTGATATTTTTCTAGTCATTCACTGATGTCAGTGAAGAGACAGCCGGGACACAGGTAAGTCATGCCTTTGGATTTTTGCTTATGCGGTTTCCTGGTTTGCATTTGGCTTTCTATTCTAACAAGTGGAGGAATGGTAAAGTCTATGGAAGGAGAACCTACAGGAACAAAGAACTGGAAATGACCTCATGGTCATAAGTCCATTTTTCCTCACTGACGCATCAACTATGATGCAAGAGATTTGGAAGAGGTCATAGAATGGCTGGTGTTCTCACCACAGAACAGCTCCAAGCCATTTACTTCTGGTTTATGGAATTAGACAAGAACTGCAATTATAATATGCTACAGGAAGACAGCAAAAGAGACTGAGAGTTTTGCCAGTGTCCCAAATCCCTACAATAATAAAAGATGTTGTTGGATAAAGTTCTCAGAGATTCTAGGAGATGAAACTTCGCCCATTTTATAGTGTGAATAAAACATATGACAGTGGTCTTTATAAATATAATAAGGACAAAATAATCCCTTTAAACCAGTCACCAGATTTGGCTCAACAATGATCAAGATGTACCAGTAAGCCTCCTAACACAATTTAGTATCGCTAAGAGCACCATTTACACCTGCTGTATCCCGAAACCAACTCTGACCAACATCTGACACAGAAGAAAAAGATGGAGAAACCCACAAAAGCTTAATTATCCATTTGTATAGAGCAGTCCCTTCCTGGGTCCCGCACACATTCAGTGGAATTCTTGAAGCACGGTATTATTACAATCCAAGTACAGTGAAAGTGAGCCTGTCATCTTTCACTTTTGATAGTCCAAAATGCTGGAAAGCAAATGCTTCATACCACAAACTTTGTTTGCTGTTGTCAAGAATTCGCCTGCACGGTTATATAATTTCTTTCGTAAACTTTACAAAATATATCTTAAAGCAACTAACATTTCTTGCCTCGGGTATGTTATTTGGAAGACCACTAGAATTATTTTTTTCCCCTCCTAATCTAAATTTGCTAGTGATAAACAAGTATTCAGTCAGATCTTTGAATCACGCTCTTCAACCAGAAATTGGGCTTTTTGGAAACACTGAGATAAGACTATAAATTAGGCTTGTTAAAGAGAAAATCTACACTGGAAAGTTATGAGTGTGTTAAAAGAAGACAGAAAGGTTTTCCAAGTATACCAAGAGAATTACACGACTGTTTTCTACTGAGAAGCTGTAGGATTTGAGTACTTTTTTTACGCTCTGAAAATTTTGTACATCCCTCTAAGGATGTACCTTCTCCTCATCACCTCTCTGAGGAATCTCAGATACATAGAGAAGGGGAGAGGCAAGGAAAAATCCACAGAAGTTTCCACAAGAGGAAATGCTTTGGGAAAGAGGTGCATTTACCTGTCACCATCTTCTGATCTTGTTTTTGGATTCTGAGGGAACTTGCTGTACTCTTTACTGTTTCTATGTCACGTAAATAGGTCACAAACCTCTAGTGCCTGACTTTGGCATAAGCTTCAGAGGGAGGTCAAATAGTCTGAGATTTGAGATTTGGCCCTGACTCATTAACTTGAAGGAGATCATCTAGGTATCAATTGGGCTGCCTCTGTGCTTAAAATTGGTCCGGACTTCAATTCCTAATGAACTAAGATGTCTCACCCAGAGGATTCTGGTTGTCTCCAATTTCTCACTGGATTAATTTTATATGACCACAAGACCACACACTAACAAAGCTTCTAAGGACATGCCAGAATCACAGAAGGAGACAGCCATACCTGTACAAGGTGATTCACATGGAGGTCATGACCAAACCGGGTCAGTTAGAAAGGAATAGCCACTTACATGTTCGCTTACTGCAAGCTGGTTTGTGAGCTATTGGTACCATGTCACCTTGTCTTCCTACTGGGAGTTTCCCAGGAGCTAATTCGCAAAATGGGTCTTTCTACAGGGCATTCACCTATACCACACCTCAGCTCTGAGGCTGACCCAGCTGAAAGGACCTTCACTGTGACACAAACCCAAATGTCCTATGACAATTGCCTTAAAAACAGAAACTGGGTCATTCCTGCAGTCATATTCATGTGAGAAATTGTTACACACTGAGATAGTGTCTTTACAGGAATGGATTGTATTCATGAGTGTTTGAAACTCTCTCCCCAGGAGAGTAGGTGCCTCGCTTCAGCTTCTGTCTTCTTCTCCCAGGGCCTCTGTTTGGTGTAACACAAATATATACTGAATTGTAAAGCCCAACTTTTGAGTGGTCTATTCCATTTTCCAATTGACTTAAAAGAAAGGTCTTATTAAAGACTTTGTAAGAGGTTTGAACTCTGTCAGGAATGTCCCCCGTGAGTTCTTATTACTTTGCCCACCAGGCTCATTACAAAAAGCATGTTGAAACCTACGGCTTTCTGAATTCACCTGAGAAGCCAAGATTGGAGCATAACAAAGCAGGGCAGTGCAGTTCTCTTGACAGGCCCAGGTACAGCTCTGTTGCTGTCATCAGGAGCTATTTTATCTATAGATAGAAGGAAGAATTTTCAAATGTAGTGCCTAAAGTTCAGGTGTCTGTATTTCTGCCAACTTTAAATACTACATTAAACATAGATTTATGTGTCACGTGCCTAAATTTAGACACCCTAGTTTTAAAAAAGAACTTATAAAGAGGACAATACATATCTAAGAGAAGACAAAAATACTCACTTGTAGTACTTTTGACTTCTTTGAAATACTTCTTAAAGCTTTACAAAAGGCCGTGGAAGTATTCTTCCTGTCTGCATAGAATAAGAACATGATAAGAATACCATAATCAGGATTTAAGGGGGTGAACTTTATTTTCTTCTTAGGCCATTTTAGCAAAAGTAGCTTCTTGAGACAGATAATATCACAAATAGCACTTCCTGGGCTGTTGATGTTAGAGAACAAGATAACCAGCAAATGGCTCCAATTACAGTCATCACAAAATAAAACAGCATGCAGACAGTAGTTTAAGATTCATTACAGCTTTGCACGTAATGTGTTCACTCTCACCTGTACAAAGAGGATGGAAACTGCTACCAAATCATAACAGCAGTACTTTACACTTTTTTTGTATGGCTGAAAATGCCTCATAAATGCTTGGTTAAATAGTGAATAATTAGGCTCCATTGTTTTAATTCGACATAACCAGTGCTGTTACATCACTTCAGCAGAACTGGTCAACTGGTTTTGAATCCTTGCAGAGTCACCGCTTAAAAAATGCAAATGAGAAATCAGCCCTATCATTCAGAACCAATTCACAGTTTTTTGATTAGTACAAGCAGAGTAGATAGATAGAAATGTTAAGAAGTGTGAGGTTTATCAGACAACAAAATCAAATCAAATAAATCAAATACAGGTCCGTGACTCCATCTGTGGGTGTGTGTCTGGAGAGGAGGGTTGAAAACTCTGTTTTTGATATTTCTGTCTTGTAAAAGGAAAGCATGAGCCAAATACTGATCTCATCCATATTCTCACATCTTTACTGACTTGATTAAACTCTTCTGCAAAGTTTTCCAACAAAAAGCTGACATGCAAGACAAGACTTCAAGAAAATCAATGGCAAATAATTGCCCAAGTCATAAGAATGAACTAGCCCACTGCATTAAGTTCCACCAACACTGTGTACAGTTGTAAACCTAAAAGCCAGGGGAACTAAACAGCTATTCTTGTGTATTATATACTTTATATGCCAGCAAACAGCACAAATCACTTCTTTATTGCAGTTCAATAGCTAGTCATTCCTTTTCTTCTGTATTCAATTCTGCACCAGAATTATGACTTAAACGCTATGCTGCTCTAAGCAAGTTGGCTATCCTTTCCTCGGCGGCCAAAGGGGATGCTTACAAATGAAACTATCGTGCCAGTAAGAAAGTATCTCCTATAAGTATATGGTAAATTTTTAAGGCAATGTCTGCAGCATAAAACATGCTGTGTTTTACATCAGACTTAGTCACACAGGGGAGTGTTCCTTTTTCATTATTTTTAAGATGAAACTATTGTTGAGAGACTAAAAAGTCTTTGACTTACACTAAGTCAAAATGATAGGACATCCAAGACATACCTTGCAAAGTAACACTGTAGGTTTATAGATAATATCAACCATAAATTGCAAGGGATACAGATAACCTAATTTCATTACAGCACGTCTAAAGGTATCCTCAGTATTAATGAAGTTTGTTTATTTGAGAGTACGTGCCCTAAAAACCTGGATTTCTTGTAATTCTATTTCAGGGAAGTTTTAAAAATTCCTCATCCACAGTTATAAATCTTCCCCTATTTGAGGACACACAAAAAAGCTACGGATTGATACAAGTGTATGGTTTAGCTGGTATTTCAGGTACAAGTCTAACACATATGCTTACTTATGCTCAAAGAAAAATGTCAAAAATTCCAGAAAGGATAAAGACTCACTTGAAAGTTAATATTTCCTTCAAAGAATGTTGGTTCCAAACATGAAAGCAAGGCCCAGGCACCCTGTTTCTATCTCTGGGAGCCACAGAATCACCAAGAGCAGTCTAGATTCCAACAGTAAAATCCCCTCCTCGCAGTCTTCAAAGCAATTTTACCAAAAGACACTTCTGCAAAAAACACTCACCAATAAAAAACCCTATTGTCAATGTCTTTTTAAACCAGGAAATCAGGACTGATCGATCTATCCAAGTAAAACGGGGCACTATAGATGAACACAGAGGATAGTCAATGCCTTATATTCAGTCAGTGCTGGAAGAAGCGTAACATACTACTGATTACACTGCAAGAGTCCCATGGTATCAGAGACAGTTCAGCTCCTGTAAGTCAATGGCTATTGCAGTTTTTCCCCCTTTGGGTTAGACATAAGGCAGTCTCTTGCACTGATACTATGAGAATATTTACTATGTTTCATTTTTACGTAGAATGTTTTTCTGAATCATAAGGCACACCTACTGCAACTTTCAAACCATGCCTTTAAGTGCAATGCATTTTCTTCTTACACCAACTACTACTGCAGGCATACAGTAGTGATGCTGTGATTGTTGCTTTACTACTTTATAAAATTAGATTTAAATATTTTTGCTAGTAAAATGCTCCTTTTTTTCTTTGGAATCTAACCTTGGCCCTTGCAGACAGATTCTCACTTTAGATAGTCTGATGTTTATTTTCTCATCTAGAAGCACCTGACATGACATATAGAGGTTTCTCCCACTAGAGGTGATGAATAACAATTAGTGTGTTACGTTATGCAGCATATGATGCTGACTGAGAGGAGGCAGATGCCTAAAACTGAGTACTGGTGGACCAAACTGCTGCTGAAAGGCACAGAGGGAAAGGGGAAAACTCTGTTGTGCAGGAAAAGAGTCATCAGTATGTAACAGATGCCAGGTCAAGCCTCCAGGAGACTTAGTACCAGACTGTAGGTGGGGAACAACCTAAAGCATACACACATTAATTTCCTTGAGTTCTCCAGGGCATATATGCAAGCGTAATGTTACATGGAGGAGCAGAAAAATGAGAGTTCACAATTTGCTACTTGAAACATGAGCAACATTAGGAATAACACCACATGCAGTGACCCTAACCATGATGACATCTGGAAACTTATAGAAGTACATCTTCTAGTTCAATTTCTATTCAACTTCCGAGATGACTTTATGGCTCGGTCTTTTCTGACTAATTTCTTGTGGTTCTCTCTGCCAGCTCTATGGAAAGACTACCTGAGATCTGCTAAGACAATGATTTCATTCTTGACTATTTTCCTATTGCTTTATGGTGCTGAAAACTATACTGATAATGATCTCTGTCTTCTCTATTGCCTGTCTGCCTGGCAAAAATTTCTTAACAATGTGTTCATTTAAGATTATGGAAGCTAAGATTTTCTCTGCATCAACAAGTGGAGAAATTATTTTGTGATTATGCTCTACACATTTGCTACTATTTGATTAAATAAGTAGATGTATCTCTGAATTCTTATGAGAACATCAAAGAAATTAATAATGCAGCCAAAATACTCTTTCAATAAGTGTTGAAATAAGTTTCATCAGTTCTTTCAGTTATGTCCCAAAATTCTTAGCCATACTCCCCGCGAACAACATTCAGCAACTATCCACAGACATAACACAAGTTTGTAGAGACCCTGGCTTATTCCTGATAATGGTCCAGAACAATTGTAATAGAGACATACGTTCATTTGGTTACATGAAATAAGACAAGAAAGGAAGAAATTTTTTAATAGACAACCTGTCTTTAATAATGAGTTTTCGGCATCAGATAGCAGCATATGAACACTCTTACTGACATATTAGTTCAACATCTCAAATACGACAGACCAAAGACATAATTTATTAACAGTTGGCAGTCTGGCACTGACTGGGGTCCAACTTTTACTGCAGTGTGCTCTGATTTTGTTCTTTATCCTTTCAGCTAATTTTGACTTCCTAGAAGATCTTTGTCATTTGCTAGTACATTAGTCCAATTCCAGACTTACTCCTGACTGCTTATTAAATAAACTACATACACAAATATGCTTTTAAAATATCACTATATTAAGAAAACAATAGGTAGACCTAAGTAATCTTAAGCAAGCTTAACTCTTGTGCCATAGTTTCCTTTCTGTTAGAAGGATCAGAGTTTTTGTCAGAATTCCCATAGTGTCCAGCTAGATTCAGTTTTGTACTTGTGCTTGAATGTTTTGTGGGTAATGTTTCTCCTCAAATGTTTCAAGATATTTCACCTTGATTTTGTGACAGCTTATAGGTCTTCCAAAAAATAACTGATAGTGGATTGTTGCTATTCTTTTTCTTCTTGTTGAAATCAAAGTTTAAACAATATCTCAAACAGAACAGTAGGAACATAAAATTAAAAGAGAATAAAGATTACAATCCTGAATTAAATAAGGCTGGATACTATTTATTAACTCACTGTCCTGGCCAAGCAGAAAAAATCAGGCAAATAATCTCTCATGAGGGTTTAGAGCCTGGACAGGCTTCACCATGATATCTCCTTATCTCCCCATAGGTGTGGAAGACCTAAAGGACTTCAGAGTTTCTAAAGGTTCTCCTTCAGATTGAAAAAAGCACCTTTTCTCCATTTTCATCAGGTATCAAAGGAGAAGGAGTAAAGATAAAGCTGAAAACTCAGCAGCAAAAGGAAATATAGGACACAAAAAGGATAACATATCTTTCCCTCAGAAGCCACTTTTTTTGAACATTAGAAGGTGTTGAGATTTAGGCTCCGAAGTCCTGAATTTACCTTGTCACAAATTTAGCAGTTCTCAGAGATCCTAGCAGTGTCATGGGTTCTTATGCTTAAGCAGCTAAGAATAATAAAACTAAGTGCAGATTAGATAAACATGAGTCATAAATTCTAGATTTGCCACTGTGATGGCATATTGCTTTTATAACAAACATCTAAGTTACTTTAAGACAGGTCACTTTAATTTAGTTTGCAGAAGAAAGACTGTGAAAAAGATTCTTAACCTATGTTTCTATATTGATAGATGAAACAGCTTTGAATCAACAAGTTTAAGATACTTTGATTTGATTTCTTTTCTTTTTACAGAGAGGGAGTAAAGAACATCACCAGTGAGGTGGATCAATACAAAAGAGTAGGCCAGGTCCATTAAATGCTTGAGGTTCAAATATATGTGCTTGAAATATCAAGGAGCACCACAAGAGTAAATGATACAATGAGTACATCAATTAAAATGGTTAGGTTTTATCAAGTGATGGCAAGACATCCGTACTCTTTTCAATATTTCACTATGCATGCTTGATTTATGTGTGGGTTTTTTTTTCTGGGTGTACCTTGTATTTTTTTTTTAATGAGAGATCTTAAGAAACACTCATGAAAACCAAGTAGCGTGAAAACATCTGTCTGTACTCCACAGAATGCAGGCTCAGTACACTATGAGGCCCCCTCACAAGTCTGTTAACCAAGAAAATCCTTTGGCTAGGGGGAGTAAAATGCTTGAGTAAATCTACCCCAAACTTTTGTATAATGGCCTAACCTGTGCACACTACGACTGTGTTATCTACTGATGTACAGAGAAGCTAGGGGACACCTGGCCTAGTCACCTTTGCTAAAGCCTGTTGGCCTTGGTCATCAATGTTTTAATTCAATGCGAAGCTCCAGGTCATCAAAAACCCTCCTTAGTGACCTACTGCATAATGTAGTGCATTGTTCCCTCTGAAGGAATTATTGCTCTCTTTCTGCAGTTCCTTTCCGATCTTTGGAAGCTTCAACAGTTATCTGTTTAATGCAATATATTTTCACCATCCTCCATTAAAAATATGATGTTCACAGATATACTTGAATAGCAGTTCCTAGAGCATTACATCACTATGAATGTAACAGATTCAGAGAGTCATTATAGAGGGAGTCCCCAATGTGGTGATACAGTACAGTGTGAGGGACACAAGTAAAACAGTTTCTATTTTAGTACTCCACACAAATTAGACATCAGCTCAATGAAGTCACACTCTGCCTAACTCAGGCAATACCAAGGATGTGCATATGTTCAAGTCTCCATGCTCAGCTGCCCAGTCATTTTTCTGGGTGTACACAGTGCATTTACATCAACACCGGTTGTACACCCTCAAGAAGTAAGCCCTCCTAAAGTTTGAACAAATCACACAGCTGCAGTCAAAATTCCTGTCCATGAGCTAAAAAGAAGATCTCTGTTGCTAGTGGAACAAGCACAGGCTATGCATCAGAAATCTGCACTGCAAATAAGAGATCTGCAGTACAGAAGGAAAAAGAAGGGCTTTCCTCCTTAATTCCATGTATAATTTGTTTAAAAACATAAACAGGGTATATGCTTTCACCTGGTAGAGGCTTTGGGACTGAGATTTCAGTCTGATGAATACACAGCTGTAAAGATACGTATTCGTAAATGTGGTTTCCAGGTAAGACTTTTACCATTATTTCCTTCTAATGGCACACCACACACAAAAAAATTATTGGATTTTGGATTTATCTCAAGTTTCATGTCAATATTGCAAATGAAGCCTGATTTTAACACACTGGATACATTTACTTCTAACAGAACAGAGGGATTCAATGATACATATATGTGTGTATACAGAGAGAAATATATGCATATGTGTGTATGCACACACACAAAGATTTTGGAAATTCCTCTCTGATGTGAAGATTTTTAAAGTGTTTCTCTCTGATACGCTGTCTCTTTACAAGCCAGTGTGCACTTCCATATTTTCACAGCACAAATGCACTGCCATAAAGTACAGAGATTGTACACCTATCAGAGATATTAAGAGGTGGAAAAGATCTCAGCCATCCAGTCCATCAGCCAGATGATACAAGATTATTGCCCGTATCACATTTTCTCTTGTTTCTCTAAGTCTAGCTAAATATCCTTCCACCACATGCTACAGGTTATTGCACTCCCTAATGTGTGTCACTCAAGTTTTTCCATTAGAGCCAGAAGCTTCCCTTTCTTTATCTCATCCTCATCTCCTACTTTATTCCTTTGTGCTGCTCAGTCTCCTCATGTCTTTACTGACAGAGAAGCTGTGTCCTTTATTTCTTTCTTTTTTTTCCGCCTTGTCCCTGTACCAGCTCCTCTTTCCCCATGGCATCGTTTATGACTTTCTTGGATTCACTTTCAAGTCGTTCATAACCTGTGTCCCGGCCACCCTGACATTTCTCCTTCTGTAAAAATGGATACACTGCTTCTTCCAGTCAACACATGGTGATGATCTCCAGCACCAAATTTCCAAATTTTTCAAAGGTTTTCATGCTTTCTCTCTTTCCTGATTCTTCCTCTTTTCAACTCACTTGAAATGGGCTTCCCACAAATAACAGAAAATCTTAATAATTTCCCTCCTTTAGGCACTCTTGTACTACCACACTGAAAAAACAGTAGCTGGGAGATGGGCTGTGGCTGACTGCTGTCTTTTCCTGGTGTGCCATTACAGTCTTTATCTTCCTCTGTCCCCATGGCCCTCTTCCCTCCACCCCTTTTGGTAACCACTAAGCATTTTGGGTCAAGGTCCAACTTTTTGTTGTTTCCCTCCTTGGTTTCCTGGTCTGAAATGAAGACTCCTAGGCACTATGACAATACAAAATAGAAATACTAATTATTAATGTTGATTGCCTTCACATATTTGGATACTTATTCAGTGAGCATGAGTTCATCATACTTATCATACACTATACACAAGACAAAACATCTTGTCCCATTGATATCAGTAGAATAATCATAATCATCCTAAATTATAACTTTAATACCTAATCTAATGGTGTAAAACCTCATTAGTTGGCTTCTTTTATTTTTGTTGCCCTTCTGTCCATCCCTCTAGACACTTTGAGGCAACTTGCCAGTTCCTTGTGGTTCCATATTAACATACGGCCAGTCCTCTAACCTGAGCATCCTTTGCTTAGCTAGAGAAAACCCAGGAGATAAAATACTGTAAAAAAATTATCAGTAGTTTGTTGCAGCAGGAAACCTTCTCTCCTTCCAGCCTGAAAGGAAATTTAATGAGAGACATTGATACCAGCACCACTGCTTCTCTTAGAGAAACTGAAAGTGACCAGTGTAGTGACAGATGTAAGAGGACATTTTTTATTAGGGCAGGGAAAAATTCACAATAGAAACTCTTGCTGGATTAGGTGCCTCTTGGACTTCCCACAAATACTGCAATTTACCTTCCATCACATTAGTTTACACCATTCAGCTTTGAAGCTGATGGATCAAATAACCATCTTTCACTCTGGTTAGATATAATTAAACTTCTTGCATGAACTAAGGCATCTGAATTAAAGCAAGTCACTTGCCAAACTCATTACACACACAGGGAATTGCATTTGAGGAGTATGGAGTAACATGGGAGTCAGATTTGAGGGAGTTTATATGGGTATGTGAAATAGAGGAAAGCTGGAGAGATGTACATCCAACGGGAAAATTCGTGTAAAATCAGCAAGGGATGTTACCCATAGCACAGCCTAGATTGGAAAGGCTTGAAAAAAGCCCTGGGAAAGAGTGCTTTTGGGCAGAGTGCTGGGAAGAAAAAGTCTTGAATCATAGTGAAATTATCTCCAGTTGTTATTTCTCCCGCAATCAAAAAACCAAAGCTTCATACACAGTATCATGTGGCATAGAGATAACACAAGTAGAATAACTGAGTTGGCATGAAGCTCTATCTGGGCAATGTAATTCCCCCGAGATGTCCAGGATCACATTAAAAAAGAACTAACTTAGTCTTTTTCTTTTTTTTCTTTTAATGAAAGACCCAGTGCACATCACATGCAGCATCGGCCAGGCCCTGAGGATGTTGTGAGTGACAATACTGTGTCATATTACATACTTCTACAGTGCCTAGCACAATGTGCCCCTCATCCCTGAAGGAGGCCTCTGCTTACTGCCTAAGGACAAATAAACAGTCATTTAATGGTAGTTGAGACACATTGTTATGCTTTCTCTATCTTAAAAACCCTCGCTAAAAAGTATTTTGAACCGTTTTGAGGTTTTATTTCTTCCTTTCCTTATAAATAATATCAAAGTGACATGCCAGGAGATGCTGCTTAGGTTATCATGTCATATTTGCTACGATGGCAAGGGAATGCCTGCTTTTCTTGCCCTTCTGCAGCCTGTGGCAGAGTGGCTTGCAGTGCTTAGCAGGAAGGGCAATAAGCTTTTTGGATATTATTTTCCTTTTTTTTAATTTTACACTGCATATTGCCTCATGTTCACTTGTCTAAGGATGCAATATGCAGAGCCACTATATCATAGTTTCAATACGACACTTTGCAAACCTTCTGGCTTCCAGTCCAGGAGCCAAATGGCATTGTGTATTCCCTCCATTTGGCCTCCTTTTCACGTTCCCCCGTTGCACGCGGGCCAACAAGCGGAGCATATGAAGCTTTTTCTCGCTGCTGCATCTTGACCTTGACCTTACAGCTTTAGAAAAGGCTACTTGCATGAGCGGGGCAGCTATTGTCTGCAGCCAAGTCCTGCTTTCTTTTGACATTAAGAGAGTAAAAGGCCACATAATATAGTCCTTTCTCAGCTCCAAAATTTCTGTCCTGCTTTCTTCTTTGCAGACATTTTTGTGCCGACTTTTTTTCCTCAGGTCAGGTTTACAGCACCTTTTCTTTTTTGCTCTGTTGTTCCTACCCCCCTCTCCTTTCCCTACACACACGCACGCATATGCGTACACGCAGACACACATGCGCACGCACACACACACACAGAGGAAAAATCTATATGTGTCAGACATGCAGCAAGGGAAAGACAAAGGCACTGAGTTAATTACCCATCATTTACTGCTGCTGAGAAGAACAGATGGTAGCAGGCGATATGTAAATGGCAAGGGGCAGTGAATTATTCGATTTTTTTAGATTAATCGTCGATGACAAAGGAAGTGATTACAAGCTGTGACATTTATACAAATGTATAAAGTACATAATGCTAGAAAAAAAGAGCTTAATATTATTATGAGGATGTCAGGCATGTGAACATCATTGTCATAATACAAAGCAACCCATTTTGTGAGATCCAAGGATCTGCTTTTGTTTTATTTGCAAACTTTAGTAAGTCCTAGCCTCTGGAAATACATATTTCCCAAAAAGAATCCATGCCCGACAATCATGAAAAAAAAATGGTTTGGGTGCTTTTGCATATTTCCCACAATGGAGAACAGTGCCTAGTCTGAACAGTAGAGCTTGCGAGGGATGAAGCTGATGTCGGATCAGTGTGTAGGACTATAAAATAAAGAAAGGTGCTAATAAAATACATAGACAGGAAACAGAAAATAAAAGGAAAGGTGATGTTTAAGCTGACAGGCCCTTTGTGAGGACAGGAGGGCATAAAGCGAGGTGGAAGTGAAGAGACAAGAGACTACTGTTTGTTTACTGCTTGGCTGAAAAATAATTGTGTTAGAGACTTTGAAGGTCAGAATGACATAATTTCCAGGACAGGCCTTGCTGTTATTAAACAAACATCGAACCTGCTCATCCTCAAGGTAGTCTACCGTATTTTCTGCGACATAAATAATTAATTGGTACATGAGGAAAACAGATGCTTTATTTTGCAGATCATAGAAACCGCTCCATCATCAAAATGTCTTCAATCACCTAATTATTAAATCTATACGGTGCCAATAATGCAGATGGGAGAAGAAGCCAGTGAGCTGCAAATTTTTTTCCCTGTGAAGTATCCCAGTCTACTGTATTTCTTGTTTCACGTCTGGCAGTGAACTACTCTCTGCAACACCAGCAAGGGAAATAGAGGGGAGAGTTTGGGGCGAGCTTATTTATCCTCCTCAGAAATACTTTCCAATCAAGCAAGGCAAAACATCACCAAAATTACTGCAAAACACTCCAATGTTATGCATGCTTTGTTGATTACGGAGGGTTGAGGGAGGGAGAGAATGACATTATTTTAGTCAGCAGCACTGGGTAGTACATTTAAATCTAACAATCCATTTTGCATGAACATTGTTTCAGGAATCAAGTGCTGGCTGAGCCAATCTGCCCCTAAGAAAGAGAGGGATAAAATGCTGTGCACACCAGTATTTCCAGTGTAGTATTGTTAGAAGCCAGACACTCAAGATAAGCACTGTCAGCTAAGCTATTGGCTGCTAAAGCGGTTTTCTTCTTTTTCCTTCTAGATAATATTACCTTCATGAGATGCAATTAATGCAATAATATAGTTTCCACTCTATTCAGAGGTGCTCATGGAAGGCTGGTTAGTATATTTGTCTTTCTCTAGACAGACGTAGCATGAACTCCAGAATAAAAACACATGTGCAGTTATTGAAAGAGTCAAGCTGTATCCATTTGTCCTGACTGCAGAGACTAAACTAAAAGTCTCCCAAATAAGTTCACATTGTACGTAACACATCTTATTATCTACTTATGTCCTTGGGAAGGGGGGGTTATGAGTTAAAGTTGCAACCTGGGGGTGGGGAAAGGCAGTAATTTCTCGCTTACAAGGCTAGAAAGCAGAACAAGATTCTCCCTTCCTGAAAATTAAAGAGAAGGAAAACATCCTTCCTACAGAGGAACAATGAATGGGACATGACTTTGTAAAAATGTCTAGGCAAGTGTCAGTGGCTGTGTTTCTTACCTCTCCATAGACAAGATGCAAAGGTTCCAGTGAGAAAACCCTCACTCCCTCCTCCCCCACTGGTTTTTTTTGAACAAAGGGTGGATGATTTGCGACGTGGGCATAAGCATATACAACTTTCTTGTACCTATGGATTCATGTTTATGAGATTTTTTTAAAATTGTTGTAGGTAGACCATACATTACTGTTGTCTTTCCATTATTAAGCTGTTAATGCATTCCAAAGGACAAAAAGCAACATCAACAGGGAAACATATGTTTTTATTTGGAGAAAGTGGCTGAATCTGAATCCACGCCATATCTAGCCATCTCTTTAAACACATTCCTGCAACACAACAAATTCATGAGGGAAGAGAAAATATAATATCCATGCATTTCTACAGCTTTCCACTGCTTTGGAGATATTTATTTATGAAAACCACAGGTAGTCATTATTGATAGTCCTGATCTTTTTGTTCTTTTATTTTTTCACTAAAACAAAGATGAAATTGGAATTGATTTTTGGAGGGACATTTGTACTGAAAACAGGCTCATTTTATGTTTTCCCAAGTTGAAGTCTGTATTCATTTCTAGGAAAAATTGTAAGAACAGCAACCTAAATTATTTTCATTTGTGGCCTATATTTATTTTATAGGAAGGTTGTCACTGCACCATTGCAAAAAAAATGGATTTTGAACTATGCTTGTACAATAAAATGAACTTCAATACATTCTATTCATACACGCTGAATTTTTACACTGGATATATATTTTTCTTATGTATGTAAGTACATAAACATACTTTTATGCAGAGAGGGCTTTTTGCTTAGTTAGCTATATAGTTTGTGTCTTAAGAAGGCAAGCACACCTAAAAATCACCACCTTTCATTAAGAAGATATACATATAATATATGTTAAGAAGATATACATATAATATGTGTATGCAAATGTGTATGTTAGCCACCATGAATGTAGAAGCGTGTTTGTTAGTACTGTTTCTATTTTTTCATTTCAGTGCTGTCTACACTATAATAACTGTGAATTTCTTTTGCTGTGCATTATAGAACATATACACTGCAGTCTAGCTAACCTGCAAAAGCATGAAAATGTTATGAGACTAGCATCTTTCCGGTCATTGAGAAATGGATAACAAGAATTAGAAAGTAGAATAGGAAGGCCTATTGTGCCAGCAAAGAGGTGAGTCAGGGCATCAAGACATTGTTTAGTGAGCAAGGTCAGGCACTGTGTAGCAGTTAAACACCCCAGAAAGACTCTAGGTTATTTTTCAGTTTATTTTATGGCCTCCTACAGCTGATCCAATAATATTTCCATCTTAAGTGGGATACAATAAAAACCCCAGCTAGCTAGGAAAGCAAATATTTCCCTTTCAGTCACTTTCATGATTATGAACATGAATTTTCATTTTTTCATTAACATGCACATCTATCTTTGTGTGTTATGCTTAAAAACATACATCGTAAGAGCAAACATGACTAAAAAAATATTTGGTAAAGCACATATAAACGTATCATTTTATTTTTGGTAAGCTTTAAACATTGCAGGCCATTGAAAATTATCACACTGCTAATATCTTCCTATTGTTAAAATATCTCACAGCGTTCTGGACTGTGTCTGAAAGTAGATAAGCAAGTCAGCCAGCATCGATATTCCAAAATGCCAAAACAAAGCAACAACAAAACAGATAGAGTAACACTTTAATGATGTCCCTTTAAGCATTTCTTTCAACTCACTTCGACTGACTCCACTTTTATATAGGTTATAGGATTGACTATAGCAACATAACACCCGCACACCCCGCCCCCCGCCCC
>Ga0065711_1040397_pt1 | contig 17004 bp, 9 predicted proteins | sample Hoacrofraction12_FD_59098 | JGI IMG/M metagenome (GOLD analysis project Ga0065711, IMG submission 59098) | Hoatzin crop microbial communities from Cojedes, Venezuela - Epithelial fraction 12 v2 (version 2) | ecosystem: Host-associated > Birds > Digestive system > Esophagus > Crop | place... | reverse complement strand
ACAAATGAGATTATTATGTTTTCTTAAGAGATAAATCCTATTTCCTATTTCAGGGAGCCCTGAGTGCTCTCAGCGCGGTTCTGCGCGGGGGGACGATGGGGTGAGGACAGCCCCCAAACACCCCTCCTCCCATACCCAAGGTGGGGTGGGGGGACACACACCAGCAGCAGAGCAAAGGCAAAAGAGAAGCAGGTCGTTCGGCCCTGGGAAAGGCATCAAACCGTGGGCGGTGGGTGTGCAGGAGCAGCTTGTCAGGGGCAGCCCCCTGCCCTCTGCCCATCCTCGCCCCCAGCATCGCTCCCTGCCCCTCGGCCGGGAGGATGAGCGGACTGGGTGGACTGGGAAGGCGGTTCAGCCTCGTCTTTCCCAGTGCTGTTTGTTGCCTGCCTCCCTCCCCGGTCCCCGCGCCGCTGTGCTGTGCTGCTCCGCTTTCTCTCGTGTGCCTGCGCGTCCAGCCCTCGGGGATGGCGAGTGCAAACCCCGAGGAGACCTCACCTCGTCTAAAAAGCCAGTGTTTCCCTCTCCCAGCTGCAACTGGGTTGCCTCCAACTACAATCGGTCTAACCAGTACTACAACAACCCCAACTACCACCACTACCGACACAACTACTACCACAACTACTACCACCACTACTGACACAACTACTACCACAACTACTACCACTACTACCGACACAACTACCACCACCACAGCCGCCACCACCGTCGCAAGCACTACAGCAGCCGCAGAGAGGGCTCCGGCAGCCACCACAAAGCAGGAGTTGGGTACTGCGCTTTCCTTTTCCTCTAACCCCTCTAACCCTACCGGGATTTTCCCCGTATCCTGCTCGGAGCAAGGATTAAGAACAGGCACAGGCTAAATTAAAGACATCCCGTGCTCTGGGAATGGCTTGGCGAGGAGCCGGCGGTGGCACAGGCTCAGCAATCGAGGTGCCCGCGCGGCTCCCGGCAATCTGGGGATCGGGAGCTCTCTGTGCCACCCTCCCGGTCCCATCCTCGGGGACAGCACAGCCCTCCCCAGGGTGTCGCGATGTTCAGTTAGCATCAGTGTTTGGGAAGGAGGTGGAAGACCCTACAAAAGCTCTCAAAAGTATTACCTTCTTGCCATAAAAAAGGGGTTCTGTTACTATTATAGAAAGTGTCACTTCAAATTTAGCACATCAGCTGGTAGCTACGAGACCTGTCATCACTTATATGAGTCTTTTGGTTTGTGCTGCTGCTCTTTGCGATGTAAGTTAGCCACAGCCCACAGGAGAGCTGGGGAAGCACTGAGTTACAGCTCGCAGGCGTGTGCCAGCTATTTATCAGCTCAAGAGAAACTTCTCCTGCAACCAGCTAGCATGGGATGACCAAACTCTGTTTTAGGCACGTTCTCTACTATATGTGTTTTACTGATAGACGTGGAGAGATGTATCTCTCTGAGCCTTGTTTTTAAAAATGCTGCTATAATGCTATCTACACTTCATAAATAATTATGCATAGTTATGTTCAGGTTATTAAAAAAGAAATCAAACTAGTAGCAAAAGGGAATGCAATCAAAAGAATTCAGTTACATAGCTGTATAGGATAGACTCCAAAATACAAGTGCACAAGCTACAGAAATCCTTGTTACCTCTTCATAAGGAGTTAATAGTAATGAATATCAAAGCTGACACCCATTTAATTCAAGGAATTTGACTAAAGCAGTTCAGACCCCTTTCTTTATATTCTTGCATAAGATTAGCTCAAGGTGGCTAAAAAACACCAAGAAAAACATAGGCTGGGAGGACCAGGCTCCACCTGCTCCTCCGCAGAAAAACAGATTTGCGAATGGGCAGCACGCACCCTGCTCTGCACTACTGTGCTGATGAAAGACGCAGACCCCAAGTGAGAAATGTGAGTTTGGGCTCCAGCCTGGGGCACCACGCAGCTCCCCGGCCAGAAGAGCCTTACGCTGAGCAAAGTGCAGGGCGCGCACACAGGGAGCTGCACTGCCGAAACAGAATCGGCTTCAAAACCGGTGCAGGACACACAGATGCAGCTTCAGCACTGTATGTAAGGTCTTGGTAATGAGGCAAGATTGCTGCCACAACACAATCGCTATTAAAAATGTTGCTAATTGAAAATAGGCAATGAAGTGGTGAGGCACGCGCGGCCGCAGAGCGGGGAGAGGAGATGGGAGGGAAACAGGAGCTGGAAGAGGAACGGCGCGCGTCCCGAACCGCCCCGGGGACACAGGGGAGGAGGCCGAGCCGTAACGCGGGCAGACAGGGCACCCGCGTGGCAGCCCCGGTTGGGGTTGCACGGGGGATTCCAGGTCACATCCCCGACCCCACAGCGTCAGGTCCTTGCAGTTTCCCAGAAGTCGCGTAGCTGGCCTCGTCTCAGGGGCTGCAGTTATTATTAATCTGTATTTTGTCAAACCAAAACCTGAGCTACACCCTGAAGTAAACAATAATAATAATCATAACAATAAAAACAAGGTGCAATCTATCTGATGTCACTTAAGCACCCGCTAAACTGGTGGATTAGCTCCACTTCACTAGAAATGAAGTTCATCCGCTCTCCAAAGCAACGTCGACAATCCTTAACTTCAAAATCAGAAACGAGTGACTTCATTGCCCCAGTGGCTGTCTCTAGACCCAGTAACGTGACAATATTCTCTCCCAGTCTTTCCTTCTCAGTTGTGGCAGTGAGTCCGTGTGCACTCACGCACGCATCTCCCGTGTCCGTTTGGGCAGGAGTTCAGCCGGGAGGTTTCCCTGCTGACCGAATTCCTCAGGGATGTGCCACAGAAGTCGTCAGACTCCAAAGATAAGCTGAGCGCAGTTGGACTTAAACGCCAACACACAATGAGCTTCTGCTACCAAACTTCCCCCAAAAGTTTAAAGTTAAGGATCTTGAAAGGAACAAATACATCCTTAGGCACGCTCGTGGGCTGAGATCAAAGCATGAACTTCAGGAATGATTTTGTAAGGGTTTACCAACACTAGATGCTAGAAGAGGTCTCATTCGTGTATAATCCAAAATACTAACTCCTGTTCTAACCTGTCCACCAGCCACCAATGGATCGTCCATATGGGACATAAGAGCTATGGCTAATAGTAACTGGGCAAACATCACCTGGAGCCACAATTACTCTGCAGGAACTGACTTTGTGGTTAAGTATATCACCAGTAAGCATCAGCTCGCGTGGGGACTCTATAGGGTGGTGATGCCAGTAGAGATCCTGCCAGCTCCCACGGTTCCAAACTCTGACTTGGTCTTAATTACTGTGTGTGGAATGATGCTCCAAGGCCACGCAGAGGGTGGGAGAGGGAGAGGCAGGTCATGGTCACGGCTGTGCGGAGTGCTCCGGAGCTAATCCTGGTGATTGACAAGCGGTTCCCTCTCCTTGCACCGACTGTCGCGAGATGTTCGTGAAACACAGAGGAGCAAGGCTGTTCGTTTGGGAACTGTTCATTGAGCTGGGCTGTATGTGGTCACAACAGAAAGAGCCTTAAATACATATACATCTGAAAGGGGACAAAACTTTAAGGGAAAAGGAATGACTACATAAATTGGAGTTCAGCTTTAAATGCCTTTAAAGACAGGCTTCCTGAACCTGGAGTTGGCAGAATCATCTATGATCCCAAACCTCCTGTCGTATCGGATATTGTTGTTTCTTAAAATTGTAAGGTTAAGTACTTAGTCTGGAAACTCAAAGCCAGTACCTCTGGTTTTAGCACTTGTTTAGAAAAGATGCTTACATGTTGTTTGTTGCTTGGGGTTTTTTTTATAGATAGGCAGTGATGGCTACTGCTTATCTCTGACTTTATTTCCCAGCCATTTCAGCCCTCACATCATCTGATATGCCAGTCTAAAACCGGCATTTAAAATAAACTAGCTAGGTTTGCTGTCAATGATTACACCATTTTTGGTCATTTACAACATTGCTTAAGAGGTGACCTTGATTTCTCCTTGAAACAGTTCCTCACAAGCAGGCAGTGCCTGGTCTCGCTCCGCAGCCTGCAGGGCTTCGGTCGGCAGTGCGGCTCGGGCTGTGCTCAGCCTTCCCCTTTTGAACTGGTTTCCATAATTCAGGATATGCATCAGCTTTTCAAGGCCTAAATGCCAAGTGTGCCAGCTCCCAAACCACCCGCTGCCAGCCCTGGTTTTTCCCCATCACTGGGAAGCACAACATGCTCAGGACAGGCTGCAGCAGCAATGCCTTGAGATACCCTCATCAGGGTCTGGCTGAGAGGGAGGAAATCTCAGAGATTTCAGCCCTTCCCGAACACCCATGGCTCTCCTCCCTTTCTGGTGGCATCTGAAGCAAGCAGCCCACTCTTAGGCTCAAAGCCACACCACTCCTTCCCCGCAGCACTGCTGAACTGGGAGGTGCACACCTCCAGAGCCACAAATCAAAGCTCCACTGCAGGATTTGTTAGAATTCAGTGGTTTTATGCTCAGCATTAAACTCATCAGCAAATGATTCCCGGCACAGTGCAAAGAACAGGTCATCCCTGGATAGAGCCTGGGAGCAGCCAGCCCACCAGCATCCCTTCTTGAGCTTAAGGGCTAGACCCCTCTTGCCCCCAAAGGCAGCAATCTGTCAGCTGGGTGAGTGGTCTCACAGCGTATTTAATGCCAGGTCCGGCTCATTCAAAGCCTCCTTAACTTACCAGCAAAACCAACGCACAGATATCACTCCCAAAAGCACCAGAATTGGCTCCTTTACGGAGTCCTGTAGCACCTTCACCCAGCTGAGCAGGACCAGGCAAATTCCAGACCTTTTGTGGTAAATAACCAAAGAGCCAGACCTTAGGCTGGGCAGATAAAGCACCTATCGGGTCTTAAAAGCAGGGAGAGATCTGAAGAGCTACCGGTATTTTTTCCAGTATGGCAAGCAGGGATGCAGCAAAACCCACACCATATACCTGCATCGCCGATTTTCTTCTGTTCTCAGTGAGTAATAACCACGAAGCCGTTGAGAGCCCCTTGACCATCAAGCCGTATTGTTTCCGCTCAGCGGCTAGGGATAGCGTAATGCATTGCCTGCAGTGTCGACACGGTAATCTCTCCGAGCCTCCTGCAGCTGGGTTTGATGTGCGGTTTCTGTTTCTCAGGTAACAAGACAGAGAAATCTATCCCTGTTAAAGCTCAGACCCCTTCCTCTGTGCAGCTGGCGAATCTGACGCCGGGAATGATGTACAAGCTGTGGGTGTTCCCCATATGGTCTAGCCCCAGCGAGCACTCGTACATAACCTTTACCACCAGCTCAGGTGAGACGGGCTTCAGCCCTGCCGCGGGGCGCGTTGCCGAGGCATGCCACATCCATCACCGCCGACGTCATTCGCGTGGTGCCGGGAGGTGGTTTGGCCATGACTGCATGGAACAACCCTCATCCACCCCCCGGCAGCCCCCTCCATCTCTGCCCTTTATTAAAGAGCCACCCCCAGCGTCGCCGGGAGGCTGCTCCCCATTGCGCGGAGGGGAGCGGCCCCAGGAGGGGATGGGGACCCCTTTGAAGGAAAGGGTCTTTAAAGAGGGCGGGGAACACGCTCACGTTGTCATGCGGCTCTGCGTGTTCGCCCTCCCACACGCGCGTTGCTACTCGTGGTGACGGTGGCTGCGTTGGCCCCGGAGAGCGTGCCCGTGTCTGGCCCCCGGTTACGCAGAGGGGCAGGCGGGGAGATATCGGTGATGGGATGCAGGCGAGGGGCAGGACCGGGAGAGGGAACGTGGTGTTTGCAGAAGACAAGAGTCACACGTGGCCTATGCTAAGGGCTTTCCATCCTCCAGGTATGTTTCCTCTGGCAACTTCGCATTTAACTGCACAAGCCATTTTCCAGGCTTAGCACCTGAGTGATTTTTACAGCTTGCTAATTATGGGCTCCCTACACTGCCCACCGAATGCCAGAGAAACACCCTTCTTGAATTCCACAGGTACTGAACAGGGCTTTATCTATTTATAAAACTTCACCATTCACACTCGATGAGTTTCAGTAAATCAGAGCAGCCGTAACCTCCTTTGTATTCACCCGGGGGTTCTGCCGTAGGAACCTCTGCACGACGCCTGTCAAAGCGCAGGGCTAAACACTCAGCTGAAAACCCAAGGAGCCCGCAACGCCAGAGCAGCCCACACTGACAGCTGTGGGCAGAGGCTGTGATTTTCAAAGAACTAAAATTACTTTGCTCAGATCCAGCCATGTAATGGAAAGCTCAAGCACTTACAAGGGTGTCTTTGCCGAAAAGTGCAAAAGGAAAATGTAATTCACAGCAAGGGAGTGCTGCGGAGCGAGGGGGGAGCAGCAGCTCTCCCCCCACCCGCTATGCACCTCTTCTTTGGGGTCCTAAAATCTGGCAAGCCATAACGCCGCCAAGTAGTTCTCTGATGCGCTACGATGACACAGGGACAGCTGGCAACTGCTGCTATTTCTGCTGCTGTTTCTGTGGGGCAGAGACGGAGGGGGCTGCCCAGCACTGAGAAATAACCAGCGAGTGCTGTCCTTGGCTCTGCCCCACGCCGAGCTCTGATGTTCCCCCTCACACCGCTCCACAGCCCTGTGACGTGGTCACATCCCCAGCCCAGCAGCCCCTGGAACGCACCCAGCTTTGCAGAGAACCGTGTTTTTAAAAAGGATTTCTTTTCAGCGGGGTTTTTCCCCCATCGCTCCGCTGCTGTACGTGCCACGCGGCGCGGCTGCCTTGCCTCGGGAGTTTTCACGGCTTTGCTTTGGCAGGACTCAGCTCGCAGACACGCAAACTGTCTGCAGCTTCCAAGTCCCCGAGCTCCCAGCCTGTTCCTACGCTGCAGAGGCTGACTCTGACCCCAGACGATACAAGAGCTGATTTCTCAGCTCAGCCTTTCTCCAGAGCAGCTCCAGCTGCAGCGTTGCATCCCCAATTCTGTTTCTGCTTCTGGAACCTCCCCTGACTCAGAAATCACCGCCAGCTCGACAGCCCCCACCCATACCCTGCAACGGCTCTTTCTGGATAGCTATTTCCCCATATGGACCCGTCTCTTTTCTTTTCTCGCCTGCTTTTCACCCACTTTGGGATGTGGGGGGGAGAGGGGGCAGACCCCTGCACAGCAGACACCAAGGGGCAGGGAATGATTAGAAAGAGGGGAAACAAAAAAAAGCGCAATACCCTTGGCTGATTGATGCTGGCAGTCTCAGCATATCTATTTTCTGTAATTGAGGGGTTCCCACTGATATTGTCACTGAGATTAAAGGATGGGGCCACCTTCATCCCTGTGACAGAGGCCGATTGGTGACCTGAGCCCTGTCGCCGTGGGGTGCACAGAGCGAGCGCCGTCCCCGCACGCAGAAATGCTGCGGACCCACCTCTTTGCTGGCTGGAGACTGCTGACACAAGTTTTAGCCCCCGCTGACAGTCATATGCCATCAGGAATGCTTCTGACAAAAAAAAGCACTGTTTGTTTTTTTTGTGGGATTTGTGTTTTGATGTTTTGCAAACGGTTTCCTCAGTTTGAGGGTAGATAGATCAGAAGTAGTCCACCTGCACCGTGGCGGCAGGTCACCGCCCTCAGACTTGGCTTTTGATTAAGTGACCGCTCAATAACCCAGAGCTCCTTCCCAGTAGTAAGGGACACTCCAAAACTACAAACATAGCTTAACGCAAAGAGGTCTTCCAAATTTAAAAAAAGAAATAAATTCCCCAGCCTGTACAAACACTGGGAAGGGAATCACGCAAGGCTGGAGCTAGTGAGGCTTTACACACCCGATGGCCCGCTTTACAAAGAGAGAGAAATCGTGCTGACCTTCTGTCGGTGGAACAGAGTCAGCTTTGCTATTGGCACATAAACTATGACTGTTAGGCAACATGTTTTCTGCCACAAGATTATAATTAATTTTTAAAAGAGAAGTCACCGCAGTTGCATTTCAAATCAATACCTGTTCGATTACACAGCTGCTTTCCACTATTTCTCCTTGACGTGAGCCTTACATTAAAGCAAATCAAAACATCCTCTCTGACAGCCATGTACTTAATCTTCTCTTTCTGAATGCTGCAATGACAGTCACTCGTTTACTCTAACTACAAGATTGCTGTGACTATAATTTTGTCGTCATGTGTTGCTTTTTTGGGAAGGATGGCAATTATACCTCTACCTTGGCGATAGGCAGTGCCATGATCCTACCGCAAGATCCCCCGATGACTTGGTACTTAAAATCCTCCCTCCCTGTAAAACTCAGCCCCAATCCGTGCGGTGGCACAAAACCCACCTCTTGGGCTGCTTTGGCATTTTGCACTTTGAAGACCCCCTTATTTCTCCCTTCACACTGGTTTCTGTAGAAATCCCATCCCATCAGGACTGCTAATACAATCTTTTCCCATTTCAAAGCTCTCCAGTAAAGCTTTCTTCCCCTTTCCTCCCCAAGCACTCAGCTAATTGAATCCGGTTCTCAGCTCCACTCTGTTATAATCTCATTCTCTCCATTATAAAAAGTGCATCTTCGAGGACCACGTAGCTCAGGTTGTACTAAAGGTAAATATTAAATGTGGCAGCGCTGCAGGGAAAAGCAGCAAAAGGAAGCCAAGGCACTGAGAGGCAGCGGCTTCCACCCCGCTCCCCAGGAGCTCGGTGCTGCTCACAAACACGCAGCGTTCAGGGTCCGACACCCATTTCTTTAGCAAATGGTACTCCTTCTTCTCTGTCTCCTCTTTTATCTGAATTTCCTTGTCATGGTTTGGCTGCAATTACCTGCTGACAACGGGGCTTAGATTTCATCCTGAGGAAAGCACCTCTTCTCCTGGATTCAGTTCTGATGGAATAAGTACGTGCTTACAGCCCTGAAATGGTGGGGGTTAGGGAAGTTTACCAATCCAACCAATTTTTAACATTGTGCTCTCTTTTTCATTCAGTATACCTCAACCTAGGGCTATCTTTTGTGCTTTCTTTGTAAGCACCGTCTTGGTTTTTGTCACTTGGGCACCACAAAAGGATGCTCGCTGCACTGTCCTGCCCATGGCAGGCAAAGCCCCGCTGAATCCCAATTTAATCCCGTCCAGCTCAGATCTCTCCGTGCTCCTGCCAGGAATACCTATCTCTGTTTGCACTGCAGTCTGGTTAAATTCAGCCCCCCTGCTGCGCTGAAGGTTATTTTCTCCTCCGCTCTGTCTTGCTGAATACGAAGCGCATGTCAATGAGAGCCAGAAAATGGCAGCTTGTTGCTATTTATAGAACACGAATTTGTCTGTCTGGCCGCGTACGGGAGCTGCAAACAAGAAGTCAGAGTACGTAGGGAGGACACGGCACTTCGGAGCCAGAGCACTGTTTGGGGAACAAGACACCTTCTTGCTTGGTATTAATCATATTAATATTCAATAGCCTTGTGAGGGTGCTGGAAGCAGTGGTATCAAGAGCTCACCAGCACTACCAGACCCCCTCTCAGCCAGCTGGGACCCAGCTGTCATTCCTCAAAGAGCTGTTCCCACCGCTGCGTCCCCACTCGAGCTTTGGCCACGTCTTGGTGGGCTTCCACAAGCCCCACGCCCCCAGAGACCCTCCACGGCCACCCAAAGGCAGCAGGACTCTGGCAGCGGCAAAGCCACCACCGTCACCTCTGCACCTTGGGCATCGTGCGGTTTGGGTTCCCCCCAGCTCGAGGCTGCTAAAGAGTTTGTCAGGGCTCAGCAACCCTCTGGATCCAGCAGTGCTGCTCAGACACCAGGGACAGGATCCAGCTGGGTTTGTTCTGGACCTCACTTCCAGGGCAGTTTTCCAACACAGTAGATGAAAGATCAAATCTGTTACCCAGCTTCTTTTGCCATTCTTTGCAATGCTCTTCTCTCACTGGTCTCTGCTAGGTTTTACTTTCTGTTGTGACCTTTTGCTGTTCGTAGAAATGTTGAGTTGACCTAGCACCACAAAAAAAAATAAAGAAAAAAAAAGAGAAAAAAAGCCACTGATGCCTGTGCTACAGCCCCAGATAACCTGGTCAATACACACACAGACACACAAATGCAGCGCTAAAGATAATATAAATAGGTGGACTGTGTCTTACTATTCAACTATTTCCCTCTCTGGTTCTGGGCTGCCCCTTACAGCTTTTGTTTTCCTTTCAATTTTCCTCCCAGCTTATACCAAGAATCACGTGGACATCGCAACACAGGGCTGGTTCATCGGGCTGATGTGCGCCATAGCTCTCCTGGTCCTTATTCTGCTGATCGTCTGCTTCATCAAGAGGAGCAGAGGTGGGAAATATCCAGGTAAGAGCATCGCGTGGCAATCATTTGTGCTCATGGTTTAAACATCTCCAGGCTTCTGGGGGCTAATCAAACAGTACCGCTCGCAGATAGATGCTTGTGATTACAAGGGCTTGTCTTTTTCTGTAGTGGGAATGCTATTATTAGTGGGAAGCATTTCATTTAATTAAAGGTTGGGTGAGGGCTCCGTGCTGCACAGGCTTTAGGCTGCGGAGCTGGACACTCCTGCTATGCACGACCCAACCCCTACTCTGCAAATTTGCTTGTGCTCATCTAGAAAGAGACCTTTTCAGGCAAAAATCTCATCCAAGTTCTGCAAAGCAAAGATAACGCCTAAGAAAATTCACCAGTTAATACCTCCTCTCTTGCTGCCTGGAGCACCTGGGCCCCGGTGCCAGCACAGCAGAGCCCTTGGCAAGCCCTCCCAAGCGCGGGTTTTTTACCGAGTCAGTGAAAAGCTGTACTTCACCCCGCAGGGATTTCACAAAGACAGCCTCAACCCCAGCTGCTGTTACTGTCTCGTAACGCTTTTATCTTCTGTACCGCTTTGTAACGTGAACATTGGGGATGTGCTTGCTTACAGTACGAGACAATAAGGATGAGCATCTAAATCCTGACGACAAGAACGTAGAAGATGGGTCGTTCGACTACAGGTATGCTTCCATCGGCATGTGTACCCATGCAACCACGTCTCCCCATCAGCCCCACTCCCAGCAATCACAGACCTCACCGTGCTTCCCCTCCACATAACTGCAGCCCCACGGTGCCACACAGCCTCTTCAATGATTTCTCCCACCTTCCTCCTCCTGCCTCCTTCCCTCTAAGTCCTCTACCAAAGGAAACGTTTCCCGCCTGAAACCCTGGAAGAGTGAGCAGGCTGCGAGGATGCCGCTCAGGTCTCCTCCAGTCCCTGCCTCGGCCTGGGAGGATCGGTCCAGGCAGAGAGCTGGGACTCTGGCATCAGCTACCCGGGACGCAGCTCTCGCCAGGTGCAGAGACACCTTAATGACACTCCCAACACATGAAAAAATAAGAAAAATTAAACTCTGAAGCAGCCCGAGGATATTTCAGGTATATCACCCTGTAGCTCAGCCTCTCTCCTACGCACAAGACAGTATCCAGGGGAGAAATACCCAAAGTTATGTTTGGATCAGCCCTGAAAGCATGCCAGAGTACAGATTTGGGGGTCTGCCTGCATTCCCACCAAGGCTTTTCTGTAAGGTCCCCAGGCAAACCCTACAGAAACACCCGCCGAGGGCTGCAGCACAGCCTAGCAGCAGTTCTACAACCGCTCAGCTGCTTGCACGCTAAATGGCACCCTGGGAAGAGCAGCAGCGCCCATTTTTACTCCAGAAAAACTCCCAGGACATTTCAGCAAGGGGCAAGCGCTCTCCCAAGCCTGCTCACGTGCAACGCAGCACTCACAGCTCTGCTGCTGCTACAGCTTGCCCCCAAGGAGCAGGAGCAGGTAACAGTGTCAGGTCTCATTGGGTTGCCCACACTTGACAGATGATGGGGATGTATCACAGCATGCCCAGCTTGCCCTTTGAGCACCTACAGCGGGCTTTGCTTTTCCTTAAAGAATTAAAATGCACCTTTCCATCTGAGCTGGATCCAAAGCCCTGTTAGGCTATCAGGATTTTTTCTCCTAACTTCAAAACAGGAGTTATTTAAACCCCATGTCATTACCAATACTCCTAGCATTACAAATTGAGGTAGCAAAGATGGGAAGAATTTATTTACGATTCAGTAAGGGATGTAACAAGATGTACCAAAGACTTTAGAGGAAGCAAAATGAATATATCTGCCTGCACACGCTACGTAAATGGAAGCAGAACAACTGAAGCCCTCAGTACGATCACATTTATGTTGTTAGTAGCAGGATAACTCTATTTTAGTAGCGACTTTTTTTCTCCAAAGGATGTCGTAAGCCCAAAGCTCCCCGGTCTGCTGATAGTGAGATACAGAATACAAATACACCCCAGCAGGAACTGGAGTAAGTGGCACGCTGTAGGAAAAGGTCACCGTTCTTTATTACCCTAAACAAGACCCGGGGATAGCACCTTCCTTGCCTCCCTGCGAGGTCTGGTTATCACTTCCAGGGGTGGCAAGCTACCCCGGGGCAATGACATGAAGTCCACGTGCAAGTCACAGTCTGGGGATGTTCCCTTCAGATTCCTGGCTGGGACACAGAGAACAGCAGAGCAGAAATTAGCTCAGCCTGGTCCTCTTGCAGGCTTTGCCCCGGATCAAACGCGTCTCTTCCCAGGTGTGACTTTACAAGTGCAGGCAGTGCTCCTCGTACAGATACGAGCCATAACCATAACCGCACACCACAGAGCTGGCATCTGTACTTTGACCAAAACAAGTCCCCTTAATGCTCCGAGTCATGATAGGGATCCTCTTGGTTTCCAAATCTTTGGGGTGGTGTAAACACCATGCAGCAAGCCTGAAACGCCTCCTCACCCAGGAGCTACCCACCCGCAATCCTACAGGCTCAGCTCCAGTATCTGGATCTCAGACAAGGTCTTCACAGCCGAGCTTCTGGCAGTACGCACCCATTTCAGAGATCTGCTTCACAGGAGTCCATTGAGGTGGTCAAGACCTCCTCATCTCCATCACTCCCAAGGCAATGGCATTGCCAGGGACCACTTGCATAGAAGGAAAACCAAGCTCTTGGCATGGCTGGCAGAACTGCGACAGTCAGCAACACTGCATTTGCTGCCCAAGCACCATCCAAGGGGCATTGCCTTCCAGGCAATGGGAAGGAATGGGGTAAATCCTTCATCCTACTACACAGCACCTTCTGCTTAGCTGAAGCTCAAAGTTTTACTGACAGCTCTGTTCCCAAAAGTTTGCAAGCTAAAGGCAGAGGTCAGTAGGAGGGCAACAACCAAGCTCCAAGATGCTCCTGCATTTTCAATCACACTGTCCCATGGACTAGATGGCAAAAAAAATCCAATCAAACAAGAAAAGCAACAAAAACCCAACAACCCATAAACTCTGCCCTCTGCCTCAGGAACAACAGGTTTCCTGGGAGAAGTAAAAGGAGGCTTCCCTCAAGGAGGCAGAAAGGAAGGTGAACCTGAAGGATTGATATGAAATGCTGTTGGCTGATTAAGATTCAAAATGATTGCAATGTTAGGCTCAAGGAGGGTAGCAATTAGTATTTTAAGCAAGGACAGGAATTGAGCTGACGCGAGTTCTTCATTGGTTTCCCTCCCCACCTCCACATAGCATGTCTGATATGCTCTCATCATATCTCATGTCCTTAATGCCCTGTGCATGCAACTTTCAAATCTCTGCAGCCTATAATTAAGAGATACTGTCACATCTTTCTGTTCCACTAACAGAATAATGGTTTTCCTGAGCAGAGGCTAAGCTGAGAAGCTTATTTTCAAAGCAGGAGACCATTATCCTTGGACAATGCTCTGTGCCAGTGACTGTGCCTCATTATACCAAATGTTTAAGCTGCATGTGGGGGAGTCCACTGGAAATCCTGGCCGCTGGGAAGTGAAAGTTGAGTGGTTTTAGCTTCTGGGCTCCAGTTCAGATTCGGGACGCTGCAGGCAGTGCCAGCTTGCCCCAAATCGACCATCTCAGCAGACACCAGGACAGGAGGACACAGAGAAGTCCTCTGGACACAGAGAAGTCCTCTGAGCCTAGCGAGGGGAGGAGAGGTGCGGTGAAGCAGCATGGGGAGGTGTTGGCTTGTCAATAGATAACACGCTACTGGTGCATGACTACATCATGGAAACCCAGCGGAAGGCTGGAAGGAACCCGAGCGACCCGTTCGCTTGGCCCTTGTCCTGCTGCATGTCGGTTCCCTACAGCAGCTCGCTAACGGACATCAACCTCGAGCCCTTTCTGCACAGCCCGATGGCAAACAGCCTGCTTCCCACCCGCACCATCCACCGCTGCTCTGCATTAGCTTTCTCAGGGAAGCCAGTGAGGCTCATCCAGCTCTGAACAATTACACTGGCTCCATTTGGTATAACGAGGCAATTAGCTCCATGAGGAATGCAGAGACATTTCTTTTTGGTTTTTAGCACTGCCCCTGTAAATGCAGATCTCATCATATCTCTCTCTGATCAGGCTCTTTCTGCTTCTCTCTGTTTTATTCCCATTCTTTCTTCTCCTTTTCACCTGGTCTATCCACATGGACCATGAAGGTCTCTTGAAAGGTAGGACCACGTGCTGCCAGAAGTCCGGCACATTTAGCTTTTTTTATTTTCCTTCCTTCTAGCTATTTGTTTCTTTATAGCTGAAACTATACCTTCCCCTCCCTATTCCCATGTACCTGCCTCCACCTAACACATTAAACAAGATCCCTCTAACTCCTGCTGGCATCGGGGGTGCCCCCACGTCCAGCGAGATACATCTTGCTTGGGAATGCTCTCTGGGCTGGGGGCACCCCCAAACACCAGCCAAGGCCCCCCCAGCCCCACACTCTAGCAGCAGATCCCTCCTGGGGTAGTGGAACCAGCCAAGGGTTGGACCTGGGGATGATGCCCTCAGTGCATTCAGCACCTCAATGCCAGACACCCAGGGGATGATGGCAAGGGACACGAGCGAAAAACTGCTAGATCCTAAACAATCTGCCCACTCTCTGTCCTGAAAATCCTCCCTCCGGCTCAAGCCCTCCCCCCTCTTCTCAATGATTTATGCAACTCTGGACATTTCCCAAATGGTTTTCTTCTGGGTGCTCTGGTTCTCTAATGCACACATCAGCAAACCCCACAGAAATCCATTTTAACAGGGTTACGTTGCATCAAGACGCTGATGAATATCTGCTTCGCCCTCCTAATGCACTAACGTGATAAATAGAACTGGAGAGAGGTAAAACCAGGGGGCAGGCTCGGGAAACGCGTTGCCGGGGTGTTTGGTGCCACGGCAAACCCCCATTAGGGAAAATCTGGCTCTAGATTCAGCTTTAACTGAACCCCAAACCCTGGGAAAGGACATTGCAAATAAAGGGATCCGGGTTTTGCCACTCTCTACTTGGCATGCATTTGGCCTTCTAACTGGCAGTCCTGCTTGCAGACTGAATTCTCTTCCTCCTGTCCCAAGAAAGAAGCTGCTTTCAAAGCTAACAAGTTATTTTTTATTGTGATGCCAAGTTAACACAAGGCCTCAAATATTGGTTTTGTATTATCGCTTGATTCACAAAGTGCTGATATAAGGAAATCCGTTAGAAAGCTGCGTGCTGTCCTGTGGGATACCAAATTCCTCTCCCACTGTAGAGAGCTGATGCCATTAATTAAATCGCACCCGAGAGATTTAATGCCTCCCCCAGCTGAAGAGCATTTTGCTCCCTCACCCAAGCAAAGTGCTTCTCATGCCTCCGCGGGAGGCAGACACCTTCGTGTGGACACCGACTACCAAGGGCTGCAATCAAAGCCCACAACTGTCACCAATTTTAAGAAAAATAAATGAACAGAGCAGTGTGCCATGCTGGGGAGCGAGTCTGATGAGTCCCAGGCCAAACCAACACGAATAAAAAGAGGAACAGAAGCGGGAGGACAAATGTTTAAGGTACACATGTGATACCTTCAGGAATGGTACAGAATTTGCATGCTGGACATAAGATCAAACATGAACTACAGACTAGCTGATATGAAAACTAATTTTTGTATATAGCAATCCACTCATCCTCCATGCTATGTTATCTGTATTTATGAGATACCAGCCCCTGGTCTCCAGAGAGAAAACAGCTTTTCCCTGTTTTTCTGTTAAAAGGGTTTCTTTAAAGGGTGGTTGCTTTCCTGCGGGTCAGACTATTTATTTTTCAGTGACCTGGCTTAATCTTTCTACTGAAAAAGAGAAAAGGATAAAGAATTGAGCAAACAAGCTTAGATGCTCAGAAATAAGCTTGGAAAGGTAAATTCCCACGGGTTTTAGAAGCTGCACAGAACTTGGCATCCTATACACACCCCCTCGCAGTGCTTTCAGAGTGCTCCCCACTGCATGTAGCTATCTAAACAGCCGAGTGTGTTTTTTGCAAGGAAATCTGGAAACAAGCCTCCCTAAACCAGGTTACACCAAGGTTGGCTAGAATGCTAACAGAAAGAAAGAATGTAAGCAATGACAAGGAAAGGATATTTAGAACATACATCCAGTCGGACTGATCTAAGCATCGCATGTAATTTAGGTTAATAAAAAAATTGCTCTCTAAAAAGAAAAAGCATGAAGGTTGGGCTTGCAGAAATACCAAGCACAGCACCAACGGCCCAGGCAGCCGTGGGTCTCCTGCACGGAGGCTGCTTCCCACCTTCATGTACGTGTCAGACACACGGTGACTTGCTGTCTGCAGTCAGAGCACCCCGCATTTGAGGTCTCTGGTCAGTACGTTTGCACACTGGATTTATTTTTGAATATCCAGACCTTGGGTGAAGGTTGTAAGCCCCATTCTCAACCCTTACCGTGTCTGTCTGTCTTCTGCTACCCAGCGATGAAGACAACAAACCCCTGCCAAACAGCCAGACCTCCTTGGACGGCACGATAAAGCAGCAGGAGAGCGACGACAGCTTGGTGGACTATGGAGAGGGGGGCGAAGGGCAGTTTAACGAGGACGGCTCCTTTATCGGCCAGTACACAGTGAAGAAGGACAAGGAGGAGACCGAAGGCAACGAGAGCTCGGAAGCAACCTCCCCAGTCAATGCTATCTACTCATTGGCATAGCGCAATGCACTGAAACCACAAACAGCCTGAGGTGTTTGTAGTGGATGGGGGTTCAACAGCCGCCGCCGCCACTACCTCCAAGAGAACCGTGTGAATGATAGCAACCAACAATGACAAAAAAAAAAAAAA
>Ga0065711_1040396_pt1 | contig 17004 bp, 7 predicted proteins | sample Hoacrofraction12_FD_59098 | JGI IMG/M metagenome (GOLD analysis project Ga0065711, IMG submission 59098) | Hoatzin crop microbial communities from Cojedes, Venezuela - Epithelial fraction 12 v2 (version 2) | ecosystem: Host-associated > Birds > Digestive system > Esophagus > Crop | place... | reverse complement strand
TTTTTTTTTTTTTTTTTTTTTTTTTTTTTTTTGCGTGGGGTGGGCAGCCTATTTTTCTATGGCTTTGAAAGGTAAGTACTGAAGAAAACGCTTGTGTAGACTGAGTAATAAACCGATCAGGAGTAACCCAGGCAGGCACCTCGAGTTAGAGCGGTGATGAGCGCGTTCCCCACTGAAGGGTCCTTGTTGCTCTCCAACTTCTGAGCTGCCGGTGGCAGGGAGTACGCCCCGCTGACCCACCTGGAGAGCACCCCGTGAGACAGAGCCGGGATGTGAAGATCAGCTCTGTGCCGCTTGCCTGTGCTGCCGTGCTGGTGTGCCTGCAGGTACCGCCCTGGGGGCTTGAGCAACTGCGATTCCACCCGCCCCGATGGGAGTAGGACTGGCGCTAGAAAACCGCTTTCATGTTGGAAGTGAAGATCCATTACGTGGTATCTTTAAATCACTGGATTTGTTTTGGGTGTAAGTCATGCAGGTGGCACAAGTTGTGTACCCCATAATGTCTTTTCTCCCCACGGTCCCACATCAAATTAAGATCTTTTGTTTTTCACGGCAGTGAAAATGTTGGTACAAGTAGATGTGGCTGTAATATAATATTTTTTAACAACTTCTCTAATGTAGGTGTTTTATTCGAGTATGTGATTTCCAGAGCTCCAACTGTGTAAAATACTGAAATACCAAGTTTTAATTTGAAGAGTTAGATTTTTATTATGACATGTTGTAAAAATATTTTGAGTAGGTATTGTTTGTAACCTACAATGATTTTTTTTTTTTTGACTGTATTTTAGAAGATAAGAAAACTTGTGCATATTATAACTATTTTATTTTAGATGCATTTTTTAGAGTCGAAAAGTGGGGCTTACTAGTAATGCTATAAATTTAGAGCTGTCCTACAGCAAGATAGTACAATGCAAATATGACTTAATAAGATCACAAACTGAATTTCAGCAAAACAACCAAGATTTACATTAAATTAGGAATTTTAAAACCGATTTAGTTTGTTTTACTGAGCATTTGCTTAATAACATTTTGCCTTCTTGCAATCTTTTTAAAGACAATAATTCGTCTGTGAAATGCAGGCACATCCTCAGTAGAAAAATTGAAAGCAACAGCTCACTTTCTGAAACCACACATAGAGTGATATAAAGAAATATTTCAGCTCTACGAAATTTAATAAATCATCCCATTTCCTAATTTGATCATATTAGATGCTGATGTGGAAGAAGCATTTCAAATACCAGCTCCTCATTAATATACATCAGTCTGGGGAATCGAATGGCATACTTATGCAGAGATGTCACAGTTACTGTTTCTTAGTTTACTAAGTGGAACAGGTTGATGTGATACTGGGTGCTATTTGTCAATGTCTTGCTAAAATGGTTTGGGTCGAGTTATGGAGTCCAGAAAGACGGCGGCTGATAAATCAAAAGTGGATTGAGTGGACAGGAGGCAGTGATTGATACTGTGACAGGATATGAAGAAAGGAATCTTGATACAAGCATGCATGATATTGAATATGAGAAGGAAAATGGCCCTGGAGTATGGATATTATTCAAGGAAATGAGAATAATAATATCATCTTGAAATTATTGCTGGGTGAAGATTAGGATAGTTCTTATTAGAATATTATGCTTCTCTGGAATGGAGAAGCTCAGATTTTGTATAATTTCTGTGTGGATAGAGTCCTGTTAATATTTTTAGGGTTTTCACTGCAGTTGTTCTGCAAGTTTATCGTAGATGAAAATACTTACTTTACGTCAGAACTTGTAGCGCAAATCTTTTAATTCATGTAGCTTTAAATAGAATTAACCAAAATATGTTAACCTTTATTCCTTGATTTCATACAATTCTGTGATTACAGAGTGTTTCACTGTAATTGCCTTTAAATATGCAAGTCTGTTTTTATTGTCTGCCAAGTGTTTTTGGCTTTTCCCGTTACATGAAACTGGAACCTGCTGCCTTGAAGTGTCTTTAACGCAGTTCAACTTAAAGATTGCCTCAGCCACAGCTAGTACATCTATACGGGTCTAAGAAGAGAAAATACCATGTGTAAAGTAATCCTGTTTGTAGAATCGATGCCTTTGGACTGTTGCGGAAGGAAGTGTTTGATCAGCGTGCTGGTTTTTTTTTTCCAGAGTGTGTGGGGTACATGGTTGCATCTTATTTCTTGACCATGGTTCCAGTCTAATTGATTGAGTATTGCAGTGTGCGCATCTTATTGCGGTCCGGTGGCAGGGCGACCTGCGTTGTAGGGGTGGCTTTGGAGCAGGCTTGGCTTTTGGTGTGGGAAAGCAGCTGCTTGCCTGAAGTTGCCATTAGCCTAGCAATGTAAGCTACGATTAACTTACGCTCAACCCTCGTAGCTTGTCACAATTATTTGTGTTTACCGCCTGTAGTTTGCAATATTTAAAAATAAGGTCCTTTAGTCATGTGGGGAAGTGCAGTGTGAGAAGGGTCGTTAAATCAATAATAGTAAAACCCCACGAATTTATTTGAAATAGCGCTGTGTTGGTATACGTACTGAATCGTTGGGTTCACGCGTGTAGTGATCCCTAAAGATAGTGTAATCTGCGTTGCCTGGTGTGTGACACACAGTGATGATGGAACGACAAAAAAGAATTCCCCACCACCCCTTTCTGGATGCATTTTCAGCACAGATACAACACTGGGCAGTGCTTACCCTGAAGTGGGAGATGCTTGCCGTTGGGTTTGATCTGTTCTTAGACAGCTCCTAGCTGCATTCAGACGCTGAGTCGTGGCTGGGGCAAGCTGCACATCCATGCTATGTGCCAGTTATTTGCCTGCGTTCTTTCTAGCGTGCTGCTGTATAGGGAAGATGGAAAACTTTTTGCAGGCTTCTGTTTTTGGTACTGGCAAAAGACAGTCATCTTTTGCATGAGGGGTTTTTTTGTCTTTGAGAATTTCTTTTTTAATATCTTCTTAAAAATAAATCCAAACCGTTATTAGCAAATACTTTCATAGAGCGTCGGTATCGCACAGTGAAATGTTGTTTGTAAGACTTTTCAGGGATGCAAACAGTATTATCCTGGAATGCTTTTGTACCTGCGTTACTTGGGATGGTGAATAGGAATGGTCTGTCTTCAGTCTCTCATTTTCATGCATCCTATTATTTTAGTGTGATAGTATTAATTAATTTCCAAACTAAAACCCTAGCCTGTTGGATCTTACAGCTGATAACAAGCGTTGGATCAAGACATAATCTATACTACCTTTTAGCTGCAGACTGTATCTGTCTGTTCTGGCTCTCACACACTAATGGATAGCTTCTAATAGATGACGATGTAGAGTTTTAATTATGAACAACTTCAGGAAGAATTTTCTAGAACAGCACCGGCCTGAGAAGAAAATACAGGTTCTTAGGAGAGAGGAAGATAAAAGGAATGTGCGTTTGGAGGTAGACATTAATGTCAGCAGCAATGAGTAGTGGAAGAGATAACGGCGGAGAAACAAAGAGCAAAATTGCAAGGGGCCTTGTGAATGAGACCAAGGGTTTATGGAGGAACAGGGGGAGGTAGAGGAGAGATTAATGGGGGGGGAAGAGCAGGATGGAATGGCTCGAGTAGTGGGCAAAGATCATCGCACAAGTGAGATGAGTTGCAGTTGTGTGGACTCAGAAGACTGAGTTTTAAGAATGTTGTGAAGAAAGACTGGGTTGACGTGCGATGCAGATGTGTGGATTAAAGCTGGTTTCAGTCGAGTGGAGCTCTTGCCCATGGGAGTAAGCGTTAACGTAGGTGGTGGTAGCTGGTCTGGGGAACAGGAGAGGCTTGGGGAAGGAAGCGGAGGTGTTCTGAATTGCCCATCCTACAGCCGTCAGACAGTCTGAGTTCGGCTGCCTGGTGGGAGGGAGGTGGAAGGGCTTGGGAACTGAAGTGTGATGGACAGCAGCGGTGTTGACTCGGAGCAAGGAGAGCTGCGAGGGAAGGGAGAGGCTACAAACACAGCTTTTTTGGTGTGTCTGCTGTAAGAGGCAAGCAATGACAAGACAACGGTGAAGAACAAGGTTGGGCATGCACTGTCAGACAGTGTTGAAAAGCTGTCTTAATCTATAAAAGTGCTTTGGAAATACCTCCTCTGGAAATGGATCCAAGAATTTTCCAAAGAGAAGCAGATAAAAGTCCTATAAGAAATCAAGCAATGCTATTTAATCAGAATATTTCTTTTGAAATGTTTCAGTACCTCTTTTTTTTTTTTTTGCCTGGTAGTAGCTACCAGAGTTACCATTCTTTTACAGTTTTGATCTGCTGCCTAGGATTCTTTTTCTTCCATCCTTGGACCACAAATTAACACACTCGCGTGCAACCAGCTATACAGACCCACATGATTATGTGAGGAATCAGTGTAAATATTACAAATTTGTCTCTCTTCTCGCTGGTAGAGAAGGGGAAGTTTGGAGTCTTTGGTCCATTAAAATGTATATTTAATTAAGATATTGTAGCATTTCTTTCATTAAACTTCAAATAAAGGCTTGGGGCAGGGAAGCACTGGTGAAATTCAGATTACTGAGTTTACCCGTGTGATCTTTAGTTTTTCTGTCAGATCGTATTTCTTCTTTTTCCCCCAATAAATCAAAACCTGCAGCTTTTATTTAGGGTCTTGTTGCATTACAGGTTGAATCACCAGTAGTATCTAAAAATATTTTTTCGCTATAGTAACTGACTTTTTTCAGAAGGGACTTAACAGTTTGTCTACACGAGTGTACTGGAACAAATGCAGGGGCGAAGCAGTAGCGCTGAAGATATCCTCGAGCGATAACCCACCAACGAGCACATTACCAACATCTAATTGACTGCTTTGGGAAATTAAACTTTGTAAGGCAACGCTGAGGGCTCTGAAGTTATCAATAAGGCCAGATAGCTGCTAGTGACAGTTGCTTTGATGCCTTTCATTGGTATTAAAAAAAAAAAAAAGGCCTTAAAAAAGCTACGAGTGCCTAAGTGCTGTTCGTTTAGAGCTAAGTGTTGAGTCTAATTACATGCAAACGTTTTTTCTAAAGCAGTCCAGGTGTTGTGTACACAGAATGTGTTTTAAGTATAGCTTCTTTTTTCTCTAAAACCTTTTAATTCTCCCTTTGGGAAAGGGTGTATTTGGAAGTTGGTAGTTTTTTGGGGTGGTTTTTTTATGTTTCAGTTTTCTGCTTGGGAAAAGGAAGACAAGAAGAAGAATGTGAATTCCCTTAGTGGAGAATTGGCTTTCTGATTTCGGTATGGCTACATTCTAAACTGGTATCTATTTCCACTGTTTTTTTAATCCTCTTTTTCTTTGCTACCAAAGCTCTGGCCGTGAAATAGAATCTATTATTTTTTGCTGCGGAGATCATGTTTCTAGAGGCAGCTATGCAAGCCAACGTATAGCAGATGTCTTAAAGATGCGTCGGTAATAGAAGACCGTCATTGTTTGCTATGTAAATTGCTGCTATTTCCACCGTTAGCTTCCAGAATGTGATTATCAAAATGTGAAAACAAAATTGTAGAGTTTAGTAGAAACATGTCACTGTTTATTCCCATCTTTCAGTCATTCTAATAACATAGGACAGTTACAATATCCAGTTTAAAAAGATGCAAGCGACACCAATGTATTTTTGCTGCAAAAGTGTTTTACTATATCTTTTCTACGGGACTCATCAAAATGTAAAAAAAAAAAAAACAACCTGGCAAGAGTAACAGTTATCCTGTAACAATAGAATGCAAGTAGCTGTCAGCCCTGTGTATTTCAAGAATTCAACCTGAATTTTGTTGAATGTACCCTGAATTATATACCTTGCTGAAGTTGCATGTGCTGGAGGTAAAGATCACGTGTACAACCCAAACTGAGCTTCCCCATTCATGGTAGTTTTAATGATGGATTACTCTTCCTTCCACAGGTTCCTTGCCACTTTTATGTGTTAATTGATTGGTTACCGTAGTCCTCCTCAATTATCTTTGTGTATTACTCTTGTGTTATTTTATTCAAGTTACAGGAGGGGCAGTTATAACACGGCTGTTGTTCTTATAACCAGGCAGCTTGGAGCAGGGGTCAGCAACGGGTGGAGTATGCTGTGCCATATGCTGGGCCTGATGCTATGGTTTTTTCAAACCAGAGGTCAAATATGTTGCTAGAAATACATCAGGTCGTGGTAGGAATGAATTACCAGGGGGATAAGATGTTCATCAGTAACGTCTTGCCCCTGTGGCTGGAAGCTAGTGTGGAGCTTTGCGGGGACCGCTGCCCTTCAGAGCTCTTTTTCTCAAGGTGTTAAGGTTTTTTGCTCCTAGCCGTGCTGTGTGCCATTCCACATCCATCTTTGCGGCAGAGATGGTGGCTGCTGGTGCGTGCTTTAGAGAAGTTGTTTTGTTTTTTAGAGACGATTACTGTCCAGTAGAAATCGGCATATGTGCCCCGGAATCGCTGGGTCTCTGCTTTTGTCCAAGGTTTCAGCTGAAGCCGTTGCTCAGCGGCAGGGCTTTGCTGTCTGCGTGGCTGGGGCAGTAGCTGCTGCATGCAGTGGCTTTGGTACCGTTGTGCAGACAAATTTTATCCCATGTAAATCAATTGTACATCAAGATCCAGATAGGCAGCCACCAGTTTTTGTTGCCACTATGACCAAAGTGTGCTTTGGGAGTGAGCTGATGCCAGATTAAGCTGATTAAGTTGGGGTACTGAGCCACTGTCCTGACTGTCCCTTCATCCTTTAGTGCCTGTTCTTCTCCTCCCACATCTGTGCTTCAGGAGGGTTCCGTGCCTGCTCCGTCTGAAAGCGCTCCCTTGCTCTCTTTTAGCGAGGAGCAAGGGCACAGGGTGAGGTGCCCACCTATGGAGAGCGGGGGCTGGGGAAAGAACCACTCGAGCCGGGGTTGCTCAAGTTGAGCTCGGGTGAGAGGCGGTTTCAAAGCTGGAGTCAGGCACTGTGAACAGGGAATGCTGCCAGTTCCTAGGTAAGGCACCGGGGCGCCCTGAAATGCAGGAGCAAGAATATATATATATATGAAGATATGGAGATATATGTATGTATGGATGGTACGGCTTCATCTGCTCCTTATATAGGTTTATTGGGATAAAACTTTGCCCTATCAGAGTCGATGGCAAAGCTGCCCTTGACTTCTGTGATTCTGGATTGAACTCAGGTGTGATGCTATAGAAAGAAAAGATATAAAAATAATAATTGATGTTTTCAGGCATATGTAGAACCCTTGCATTTGTACTGTCAAAATAGTGTTTAAGTAATTACCTGAGCAAAATATTCTGTTAAATACATGATGATGTAAGGGAAAAAATGTGAAAATTTCTATTTGTTTTTGCATGATGTAACTGGAGAGAATTGTATTTAAATAGAATATATATTTTAAAAAACTAAAATCTAGGGAAAGATAGGAAGTTAATATCTATACCTTTATATTAACTGTAACTTAAATATTTTGGATGTACTCGTGTAGAATTTTTTTATTTTGAATCTTTGTTTTCTGCAAATCCATAAACGCATACCTCCAAAATACCGTGAAACATATGCTTTCAATATGGAGTTTCCTTATGCATAAACATTATTTTAAAATATTCTTCAGTTGCGGTTTTCATAGGATGATACCAATTCCTAGTAAGGCAAACTGAAAAACTCTCATGGACTTTAAAGAATTATATTATGCTCAGCTTGAATAGCCAATTTCCAGATTTTTGTAGTTCTCCACGGCTGGCTTACATCCTAGAAATGGAGGCAAGGGCGGTAGTATGTTGTTTTTAAATTATGCATATACTGTTAGATATCTATTTTTCTTCTATAGTTTTTGCCTCTTTTGTGGAAACATGTAAAGGTAAGCTAAATTGTAATAGCATTTAAATTAATCTGTGGCATAGCACTGAAAATCTGTTACCAGTCTGTATCAAAAAGATATGCTAAAAGTTTTCCTGTTAAAGCTCTAAGCTTCTTGATTGGAGAATGGGTAAAAGAAAAAAAAAAGTCCTTTTCCTATTTTTCTACTATATAGTCTTCTTGAAGTTCTTCCAAATTAGATTTTAAATGCCAATTAGGAGGTTGAATATACTAAAATAAAAGCAAATACAACCAAAATGGCCTCACCTTATGGCTAGTTAGGCTTTTTCTCTCAAAAGCGGAACCTTTGCTCTGAGCATGGCTTTGAGAAAGATATTCAGCTTAATGAACACATTAATTAGAACCATAACTATTTATAAGATAATTAGACACGAAGCATGGTAAACTGGGCTTTTCCTGCAATTAATGGAGGATTAATTACTGGAGGTAATGAAGTGGATTTTTAAATGCATTAAGGTGAAGTACAGAGATGTGCAAGGCTTTGTGATAGTTGCATAATTATTCCAGGCTGTTTGAGCATAGCTTGTATGAGATCGCTAATAAGCATCATTGCATCATTATGTATGCACTTAAAAAGACTTACCACCAAAATGACTGCCTAATTATTTCTAATTGGCAGGAGTCTGTGTAGTCATTGAGCTGTTTGTAGCCATTTTAAGGTTCATTTAACTATCCTTGGGGCCATGTGATAGATGGAAAAAAGCTTCAACTACACGCTGGCCTTGACTGGCGCCGTTAATCAATTTTGGTGGGCTTCAGTTTGAAATGCATTTGCTCATGCAGAGGTCAAAACCTGAAGCAGTCCAAGCAAAGTTTTGCTTTTTGAAGCCACTTGACTGTATTCATTAGCAATTAGTAAAATAATTGTGTCTGTCGCTATATTTGGATTTCCATATGACTTGGTGTTCTTTCATCGCTGTCCCTTCTTATAGCATATTAGCTTCACTGGAAGCCAAATATTCTTCCGACGGACCCTTTTAGCAACTTCAGTGCAGCGGCATATGTTCCGATAGCCTACCTTTCTTCAGTCATTTGTTAGCTTCAACAGCGCAGTGCATTGCCACGCAGTCGTCTAATTTGCTCCCCATTGATTGCTGAGGGAAAGTTTCTACCCAAGGACAACATTTTAGGGCTTTTAAGGGTCTCTCCGAGGAATTAGTCATTAAGCATTAAGAGAGGAAGCGAGCAGCAGTCGAATCGAATTCTGACGTTTCCCAGAGTTTTGTAGTTAGGGACGTCTATTTCCAAGATGTTGACAGCTACGGATGTTCAAGGACATCTTCTGGCAGAAGAAAGCTGTGTAATAATCACGCTTCTTTAAAAACTCCTTCTTACGTGAACGTTAGTGCACCGGTTCTGTCAATAATTACATTAGAAATGTTGTGAATATCATTTGAAAATGACCTCTGTGAGATGTAGTAACGGGCGCGTAGTTATTTTATCTCGCTGTGTCAGATTTAACGTGACATCCCATTAGGTAAGCGTCTGTGAAAGTTTTCAATGAGCGCGTTGTCCTGGTGAGCGTAATCATAACCATCTGTGGGGTGCTGTCAGCGTACATAAGCCATTCATATAGCTTAAGAAAACACCGGTGAGCAAATTGTAGGCCAATAAAATAAAGGTCAGGTTTGCCATTTTTGCCGCAAAAAATGTGGTTCTAGTAACTTCGTGTTAAACCATCAGTTTAAAAAAGAATTGTTCAGATTATGTTTAAAGTGTAGGATTGATTGAAAATAGTTATTAATTTAAAAAAGGCAAAAAATGTCACTTATTCATTAAATATTAGTTCAAATAACAGATAGGGCGTTAAAGCAAGTGAATTGTGGTAGCATAAACTAAAATAGAAACTAATCCTTAAGGAAAGCTGCAGAATTCTTTGAATTGTTCTTAAACTGTTTTGGTTTTGAGACTTTTATAGTGGTAATCTTTGAGAAGAGATCACTCTTGTAAACAAATATTTGAGGGAAAAGGTATGTGAAATACAAATAGCCTTATTGATGCTCATTAGGAATTTTAGTTTATGAGGTCCCATCAGAGACGTGGTAATGGAAAAGCTGCTCTGTGGATTATCAAAACTGTTCCTAGGAAATACAATTTAGAGCAGAACAACAGTTTTCATCTGCCCTTGAGCTTTCTGATTGGTTGTATTGGAAATTCTGGTGTTAGTCAAAATTGTGGCTACTGATGAGTGTATTTTTCTTTGACGGAATATGGCAGCGCAGCGGCAGTCGGCAAGTACAGCTATCGTGGTAGGTGTAGAACTGCTCACAGGGAGAACTTTAAACATACATTTATCTAATTTGCAGACTTCAACACTGGTGGATTTCTGTTGACTTTGGGGTTTGGAGCGGGCTCCGTCAGCAGCTTTGCTCTGGAGAGTCTCTCCCTGTTCGAATGTCCTCCTCCTCCCTGGAGACGGGAGGGCCCTGCTGCATCCCATGGGGGTTGGCTTGGGAAGGTCAGCGCATGTTCCGCGGGGCTTTGGAAGGTCAGTGCGTGGTCCGTGGGGGTTGACTTTGGAAGGTCAGCACATGTTCCGCGGGACTTTGCGGGCTGTCAGGGACCTTCCCTGTGCTTTGAAGCAGCTTTGGCCAGCCCTTCCCGTTCCTCTGGGCATTTCTCTGTCTCAAAACGGTTGTCTTTTCTAGCATAATGGGAATTTACCCCCCCGTATTGATGCTGTGCTCTTTCTCCCCAGACTGCAAAGCGCTGGGGCACTGGTAAATAGTGTTGTGCCATGTGAAATTCACAGCAAAAGTGGTCTGGATCATTTTTTTTGTCTGTGTGTTGGGGGAAAATATGACTGACCTGTTCTCACTGATGTGTAGTTTATAAATTTGTAGCTCATTTTTGGCTAACAAAATGCAGTTTTTGCTAGGTAGAAGTCATTAATCTTTTGTGAACTCTAATGCACTGTATATTAACAGTTTACGCGAAGATGCTTTATCCTATAACACAAATATGGTGTACCATTAAAGATGGTACTGTTAGGGCAGCTGAGGACTACAAACCAAGAAAATACGTTGAGAAAGGATCTTTTGTCAAGATTTTATAAATCTTTTTTAGCACATTTTAAAATAAAATGCATGTTACAAAAGAATTCAATAAACAACTTGGTTTCATTTCAGGTAGAGCTATTCCCTTTCTCCTGAGAGCTTCCAAAAGAGATCTGGACCTGACTCTCCTGCTAAACCGCAGAAGAGAAAAATTCATATTTTTTCAAGTAAATGGCTAAACAGAAGCAGCAAATGAAAAATACAAAATTTCATTTGTGGAGCGAATTAGGCAGAAGTTAAACCAGGTTGATGCGGGCCAATGTCCCGTCCCTCTTCAGCGACGACCTCTTGGCTGTGTCCTGGCTGGAGACCCCCGACGGCCCAGCGCTCCGGTCGCTTTCCTCAAGGTTGGAGTGGGAGGATGTTAAAGAACGCTTGGTTCGTTCGTTTTTTCCCCTCTGAAAAGGAGTTGCGGATGGCCCTGCGGTGTTATTTCCCACTGCTGCTGCTGGCCCGTTCAGCCCGAGCGATGTGCCGTACGCCGCAGCTGACAGACAAACGGTACGGCAAGCAGACAGACGGCTGTTAGTGCTGCTCCCGCCCTGCATCTTTTGCTGCCTTTGTTTGTATGTGAAAAGATTGGAAAAGTGTCCATTCCTTCAAAATGTGAATGTACTGGAAATTTAGACGGTTTTTTGTTTGTAATGCTACTTTAACTTATTTTCCGGTGGGCAGGCAACCAAAAGCTCCTGGACAGGGCATTGGAAGAGGAAAGAGGAAATATGTGTGAGAAATGGGAAACGTAGGCGAATGTCAAGCAAGCCTTCGATTTAAATTATTATCTGTTTATTCTCCATTAATATTTTCAAGTCAGCTGGTTATTCCATCAAGAACTTTAACTATCAAATCCAAATAGAAGGGTCCCCTGTTAAATTTACTTGTGGCAAGCCCCGTAAATGAAAACAGGATAGACAGCAGGATCACCGTGAGTATGAAGAGTGCAAAGGTGTGTATCGGTGCTGGTGTAGGGCTCAGCACCTGGCTGAGGGGAAAAGCAGCGACCTGTCGCGATAGGGCCCTTCCCGGTGTCGGATTTACAGACAGAGACCAAATCTGCACAGTTACACACCTGACACCGTGGGTTGTCCCATCTGCTAGACCCAGGGAGCAAGCGGTTGCTAAAATCAGAGCGTGTCAACAGTTTTGCAGCTGCAGAAGGCACAAGCGCATTAGATTGCAGCTCTAACCTTGAGTCTGAGTCAGTCGAGCGGCTTCGGGGGTTGTTCGGACCCGTTGTTGCTCACCCCACGCCTGGAAGGACCTGCAGAAGTCTGAATGCTGCGGGTCAGGCGGCGGGACAAAGTCAGGTCTCGAGTATTCTGACGGAAGGTTTCCTGAAGACTGTGGGAAGGTATCTGAATGATGGAGTATTCCCATGCTTCAGCTAAATTAAAAAGATCGAATTATCTGAATAATACAGGGAAGTCTTGACCTTATTTCAGAACATAACTTACAGTAAATGACACGATCATGAGATGGGTGCGTCTTGCGAAGCTGCAGCTTGGTAACCAAAGTGATCAAGGTTCTGGTGGGTTGCAACTGTGAAGCACAGTAGATTGTTAGAGATGATATCACCTCATCTGCGGAGTGGGAAGATCTTGATTGCCTGTGGCTGGTCAATGTGCCCTTGTGTTACTTATAAGGGGAAAGCGCCAGACAGGGATCAATTTCTTGGTGTGCTTTCTGCAGAGCTGAGGAGTATTGAAAGTAGAATTTCAGCCCCAAAGACTTGGTAGTTTGATCAGTAGCCGGAAACAATAGGTGTGTGGAAAAAACAGCGTTGGAGAGACATGAAAAATGCAAGAGAGTGACCCAGCCATGTGTCGGCACGCTGAGCCACAGGCAGCTGGCAGGGCCACCGCAGGCGGGGGGACATTGGGGACCGCTGAAGGGGCATTGGGAGGCGGCGGAGGGCTGGCGGGCAAGCTGTCCTTGCTTAGCACGGTGTCAGCTTAACATCCGTTACACCTTTTGGTTCTGAAACCTCATGATGTTCCAGTTGCCTCCCTTCCAGCTTCCCCATAATGGTGTTAATATCTGGGAGCTGTGATGTGGCTGCTGGGGAGGGAGTTGTCGAAGCTTTTGCGGGACACAACAGGCAGTGTTTTATGTTTGGGGTCGGCTTGTTAACTACATAATTTTGGTAATACGCTCAGTGATGGAAATAATACAGTTCGGATTTGAATTCTTGCCTTCAGTTTTCAACATTGAGATGAGCGTAGTACGTAAGAGCCGCTGTTGCAGGCTCCGGGCAGAGCTGGGAAGGCCGGGCAGTGCTGGCCTGTCATTATTTCATGTTTTCACTGTCACTTGGTGAGGTTTTGTTATTTTATGTCTTAAACAAAAAGCAAAGCTTAGAAGAAAATTGCACAGTAAAACTGAGAACCTTTTTTTTTTAAACGAAGGCATAGGTATGTAGCAATCGCCTTTTGATTGATCGCTATTACCTATTTAAATTGGGACTAATATCAAGTGGCTTTGGATCACTGTCATCAATTGATCAGAACAGTCATAATACATTTTGAAGTATAATAATCAAGTAGTTTTGTTGCTTTATGGAGTTTTTTAAATCAATACAGGTTTTATTGTTTCTCTTTTTGGTATGTTTTATTTTACAATATGTCATGTAACAATTGCAGGCTCCATGATGAAAACACTTTAGTGTTGTTGTGGGTTTTTTTTAATATTAAGTGGAATTTTCAGAGTTTCTTCCCTGCTTCCTCCTTTGCAGTTTTTAGTTAGTCGCTAGAGTTGGGGTCTGGGAAAGGCACAACAGGGTTACAGGTGATCACTTCCAGTAGAGTAGATTTTGTGGCCGATAAGCCTGTCGGCTGTGTGTTCTGCATCAGTCTCCAGCAAATCAGCTGTGCTGTATTCATCTGGGAGAATATTAAAAAAAAGAGCATGCTTTCCTCTATCTACTCCGTGTTTGTAATACACAAAATATTAAAGTAAGGTGCATCTAACTTAGAAAATTATCTTTGCATTTATAGAATGTGTGTTGAGAAGTAATAATAAAATATACAAACTGTTTATGTTGTGTCTTCAAAAGATTTTGATAGTAGGACATGATACATTTTGCTTTTTTGTGTGTGTGCTTCAGGAGTTTCTAAAACCCTTTTATGACTTTAATTTTCAGAGACTTGATCCTCTAGTAGAGTTACGGCTATTTTCATTAAATATGTTAATTTTTTTTTAATTTGGGAAAGCAAGGTGGTGTTCTAAAGGTCTCTGTGTATGCTTCACAAACCTAACGTGGTAAAAAGGATAGGTGGGCGACCTCAAACTCCTACATCTCATAAAATTTAAGCCTAAAATGTCTGGTTATCACTGAGTTAAAGAAAAAAATTTTCCATTTTTCTCAATGGTGAGTGCAGAGTAATAGTTTAATTTGTTACCAGTTAGGTAGAAGTACCCAGGCAGCTTTTCATGCCAGTGTTCTTTCCAAAGCGCCGTTTGAGATCTCTGTTCATCGCGTGTATCGAGTCTGCCTCCACAGCTCCCGTCCCTTAAACTCGGTGTCTGTTCCCAAGGTCAAGCACGTGCTGCAATCTTGCCTTTGAGCAGGTTTCTGGGCCTGGCAAATGGTCCTGCGAGTTGCCGTGACCTCGAAGAGTGGGAAATGTTGAGAGGTTTGTTTTCCTGTTGGCTCGGTTATGGATCCGTGGTGCTGCTTGGTGGTTTCAGTGCCTGGTGTGGGCACGGTCGGGGCTGCGGTGCTCCAGGCTGGGTCTGGGGGGCTGTTTGTGGCTTGGGAACAGGCAGTGTCCCGTGGTGTCAGGGGATCTCCAGCGTCTCTTTAGGTAATTTCATTCAGCTGTCTGATATCTGTTTGTAGATGTGAGTATACATAAATGTTACAGCATCTTTAAGCTCAAACCGTGGTTGGGGCCCCGATCTTAGATGTTTTACAGTCGCAAAAAATAAACCAGTGGCCTTGTCGAGGAGAGGCAGAGAGGTGGCTGTTCTGAGCTTCTCGGAGGCACCAGGGAAGTGAAAAATTCAACCTTGAAATCTCTCATTTATGCTCCTTTACAGTTTAACATGAGATCATAGGTATTGTCAAATTTACAACAAATAATTACCTGGAGAGTGATTCCATCTGGAAAATGAAATTGACCTTTTTTCATTGCTGTGGGATACATCCAGATCTTCCTGTCACAGCAGAGTCACTAATGCCTGCCTGTTGTAGAAACAAATAATTTGGTGTATTTATTTAGAGTCCTGAAAGTAAACTGGACCCTTGTTTTTTAAAATAGATTCCAGCTGTATCAAGAATAGAAGAACTGTATGTGTATGTCTAAATCAGTTGCAAAGCCTGATGAATTTACTTGCTAATAGAATATGTTACCTTATTCTTTCCTACACAGTTCATGTTTTCCCATTATTGTTTTTGAAAAGAATATTAAAAAAAAATACAAAACAACTTCCCTGCAGGATTAGACAGTCTAAAAGAACAGCAGTTTCAAACAGCCCATTTCTTCTGGTTGCTTTTTCTTCAGCCGAAGCAGTGGCGGTTCTGGAATTGGGCGAGGAGAGGCAGGAATCCTTCTGGCTGGTGTCTCTGCTCAGCAAACGAACGCCTCGCCCGGAGGCTGAGCAGCTTGGAAACTCTCCGTGAGCAGAAGACGGGCTGGATATTCTCAACTCATACCAGCTTTTTTTGTTTTGTTAACAGATTACTGGAATAATAATTACTTTTTATCAACCTTAATTTGGTTTTATGTGAAAGTTTCTGTACAGTAGGTGTGCATCTGGGCATTACATGTGCTCGTGTTGGCGTGTGTGTGTGTTATATGCCCCTGAAGTCTGGAACTCCCGGACTGCTGGAGCTGCTGTGAGTGAGAAAGGACAGGGACTCGGAGGGTGGCTTTTTTCTGAGTTTATTTAGCAGCCAGGTAGGTGTACTCATTCCTGTTTCTTTATTATTTTATTACCCAAAGGTTATTAGAATGAAATTCTAGCTTTTTCTGTTCCGTTGTGAGATGGCAACATGAATGTGGGGTTGGAAAGAAGACCTGTTTTGAGTCAGTCCCTAACAAAAGAAGGATGCGAGAGAAACTCACTTCATGTGAAAACAGACGTGTTCTTAAACGGACTGTCCTGATCTGAGGTGAAATCTTAGCGACGAGAAGCAGTTCAAAGCCTTCGCACAGACTGACAAGGGAAGTGAATCATGGAATCGTAGAATGGTTTGGGTTGGAAGGGACTTTAAAGATCATCTGGTTCCAACCCCCCTGCCATGAGCAGGGACAACTTCCACTAGACCAGGTTGCTCAGAGCTCCATCCAGCCTGGCCTCGATGGCATGTGTTTCCCCCCGATGAAGATTCTCAGCACCTTTGGACCGCTTGTATCCAGGGCAATGAGTGCCGTCAGCATGAGCTGAAGGAACGAAGCGGGGAGGGAATCCCCTCCTGCCACCGCTCGGGGAGCAGAGCAGTCCCCGGTTCCACAGGCCATTCTCCCTGCCCGCGTCCCAGCCAGCACGCCTCACCACCCTGCCTTCGGCCACCACTGCTCCCACAGCCCTGCCTCTGCAGAAAGCCGCCTGGCGAAAAATTGTGTCGGTTGTTTTCTGTGCCGAATGCAAAGACGATGTGTATCCAATAACACCACGGTTAGTTTATGTACTCCCATACCTATCTGTAACTGCATCTGGCCTTCTCCAGCAGATCACACTTCTGCATGCGAGGAAGTGCTCCTCAAGTGAGCCGCTGGAGGAAGGAAGCAAGGTGTAGGTACGTACGGGTTAGTGCCAATAGCTCTGTTAGGCATTTTGTAAAAGCACATCAACAGAAACAAATGGTTTATCTCCATGCTTGAACAGCAGCTGTTTATGATTTGTATTTCTGGTTTTTAGATAGTAGTTAGTGAAGTCTGTTCTTAGTTTTCCACAAAGGCTTTTGTCGAAGGGCTCCTGCAGCTGGTAGGGTCGTAGTCAGCTTCTCTTCCATCACTCGTTCCTTAGGCGGTGGCTTCTGCCCAGCTCCACAATGGGCACAAACTGAAGCAGAGGAAGCTCCAGCTGAAGATGAGGAAGAACTTCTTCCCTCTGAGGGTGATGGAGCCCTGGCCCAGGCTGCCCAGGGAGGCTGTGGAGTCTCCTTCTCTGGAGATATTC
>Ga0065711_1040395_pt1 | contig 17004 bp, 12 predicted proteins | sample Hoacrofraction12_FD_59098 | JGI IMG/M metagenome (GOLD analysis project Ga0065711, IMG submission 59098) | Hoatzin crop microbial communities from Cojedes, Venezuela - Epithelial fraction 12 v2 (version 2) | ecosystem: Host-associated > Birds > Digestive system > Esophagus > Crop | place... | reverse complement strand
ACAGGAGCTGCCCCGACTGGGTCGGGTTTGTCTTAAAGAAAGAACTCTCTGTTAAGAGCGGTCCCGGCTGGGCCGGGTCAGACCTGATGACCCTCTCCGACAGGAGCTGCCCCGACTGGGTCGGGTTTGTCTTAAAGTTTAATTTTTAATTTTTTTTAGGGAAAACACTGCCCGAAACGTTAATAGAATAAATGATAGCAATGAAAAAAACTCTTTTTTGCTCTGCCTTCGCAATGCTCTTTGCGCTGAGCGCCGGGGCAGCCGACAAAGTGGAAGGCACGATTCATGCCGACCAAGGTAAAAATACTATCTGGAAAGAAATTTACGGTCAATTCGCAGAGCACCTCGGTACCTGTATCTACGGTGGACTCTGGGTAGGACCGCAGTCAACAATAGCAAACCAGGACGGATACCGTACCGACGTGCTCAACGCACTGAAGAACCTCCAAGTGCCGGTATTGCGCTGGCCGGGAGGATGCTTCGCCGACGAATACCACTGGATGGACGGCATCGGACCGCGCGAGAAACGACCGACAATGCAAAACAACAACTGGGGAGGCACCATCGAGGACAACTCCTTCGGTACTCACGAGTTCCTGAACCTCTGCGAAATCCTCGGATGTGAGCCGTACATCAGCGGCAACGTCGGAAGCGGAACAGTAGAGGAGCTCGCTAAATGGGTGGAGTATATGACCAGCGCTGGCAACACGCCCATGGCAAGGCTGAGAAAAGAAAACGGACGCGACAAACCCTGGAAAATCAAATACCTCGGAGTGGGTAATGAAAGCTGGGGCTGCGGTGGTAACATGCGTCCGGAATACTATGCCGACCTCTTCAGACGCTACTCCGTGTATTGCCGCAACTACGACGGCACAGAGCTCTATAAAATCGCCAGCGGAGCCAGCGACTACGACTACAACTGGACGAAAGTGCTGATGGACCGCGTGGGCAACCGCATGAACGGTCTCTCTCTCCACTACTACACCGTGAAAGGTTGGAGCGGAAGCAAAGGCTCAGCAATCAACTTCAACACCGACGAGTACTACTGGTGCTTGGGCAAATGCTTGGAGATTGAAGACGTGGTGAAGAAACACTGCGCAATCATGGACGAGAAAGACCCGCAGAAACACGTGGGGCTCCTCGTGGATGAGTGGGGAACCTGGTGGGACGAGGAGCCGGGAACGATAAAAGGACACCTCTACCAGCAAAATGCCCTCCGCGACGCCTTCGTGGCAGCACTCTCGCTCAACGTGTTCCACAAATACACCGACAGAGTTCGTATGTGCAACATCGCACAGGTGGTAAACGTGCTGCAGTCGATGATCCTCACCGACACCAAAGGCACCGGACACATGGTGCTTACACCGACATACCACGTGTTTGAGATGTACAAGAAATTCCAAGATGCCACCTACCTGCCCTTAGACCTCAAATGTGGAACAAAAGAGGTGGGAGGCGACAAGAAAGCCAAGTCAAGACAACTGCCCTTAGTAAGCGCATCGGCAGCAAAAGCTAAAGACGGCTCCATCATCATCTCACTCGCCAATGTCAGCCTCGACGAAAAACAAGACGTCGAAATGAAAATCGACGGCGCAACAGCAAAAACCGTCAGCGGAAGAATTCTCACATCAAAAAGCGAGAAAGACTACAACGACTTCGACAATCCCGACAAAGTGAAACCAGTGGCGTTCACAGGAGCAAAAATCAAAAACGGCACCCTCAAACTCACTCTGCCGGAGAAGTCAATCGTCGTGTTAGAGCTTCGCTAAGTGAGAATTGAGAATTGAGAATTGAGAATTAGTATCGCCGTTCGGCGATGGCGGCGTAGCCGCAATTCTCCATTATCCATTGTCCATTATCCATTTGAATTGTTTTTAATTAAAAATATTACCGTTATGAACGACAAGAAGTTAATGAACCGTGCGGCCGACAATATCCGTATTCTCGTAGCCGCAATGGTAGAGAAGGCCAACAGTGGCCACCCGGGCGGCGCAATGGGCGGCGCAGACTTTATCAACGTGCTTTTCTCGGAGTTCCTGGTGTATGATCCCGACCAGCCCGAGTGGGCAGGACGCGACCGTTTCTTCCTCGACCCCGGACACATGTCACCAATGCTCTATTCTATATTGTGCCTCAGCGGCAAGTTCACACTCGAAGAGCTGGCACAGTTCCGTCAGTGGGGCTCTCCCACTCCCGGACACCCTGAGCGCGACCTCAACCGTATGATTGAGAATACCAGCGGTCCCCTCGGTCAGGGACACACCTTCGCAGCAGGAGCTGCCGTGGCAGAGAAATTCCTCGAGGCAAAACTCGGCAAAGAGGTGATGAAACATAAAATCTATGCTTACATCAGCGACGGCGGCATCGAAGAGGAAATCAGCCAGGGCACAGGACGTATCGCAGGAAACCTCGGACTGAGCAACCTCATTATGTTCTACGACTCCAACGACATCCAGCTCTCAACAGAGTGCAAGGTGGTGATGAACGAGGACACAGAGGCTAAATACAAGGCTTGGGGCTGGAACGTGCTGAAAGTAAACGGCAACGACCCCGACGAAATCCGTCAGGCTCTCATCGAGGCCAACAAAGAGACAGAGCGCCCCACCCTCATCATCGGTAAGACGATAATGGCAAAAGGCGCAGTAAAAGACGACGGCAGCAGCTACGAGGCAAACCTCAAGACACACGGCGCACCCCTCGGAGGCGACGCTTACAAGAATACTATCAAGAACCTCGGAGGAGACGTGGACAACCCGTTCCAAATCTTCGACGACGTGAAACAACTCTATGCCAACCGTCAGGCTGAGCTCCGCAAAATCGTGGCAGAGCGTCATGCAGAGGAAGAGGCATGGGCAAAGGCTAACCCCGAGAAGGCTGCCCTGATGAAAGAGTGGTTCAGCGGTAATGCGCCGAAGGTGGACTGGAGCGCATGCGTGCAGAAAGAGGGAAGCGCCACACGTGCTGCCAGCGCAGCTTGCTTAGGCGTGCTCGCAGAGCAGGTGCCGAATATGATTTGTGGTTCGGCAGACCTTAGCAACTCTGACAAGACCGACGGCTTCTTGAAGAAAACCCACTCCATCGTCCGCGGCGACTTCAGCGGCGCTTTCTTCCAGGCCGGCGTGGCAGAGCTCACCATGGCTTGCATGAGCATCGGTATGTATCTCCACGGTGGTGTCATCCCCGCTTGCGGCACATTCTTCGTGTTCAGCGACTATATGAAACCCGCCGTGCGTATGGCTGCCCTGATGGAAGTGCCTATCAAGTTCATCTGGACACACGACGCCTTCCGCGTGGGTGAGGACGGTCCTACACACGAGCCGGTGGAGCAGGAGGCTCAAATCCGTCTCATGGAGCATCTGCAGAACCACCACGGACAAGACAGCGTGAGAGTGTTCCGTCCTGCCGACGCAGACGAAACAACAGTATGCTGGGCAATGGCAATGGAGAACATGTCAACGCCTACAGCCCTCATCTTCTCACGTCAGAACATCGCAAAACTCCCCGCCGGCACCGACTACGAGCAGGCTCGCAAAGGAGCATACATCGTGGCAGGAAGCGATGAAAACTTCGACGTGATCCTCCTCGCCGACGGCTCTGAGGTTAGCACTCTCGTGGCAGGAGCAGAGCTGCTGCGCAAAGACGGCGTGAAAGTGCGTATCGTGAGCGTGCCTTCAGAAGGTCTCTTCCGCCGTCAGCCGAAAGAATACCAGGAGAGCATACTGCCCACAGGCAGCAAGATCTTCGGTATGACCGCCGGTCTGCCCGTTACCCTCGAGGGTCTCGTAGGTGCCAACGGTAAGGTGTTCGGCATGCCGAGCTTCGGTTTCTCAGCACCATACAAAGTGCTTGACGAGAAACTCGGCTACACCGCAGAGAATGTTTACAACCAAGTGAAAGACTTATTGAAATAAATCATTATGGATTTCAAACTTATCGGCATAGCCAGCGACCACGCTGGCTATGCTCTTAAACAATACGTGAAGAAATATCTCGATGCTCACGGCTATCCCTATAAGGACTATGGCACCTTCACAGAGGAGAGTTGCGACTACAGCGACTTCGGTCATGCCCTTGCCAAAGGCATCGAAAACGGAGAGGTCTATCCCGGCATCGCCATCTGCGGAAGCGGCGAAGGCATCAACATGACGCTCAACAAACACCAGAGCATCCGCGCCGGACTCGCCTGGATACCCGAAATCGCTCACCTGATACGACAGCACAACGATGCCAACGTACTCGTGATGCCCGGCCGCTTCATCGATGAGGCCATGGCAGAGAAAATCATGGACGAATTCTTCGCCACTCCCTTCGAAGGTGGCAGGCATCAGCGCAGAATCGACAAAATCCCGGTTCAATAGCTCTCCGCAAGGAGCTGCCCCGACTGGGAAAGCGCGAGCAAGCTCGCTAGTTAAAAGGTGGCACGGCAAGCCGTGCAGTGAGAGGTGGCATCGGCGAGCCGATGCAGTAAAGCCCCTCCGGCAGGAGCAGTCCCGGCTGGGTCGGGTTAGTCCTGATGTTGATACGCTCCGCAAGGAGCATCGCCGGAACGGCGATACTAATTGTCAATTGTCAATTGTCAATTGTCAATTGAAAAATACCCTTTTTAGGCTTTTCAAAGTCCTAAAAGGGGTAATTTTCAGGCACTTGTTGATTTTTTTTTGAAAATTTCTGCAAAAAATTTTCGTATTCCGATAAAAAGTAGTACCTTTGCACTCCGAAAATATAGTTTAACAATAAATAATAAGCAAAAAAATGACAAAAGCAGATCTTATAGACGCAATATACAAGGAGACTGGTATCGCCAAAACAGAGGTGACACAGGTGGTTGAGTCTATGATAAGCAACATGCGTAACGCAATGATTGAGAAAAACTCGATTTACATTCGTGGGTTTGGCACATTTGGCATCAAGCACCGTGCTGCTAAAACCGGTCGCAACATCACCAAAGGCACAACTATTCAGATTGAGGCCCGCGACATACCGTCGTTCAAACCCTCAAAAAGCCTTCTGGAAGAGATGAACAATTAATATCAACTTATAAAAACAACGTTAATATGCCAAGCGGAAAGAAAAGAAAAGGCCACAAGATGGCTACGCACAAGCGTAAGAAAAGACTGAGAAAGAACAGACATAAGAGCAAGTAAGCCTTGTCTGTCTTAGATTAAGTGTGCTGAAGTAAAGGCCGGGAGGCCCTCTTGGCACACTTCTTTTTAAAGTGAGAGATATGAAAAGCGAAGTGGTAATCAATGTCCAGCCCGATGCCATTTCCATCGCATTGCTCGAGGACAAAAAACTCGTCGAGTATCAAAGCGAACCAAGGAAAGCGGCATCTTTCACAGTGGGCAACATTTACGCGGCAAAAGTGAAAAAACTAATGCCTGGACTCAACGCCTGTTTCGTGGATGTGGGATATGAGCGCGAAGCTTTTCTTCATTATCTCGACCTTGGTACCCAATTCGACTCTTACGAGAAGTATCTGAAACAGGTACTTAGCGACAAGCGAAAACTGGCTCCATTCACCAAAGCCCAAAGACTGCCCGACATAAAAAAAGACGGCAGCGTGCAAAACACACTCAAAGTGGGGCAAGAGGTGCTGGTGCAGATTGTTAAAGAGCCTATATCCACCAAAGGACCACGCGTGACAAGCGAACTAAGTTTCGCCGGGCGCTACCTCGTCCTTGTGCCATTTGGCGACAAGGTGTCGGTATCGACAAAGATACAGAGCAGCGAGGAAAGGGCAAGACTAAAACAGCTCATACAGAGCATACGTCCGAAAAACACCGGAGTGATAGTCAGAACTGTGGCCGAAGGAAAAAGGGTGGCAGAGCTCGACGGAGAGCTCAAAGTGCTTATGAAGCGGTGGGAGGACGCTTTATTAAAGGCTCAAAAAGCACAGAAATACCCTCAACTCGTCTTTGAGGAGGAAAGTCGCACTGTCGCACTACTAAGAGATTTGTTCAACAAGTCGTATGAAGGCATATATGTCAACGATGAGAGCGTATTTAAAGAGGTGAAAGACTACATCTCACTCATCGCGCCTGATAAAGTGGACATAGTGAAACTTTACACCGGAAAGGTGCCTATCTTCGACAACTACGACGTTACTAAGCAGATTAAGTCTGGATTTGGCAAGATAGTAAACTATCGCCATGGAGCCTATCTTGTCATTGAACATACGGAGGCTTTACACGTCGTTGACGTAAACAGCGGCAACAGAAGCAGCAGCCAAAACGGACAAGAGGCAAATGCCTTAGAGGTGAACCTCGGTGCTGCCGACGAGCTGGCAAGACAACTGAGACTGCGCGATATGGGAGGCATCATCGTGGTGGATTTTATAGACATGACTAAAGCTGAAGACAGACAAATCCTCTACGAGCGGATGTGCAAAAACATGGAAACAGACCGCGCACGACACCAGATACTGCCGCTGAGCAAATTCGGACTGATGCAAATCACCCGACAAAGAGTAAGACCGGCAATGGACGTTAGCGTGGAAGAGGTGTGCCCCACTTGTTTCGGAAAAGGCACCATCAAGTCCAGCATACTGTTCACTGACCTCTTAGAAGGAAAAATTGACACATTGGTAAACAAGATCGGGGTGAAGAAATTCTACCTCCACGTGCATCCATACGTGGCTGCCTACATCAACCAGGGGTTGGTGTCGATGAAACTCAAATGGCAGATGAAGTATGGTATGGGCGTACACATCATTCCCTCGCAGAAACTCGCCCTCCTGCAGTATGAATTCTACGACAACGATGGGCAGTTCCTCGACATGAAGGAAGAGAAGGAAGGAAAATAAAATCTCCGGATGCCACTGACGTGACATCTGGAGATTTTATTAATTGAGATTTGAGAATTGAGAATTGAGAATTATACGCCGTTCCGGCGTCGAGGGCTCCGCAAAGGCAGCGATAACTTCCCAGAAATTCCCATTTTTCGTTTTTCATTTTTCATTTTTCTTTTGCCCGCGAAGCTGGCATAGGCTGGGCTGGGTTAGCCCTCCGCAGGAGCAGTCCAGGCTGGGCCTGGTTTGTCCTAAAGCCCCTCTGGCAGGAGCTTCACTAACAGGGTTAGGTTTGATTAAAGAATTAAATGATAATATGAAGAAGTTTGTGTTTATGCTTTCGCTGGCGCTGTTTGCCGGCGTGGCGCCAATAAAATCGGAGACTGAAGTGATACAGAAGCAAAAACCAGTATTGAAAAGCGACTTGATGACGCCTGAGGCAATGTGGGCAATGGGGCGAATAGGCTCCTACGCCGCAAGCGCCGACGGCAAAAAAATCGTGTATCAAGTGAGCTACTACAGTGTGAAGCAAAACAAAAGCCACACCGTATTATATATTATCGATGCCAACGGCGGCGAGCCGCGACTGCTCACAGCCTCAGCGAAAAGCGAGAGCGACCCCGCCTGGCTCCCCGACGGACGTATAGCTTTCCTCTGCGGCGGTGAGATATGGTCGATGACCTCTGACGGTACTGACCGTCGACAGCTCACGAAGACCGACGGCAAAATCGAGGGATACAAGTTCTCGCCCGACGCAAAAAGGGTGATGTATATCAAGCAGCTCCCCTACCACGGAGCCATCGAGGCCAATCCCTCCGACCTCCCCAAAGCAACCGGAAGGATTGTTAACGACATGAACTACCGCCATTGGGACCATTACGTGGAGGAAATCCCCCACCCCTTCATCGCACAGGTGAATGCAGACGGCACGGTGGCAACGCAGGAGAAGGACATCCTCGAAGGTGAGCCTTACGAGTGTCCCGCAGCACCCTTCGGTGGTGCAGAGCAGCTCGCATGGAGCCCCGACTGCAAAAGCATCGCTTACAGCTGCCGCAAAAAGGAGGGCGTGGCCTACGCCATCAGCACCGACACAGACATCTTCCTCTATGACATCGAAAGTGGCAAAACTCACAACCTCTGCAAACCCGAGGGATACAAAGAGCCGGAAATCGATGCCACGAAGTCGATGAAAAATCAGGCCGTCAACGCAGCCGACAATCTTAAGAACAACCCCGGCTACGACACAAGCCCGCAGTTCTCGCCCGACGGCAAATATATCACTTGGCTCTCAATGCCACGCAACGGATATGAGAGCGACCGTAACCGTCTGTGTCTCTACGATTTAGCCACAGGCAAGAAGAGCTATCTCACAGAGTCGTTCGACTCCCCCGTGGATGACTATTGCTGGGCTTCAGACAACAAAACACTTTATTTCCTCAGCGTGTGGCACGGACAGGAAAACCTCTACCGCACCACGGTGAAAGGCGAGGTAAAACAGCTCACCGACGACTGGGCTGACTTCGGCTCCTTGCAGATGATTGGCTCAAATGTGCTGGCAGAGCGCCATTCACTCAGCGCACCCGCCGACCTGTATATAATTAATGTGAAAGGCGTGAAAGGCATCGAGGCCGGCACCTCGGCAAAAGTAACTGCCAAAGGGGCATCCGCCACTGCTGCCGACCAGAAAGCATCGAAGGCAAAAACACTCGCAGAGCCAAAACAAATCACTTTCGAGAACAAGCATATCCTCGACCGCCTCACCTTCGGAGACTGTGAACAGCGCTGGTGCGCCACCACCGACGGCAAGGAGGAGATGTATTGGATTATAAAACCGCCACATTTCGACCCGGCAAAGAAATACCCCACCCTCCTCTTCTGCGAAGGTGGTCCGCAAAGTCCCGTAAGCCAGTTCTGGAGCTACAGATGGAACTTCCAAATTATGGCCGCACACGGATATGTGGTTATCGCGCCCAACCGCCACGGTCTGCCGGGCTTCGGACAGAAATGGCTCGAAGAGGTGAGCGGAGACTGGACAGGACAGTGCATGGACGACTACCTCAGCGCCATCGACGATGCAAGCTCAAACCTCTCTTTCGTCGATAAAGACCGGCTCGCCGCCGTTGGAGCCAGCTTCGGAGGATACAGCGTGTATTGGCTCGCAGGACACCACAACAAACGCTTCAAATGTTTCATCGCTCACGACGGAGCCTTCAACCTCGAGTCAATGTACACCGACACCGAAGAGGCATGGTTTTCCAACTGGGAATACGAAGACGCTTATTGGAACAAAGACCTCTCCACAGCAGCGAAAAAGACATACGAAAACAGTCCGCATAAGTTCATCGACAACTGGGACACACCTATTCTCTGCATACACGGCGAGAAAGACTACCGCATAAATGCCAACCAAGGCTTCGGAGCCTTCAATGCCGCCCGACTCAAAGGCGTGGAGGCACAACTCCTCATCTTCCCCGACGAAAACCACTGGGTGCTGAAACCACAAAACGGCATCCTCTGGCAGCGCACGTTCTTCAATTGGCTCAGCCGCTGGCTGAAAGCCAATTGAAATTGACAATTGACAATTGACAATTATTACTGCATCGGATTGACGATGCCACCTATAACTAACGAGCTTGCTCGTGTTAAAATAAAAATAATGGAATTAATCGATTTCAGCAAGCAGCACTCGGTGATAAACCAGTATATCGCGGAGATTCGCGACTGCAAGATACAAGGCGACCGCCTGCGTTTCCGCCAAAACATTATGCGCATCGGACAGATGATGGCGTATGAGATAAGCAAACGGTTGAGTTACAACACTATAAGCGTGGAGGCACCCCTTGGCACGGCACAATGCGACGTGCCTTGCGACCCGATGGTGCTTTGCACCATCCTGAGAGCCGGACTGCCCTTCCACGAGGGCTTCCTAAATGTTTTCGACAAAGCAGAGAACGCTTTTGTGTCGGCATACCGCAAATATACCGACCAGAAGCATTTCAACGTGCATATCGAATACCTCGCCTCGCCCCGTATCGACGACAAGACACTCATCATCGCCGACCCGATGCTCGCAACAGGAAGCAGTATGGAGCTCGCTTATCAGGCGATGCTCACAAAAGGACATCCCAAGAAGATACACATAGCATCGGTGATAGCGGCAAAACCGGCTATAGAACTGATGCAGAAAGTGATGCCCGAAGACACCACAATATGGTGTGCAGCCATCGACGACGCTCTGAATGCGCAATCATATATCGTGCCAGGGCTTGGCGACGCCGGCGACCTTATCTACGGCGAAAAGGAATAGCCCCGGAAAGAATTGCGAAACTTTATAACAGGTAAAAAGGTTTATCTAATTCAAAAAGCAACAAATAGCAACCGATGAACAATACTGTTAAAGGATATGCCGCAGGCATCCTCTCGGCAATATGCTACGGCCTCAACCCCCTCGGGGTCTTGTTTATGTATCAAGACGGTATGCACCCCACATCGGTGCTCTTCTACCGTTTCTCACTCGCTGCAGTACTGCTTGCGATGATAATGATTGCGCAGCGCAAATCGTTCGCAATCAACAAGAAAGAGGCTGCCGTGCTAGCAGCCTTGGGAGGATTGTTTGCCATCTCGTCGATAACATACTATTGCAGTTTCCAGTATATGGACGCCGGCGTGGCTTGCACCATCCTATTCTTCTACCCCGTGATGGTGGCGGTGCTGATGGCAGTGATATACAAGGAAAAACTCACGAAAAGCACGATAGCGGCCATAGTGTTGTCGCTAATCGGCATACTGATGCTTTATCAGGGAGGACCTGGGGCCAATGTCTCCGCCCTCGGCATGCTTCTCGTAATACTCTCCTCCCTCACCTACGCCATTTATATCATCGTGGTAAACAAATCACCGATACGTATGTCGTCGATAAAACTCACTTTCTATGCGCTTATCGTATGCGCAGCGGCAATGGCGGTATTCTCATTCGTAAGAGACGGCGGCGTGCAGATGATACCCACCACCCGCTCATTGGTATGCGCCATCGGACTTGCCCTCTTCCCCACCGTCATCTCCTTAGTGATGCTCGCCGTGGCGGTAAACTATGTAGGCTCCACCCCAGCTGCCATCATGGGAGCCTTGGAGCCGGTAACGGCAGTGGTAATAGGAGTGAGCGTTTTCAATGAGACTCTCACGCCGCGGCTCACCGCCGGAATGCTGCTCATCATGCTCGCCGTAATGCTCATCGTAGTGGGCAAAAAAAACTCCACTCACCATATCCTCGCATATATCGGCAACGTCAGAAAGAAAATCAGCAAACACTGGCGATGGAAATAATCCTCTGCTAAGAGCTGCCCCGACTGGGTCGGGTTTGTTTTGAAGCATAATTTTGCCTCTTGTAAGTTTTTTCGATAATTTTTGCCAAAAAATTTGGAGGTTAGAAAAAAACGTTGTACCTTTGTGGCAAAAATAAGTTTTCTTATGAAAATATACAAAAATACCAACAATGCAGAATTGCTGAATGCGGGATATATTTCAGCCAGAACTTACCGTGCCCTGCAAGACTTGCACATCAACACGCCAGGGGAATTGCTCGAACATGTAGGACAACTGTCAAACATTCTCAGGCTTAAAAGAATCGGGCCAAAGTCGTATAAAGAACTCACAGGCGTAATAAGTCAAATGGACAACAGGATGGAGTTCAACATCGAGGAGCAAGATGAGGACAACATGACCTTGTCGGAAACCCATAAAAAAATAATGCGACAAGCTTACGACATGATGGACAAAGGCGAAGGAAAAGTGAAGGAATTTATCGACACCCACATCCCCGACGCCGAGGCTGCATTCAAATACACCTGCATGCACAACCCCATAGAAGTGATAGAAGAACTCTCTAAAGAGGAAAACATACAGCTGCGCACCTCACTGCTGAGTTTCACAAATATACTTCTACAACTGTTGGAAGAAAATGGAATAATACAAGGCGTGTTATATCGCAGCCTCAAAGCCACCAACAGCTATATCAGACACAACAGAAAGCACTTCAAAGAGACCGACGCCATCCAATATCTTATAACTCCAGAAACAAAAGAGTATTTAGAAAGGACATACCAGAAATTATGCCAGCAGCAGCTTAGCGTAAGGGCAAAAAACTACAAAGACAAATACATGCCTCACGTGGAAGACATGCTCGCACTCGCCGACAAACCCATAGAATGCTACTCCATTGCCATGAACGGGCAAAACCCGCCAAAAACAATAACCGAAATATTCGAATTCAACCAGAATTTCAAAAAGAAATTCAATGCCATCTTTAATATGGACAAGGAGGACATAGAAAAAAGAAATCTTAAATACAACTATCCCTTCCTGAAAAGAAAACAAGTGGAATTCGTGTATAATTTCAACAAACAGAAAGGCTACGAGCCTATGCTCTTCCTGCTCTACTACTATCTCATAACATCGGAAAGCAGACCCGAAAAAACTTATACACTCTTCTACGGACTCAAAGACGGCATTAAAAGAGCGCACGAGCAAGTGGCTAAAGCAATGAAACTCACAAGAGAAAGGGTGAGACAGATCACTCTCGGAGACATCGTTATACAAAACGAATTGATCAACGACGAGAAGAAATGGAAGCCATACCAAGAGCTGTTCAAAATTCCATATTACACACCAGAGACACCTCTGTTCCTGAAATATAAAGAGGAGGAATGGCTGCCCAGAGGCCTCGACGTGTTCGCAAGGCTCATCTCACTGAAAGCACCATACAGAAGTGAAATGATCGACAATGTCGTGGTGGCGATAAATAAAAAAATACTACCTAACGTGGAGCTGAAAATAACATCACACAAATTATACAACCTCACTAAAGGAGTAAGGGCGGAAGACAAAACAATAAGCATCTTGGACGAGACGGAAAAACTGCCCGAAAACGAACAGCAGTGCGCAAAAGAACTGCTCACATATCTGCTGAAAAATGTTTATAACGTCGATGTGGATAGCAACGGCACCATACTGTTGAAACAAAATACTATTGACGTGAGAAAGGAACTGTATAAAATACTCGAAGACAACGGCAAACCGATGCACATCGACGACATCTTCGCAGCGTTCAAAAAGAAATATCCACAACATAAATACAAGAGTTCCAAACAGATAAGGTCGTTCCTCTATCTGCAGCCCCACATCAAGGCTATAGGAAAATCATCTCACTATGCACTCGACACCTGGGACGGAATATACTTCGGAAGCATCAGAAATCTTATCGTCGAACTGCTAAGCAAAAGCGACAAACCCATGCACATCGACGACATCTATGAAGAGGTGATTAAATACTATCCGAAAACAAATAAACTGAGTCTGCTCTCAACAATGATTGACAAAGCGGGGCACAGGTTTAAACAAGTGAAAAAAGGATACTACGGATTAACATCAAAAAATTATGACACTCATTAAAATATTATTCTGGATCTGCCTCGCCATAGCCTTCTACACATACATCGGATATGGCATACTGCTTTATATTCTCGTGAGGATAAAAAGAGCGACAAACCCGCGTAAAGAGCCACTCATGCCCAACGACAGTCAACTGCCCGACATGACGCTCATGATTTGCGCATACAACGAGGAGGACATCGTGGAGGAGAAAATGCAAAACTGCAACAACATCGACTACCCGAAAGAAAAACTCACTATTATGTGGGTCACTGACGGCAGCTCCGACGGAACCAATGACAAACTGAAAGCCTACGACAACGTGAAAGTGGTGTTCTCACCGGAAAGAAAAGGGAAAACGGCAGCGCTCAACCATGGCATCAAAGAGGTGACATCGCCCCTATGCTCATTTACCGACGCCAACACGATGATCAACCCCGGGGCCCTCAAAGAAATTGCACGCCTCTTCCAAGACCCCAAAACAGCTTGCGTCTCAGGAGAGAAAAGAGTGGCAGCCAAACAACAGGGCGACACCGCAGCCGAAGGCGAAGGGCTGTACTGGAAATACGAGAGCACACTAAAAAAATGGGACAGCGAGCTCAACTCCGCCATGGGAGCGGCAGGAGAACTCTTCGCCATACGAACCAACCTGTACCAGACAATGCCCGAAGACACGCTCTTGGACGACTTCATGATTAGCATGCTCATGGTGAAAGACGGATACAGAATAGCATATACCAGCGACGCCTATGCACTCGAATACGGCTCCGCCGACATGCAGGAGGAGGCTAAAAGAAAAAGAAGAATCGCCGCAGGAGGACTACAGAGCATCGCAAGGCTCAAACCACTGCTCTCTCCCCTGCCCCAGCCGCTCACCTGGCTGCAATACGTGTCTCACCGCGTACTCAGGTGGAGCGTCACACCGGTATGCATGGTGCTAATGTTCTTTCTCAACATAATCCTCGCCATCGCAATGCCCAAAAGCATCTACCTCATCACTCTGCTCGCGCAGATACTCTTCTATACCCTCGCACTCCTCGGACATACGCAGGCTAATGCAAGAGACGGAAAAGAGAATAAACTCGCTAAAATTTGCTATTACTTTACCTTTATGAATATCAATGTCTTCAGAGGTATGAAGTATCTCGCTAAAAATAAAACGGGGGCTTGGGAAAAAGCAAAGAGAAGTTAGAAAAGTATAATAAAATATAAAAATTTTTCAAGGGTTACACTGGACGAATGAAAAAACAAATATTTTTCGTACCTTTGCAAATTGGTTGAGGTTTCCGCGCGAAGCGAAAACCAATCAAGTTGAATAAAATAAGCTGAAAAAAGATTTTTTGAAAATTTCTTGATGTTATGATTGACGAGAAAGAAGAGCTGATAAAGAGATTAGCAGAAGCGAACAAAAAACTTAAAAAATTCGAAGAGAAAGTGTCGAAAGCGGAGAAGGAGAGTAAAATGAAATCACTCTTCCTCGCCAACATGAGCCACGAAATCAGGACACCTCTCAACGCCATCGAGGGCTTCTCAAGAGTCATCGCTGAAACCGATGACCCCGATGAGAGAATGAAATATCTCGAAATCATTGAAAGCAACAGCAGCAGGCTCACGGTGCTGATAAACGAGATTCTTGATCTCTCAAGGGTGGAAAATGGAGACATCACTATCACTAAGGCCAACACCGACCTCACCACGATGTGCAACGAGATAAAAAACATCTTCCGCTTCAGACTCAACGACTCCGTGAAGCTCATCATCGAAAAACCGGAAAAGAATATCTATATCACCACCGATAAAAACAGACTGATACAGGTGTTCTCCAACCTCATCAGCAACGCCCTCAAACACACGAGAAGAGGTGTCATCACTTTCGGATACAGACTCGTGGAAAACGACACGAAAATAAAATTCTTCGTCTCCGACACAGGAGAGGGCATCAGAAAAGAAGACCTTAACAGCATCTTCGAACTATATACCACCACCGACGACGCTAAAACCGGCACAAAGAAAGGTTTCGGATTAGGTCTGCCACTAAGCAAGATGATCGTTGACAAACTCGGAGGCACAATGTCGGTGGAGTCAACATACGGAAGTGGAAGCACATTCTCATTCACCTTCCCCTACCTCGCTAGCGTCAGTCTCATAGACCCCTCTCTAAGAACAGTTACCAACACCATCAGGGTGGACGCCGTGGCAGAGGCCAACAAAAAGCTCATCCTCGTGGCAGAGGACTCCGACAACAACTACGAGCTGGTGCGCATAGTGTTGGAGAAACTCTACAAACTCGTAAGGGCGAAAGACGGTATCGAGGCAGTGACACTCAACGAGGAGCTCAACCCCGACCTGATTCTTATGGACATGAAAATGCCAAACATGGACGGTATCGATGCCACACATATTATTAAAGAGGTATATCCCGACACACCTATCGTGGCGCTCAGCGCGTATGCCTTCGCCGCCGACGTGAAAAAGGCAAAGGACGCGGGATGCTCTGACTTCCTCGCAAAACCCTTCCGCATAGAAAACCTCAGGGCGGTAATAGAAAAATACATAAAGAAATAACATCATGGCAAAAAAGGCTGTATTCAAATACTTTCAACTACTGATGGTGCTAATCACTGTATTCTGCGCCATAGTAACTTTCGTGGGCCTCTTCGGTGGCAACACCAACCCGGCATCACAAGGCGGCACCTCACAGGCGATGTTCTGCTTCGCACTGCCCCTAATCCTCGTTGCGGATGCTGTATTGCTCATTTTCTGGCTCGTGCAAAAGAAATGGATACTCGCCGCATTGCCTCTCATCGCCATGCTCTCGTGCGTGGGATACGTAGGAACCATCTTCCGAATAGGCTCCGACAATGCCGACGCCGCGAAAACCGAAAAATCACTGAAAGTGGCCACCTACAACGTGTCGCACTTCGGAGTGGGAGCATCTAAATACATAGCCTCCGACATACTCGAAGAGATGAAAGCTCAACAAGCCGACATACTCTGCCTGCAAGAGTATCAGGATGAGACGGGAGACGCCAAAAACTCTGAAAAATACAAGGAGACATACCCCTATATGGCTGAAGGCGTAAGGGGCGACATGGTGATTTACAGCAAATATCCGATTAAAGACTTCAAAGCCACACAGTTTGAGGAGACTAACAACAACTACCTCTATGCCGACATCGACGTGAAAGGCAAGATTGTGAGGGTGTTTAACGTGCACATGCAAACCACAGGCATCAACCGCACACTGCATCACGCAAGTAAGGCAGCGGCACAAGGGAAAGTGGAGAGCAGCGCAGTGCTAAGGGCCATCTACGGCAACTACATGCTCGACTTGATGATCAGGGCCGGACAGTCGCATATCGTCGCTAACGAGATAAGGTCGTCACAATACCCGGTAATCCTCGCCGGCGACTTCAACGACGTGCCATACTCCTACGTTTATAAAACCCTCAAAGGCAATCTCAAAGACGGGTTCTGCGACGCCGGAGGAGGATGGATGCACACCTATCGGGGAAAGAAAGCCGTGAGAATCGACTATGTCTTCTACGACCAGAATTTCAAAGGCGTAAGCTATTACACCAAAGACCTCACCTACTCCGACCACGTGCCAGTGTTCTCAATGTTTGAAATATGAGGCTTCGCCTCAAGTTGAGATTTGAGATTTGAGAATTAAGCGAACTCCGTTCGCAAAAAGCCCTCCGTTAGGAGCTGCCCCGACTGGGTAAGGGCGAGCAAGCTCGCCAGTTAAAAGGTGGCACGGCAAGCCGTGCAGTGAGAGGTGGCATCGGCTC
>Ga0065711_1040394_pt1 | contig 17004 bp, 12 predicted proteins | sample Hoacrofraction12_FD_59098 | JGI IMG/M metagenome (GOLD analysis project Ga0065711, IMG submission 59098) | Hoatzin crop microbial communities from Cojedes, Venezuela - Epithelial fraction 12 v2 (version 2) | ecosystem: Host-associated > Birds > Digestive system > Esophagus > Crop | place... | reverse complement strand
GATTGGTCAGGCATGATTTCCCCTTGGTGAATCCATGCTGACTACTCCTGATAACCTTCTTTTCTTCCACTTGCTTCATGATGGCCTCCAGGATAAGCTGCTCCATCACCTTTCCCGGGATGGAGGTGAAACTCCTTCATATCTAGACCACTTCTTCATTAATTGTCACACACTTTCTCAAAGATCGTCATTATTAATTTTGTCATAATTAGATTAAGGGTGAAGGAAGATCTTATCTATGCTGAGTGCCAGGTAAGTGCAAACTAACACTTTAACATGACTGGGGTTTTTTTGAGTAAATAATGGAAATTCTATCAATATTAATTCTGCCTACTATGAAGGTATGCAATGAAAGAGAGATTACAGTATTAATATGGAGAAATCACATTCTGTATTCTCTGTCTAGTGCATGTTTGCTAGTTTGATATAATTACTAAATCAAGCAGTGATAAAAGGGTTGCATTTTAATTTATCCAGCAATGCCTGGCTTTTTGCCAAACGAATAGGCTCACTGCTCTTATACTGGCAGTATACCAGCTTGTTTAAGTTAGGATTAAGTTTTATTCATTCACTAAAACTTATCTGGTCTCTTAGGAACTCCGTATTATCACTGGAAGGAAAGGAGATGGAAGAATATAACTGTAGGAAAAGAAGGTTCTGTTGGTTTTACTGGTATCTTAAATTCTACATTCATCTTTCTAGTGCTTGGGAGGCTACATTGGTGTATGTTGAATAATAGGTGGTTCTCATGCAAGCACTGACTACTCCACATTTTTGGCCATGTTTTGGATACTTCCCTACATTAAATAAAGCAGATGCTCATGCATACTTGGAACCAATAGTCTTCTTCAAAATTAGTTTGCTATACGGTCATTTGCATTAGCAGTTACCTTTTTATAATTTCCTTCTAAGCATATGAGTCACTTAAATCCAAGAGTAGCTCTTGGACACTAGTTTTCACCCTAATATTACCTTACTCTTACAAATTAATTTCTTGTATAATACATGTCAGGAAAACATAATGCCTAATAGACGTACATCAAAAATTTTATCGACACAGCTTAGAACAGAGTACAAGAATTTCTTTCACTCAGGATTTTCACTGGTATGCCTTTTTTCCTGCCAATATCATGTTAAGATTTTAAAATTTTTTTCCATAGGAAATGACAGCTTGTTTCTCTTTTGATTTTTTTTTTCCCTGTAAAACTAGGATATTCATCACAGCCATCATGGAATTATGGCTTGGAGGAAAAAGAAGAAAGATATTCCATTTAGAACTTCATGTAGAACATCAATTTTATTTTCTAGAGTGAATTCAAACCAGTCAAGCACAGGTTTCTTCATGACCACAGCCTTTGGTGGATTCTTAAAATAGCACTCATTACAGATATTGCATCAAAAAGAATTTAGAGTTGTTTTCTCCAATTAAAATAATTGCGAAATTTAGCTGAAAATTATTTCCAAATAGTGTCTCCCTGAAAAAGAACATGAACTTACATGCCACGACAGCCTGTCTGTTCTCCCTTGCGTGCTAAAACTCTTCCCAGCATGGTTCTCACAAGACCAAGTTTTTAACTCCTCTTCAGATGTTCCCTCATAAAACCAGTTATTGCCAGAGGTCTATACATTTTGCTGAAAACCAGCAAAATCCCTGTCTGATCTGTAATGCACCGCTATACTCTGTCCGCAGAAGCAGCAGCATGCCATGCTCAGGAGCAGTGAGCCTTACTGTCAAATCTTGGTTTTGCTTATTGTGCAAGAAGGTAGCATTAGGTCTGGATGCATTCATTATCAATGAAATGTACTATTCCAACCAAATTACTTTTCAGCCTAAGAATACAAATTTCTGTTTTGAAAATAATAAAGCTCCTTGGGGTTTTTTAGGTTACAATGGTCATTATGACCTGAATATCATTGTCAGCACTGACTTATTAACAACTATTATTATACTTTATTTGTAATATTGACAGAACATTCACAGAACTCTAGCTGCATTGGGACTGTACGTTGTATAAACAGAATTTAAATAATAATCTGAGATATGGATGCTTGCCACAGGCAGCGAGTGACAATTACCCAGAATCTGCTTTGCAGGACTCCCTCCTTCCCTGTCAGACAAGAACTCCCTTTGCCTCTAGAAGAACAGGATTTTCTGAAGGAAAATGTGGGTCGCATCCACCTGTGGGGCTGAGGAAGACAAGGAGGGGAAGGGGAGTGCATAAGGTCCCCTAAGAGCAGGAGCAAAGAGGAGGCGTTACGGCCACCCACCGAGGGAGGCCAAGGCAGTGTGGAAGTGCGGGTGGGTGGTGTCTCTTCCTGCCCCAAACCCATCACTGCTCTTCTTGTTGCATCACTTAACTTCTTGCAAGTGTCAACAAGTGTCTTTCTATAATACATCTACTATGTATTTGCTAGAAGTATTACACATCTGTATGTCTTCAGAGATCACTGTGGTGATGGTGCCAAGAAGTTATACAAACAATTCTTGTCAGAAGCAAATACATAAAGACTCCTCATCTCTTGCTCTGAACATTTTTTTTTCTATTGTGATGAATAAACGTCTCACAAACTGCTCTGCAATAAACTCCACCTGGCTGCATTTTTTTAAAAAAGAATAAATTGGTAGCATTATGGTCTTCATTTTCTTCACTCTGTGGAAGAGAGTCATTAAAAACAACCAATATCAAAAGGGGTTCCGTCATTTAATTTCACTTTTCGCTGGGTTTGGTGATGCGATGCCTGTAAAAGTCACAGCAGGAGTAATTTAACTCCCCTCCCCAGTCTCCTTCTCTCATAGTTACAAATGGTGAGTAGTTGCAGACTGCAGCAGCACCAAACTTAGAAAACATGAGATAAACAGAAGCTGCACAAGTGCCAAGTGTGCCTCATTTGTAAATTTTCTCCTTCCTCTCTCTCTCCCTTCCTTCTTCATTCCCTCTTTCCTCTTCCTCCCTTTCCCTTTCCTTTTTTGCTCTTCCTCCATTTGCTCTCTTCCTCTCTCTTAATCTCTCTGTGGGATTTCTATGAACTCTGGAATAAGGACTCTGGAAACTACCGTTAACACTTTTCCTCTTGTCAGTAGCACCCACCACTTTTTTTTTTTTTTTCTTTTTCTTCCCCTCTTATAACTCCTCTTTTACTGGAAGACAACAGAAATCTGGAATGATCCTTTTATTCATTTTTAACATATCTCTTTTTTGAAGGAGAGAGTAGAAAGAAACATAGGTTATTATCCACTACTTGCTTGTGCAATTTAAAGCTTTTGTCCATGTCAGCGTTTGTCCTTATGGTCACAGAATCACAGAATGGTAGGGGTTGGAAGGGACCTCTGTGGGTCATCTAGTCCAACCCTCCTGCTGAAGCAAGGTCACCTACAGTAGGCTGTAGTGGTCACAACTTACAAGCCAACATTTACTTCTGAATTACAAGTAACGGATACAGAGCACCCTGAAGTCAGAACTGGAGACAACAATAATGTGTCAGGACACCGCAGTGCGGTAATTGGCAGCACACACTGAAGTGTGAACGTCACCCATGTCCCTTTTTACCTGGCAGTATGGAGGGTGTAAGAGAGAAAAGCAGTACCGTTTCGTCTGGCACCAGGGACCACCTCAAACAATGTGTGCTGCAAGACCTCGTGGAACTGAGACGGCAGCTAACGGAAAAGAGCTGCCAACAGCCACCAGCCCTACACCCATGCTCACATGCTCATCATCACAGCACGAAGAAGAAGAATACATGGAGAAAAATGACACAGAATATTATTATCATTATTGTTATCATCATCAAACATTACGTGGACCCAAGCTGTACTGACTGCTACACATGAGGAAAACCTAACTTTTTAGGATGTTATGACTGTCCTACCACACTTCTAGCTATACATGGCATATGAACATTAAATTACAGCAATTAAGATAAAATAACATCAGTGGTATCCCCATTCAGTATACCTGTTCCTTTTGTGAGATGCTAGAGCTTGGTTTTGTACAGCAAATGCTGACTGGATTCTGCCACATTTCTCCGTGCTGACTTTCAGGCTGGGACCATGAGGTAATGGGCCTTGTTGCAGTCCACAGTTTCTGGTTCCACTGGGTCACACAGGGTAAGAATTTCCATTTAGGAAAACAATCAGAGAGGATCCACCACAGGATAAATGTTCCGATCAGCTGTTTTGACCCAAGCTGTCAGGTGTAAATGCACATGCAGTTTCACCTAAGCGAAGCCCTACACCATGAGGAAGGCTGTGCTCATGCTGAAAAGGATATCTTCTCAGCAGCAGCAGCAGCATGCCTCGGCTCCTCACCTGCCGGTGCTCACGCTGCACTATCCGTGCATGCTATTTACACAGTGCGTTTGCTTTGTTTTGGAAGTATGGGGATATCGTCTCCGCTTTGCAGAGAGCAAACTGAGGCAAAGAAGGTAAAATGCCATGCTTGAGCAGACGCTGCCAGGTTCGGTTCCCAGGTCTCACGATTCTCAGTCTCCTGTTGAATCATCAGAATACCTCAGGTCTCCAGGTGAATGCTTCTCCTCACCCGTAAGCGTTGCCTGGGCCGTACACGGCACGCAAGGGGCTGCGCCCGGGTCTACAGGCGACTGCAAGCCGACCTACCCACATGCTTCAGGTCCCACCAAGACTGCAACAGCTCCCTGCATAACTTCCTCGCGGCAACATAAGACTTAGAGCTAACCTTCTTTCTCTTGAAAGAGCTTTAGAAATGCAAACATGCTCTTGTTCACACAAAACACCCTTGAGTAAAGTATTACTACCTCTACCTTACAGATGAGGAACTGAGACAGACCCGTTTCATACCTCTTTGAAAACTCTCAGTCGCAGGAATAGCTAGAAAAGACGTGACAGATTGCTCCTTTGCCAAATCAACTGCTTTTTATATTGACTAATATATGATTTTTTTCTTAACAGCTCCTTCCATCTTCTCTGTCCTATCAGCTTCTCCATTTGTATTTTATTTTGTTTCTAAATTCCCTAGGGCAGGTGTCATATTCCTGCTCTATACTCATACAGTACCTTATGCAATGAAACCCTGGTCACTGACAAATGCGCTTAGATGTTGTTGATATATAAATAATAAATGATAGCAATTTCCGATTATACAGCATCCCCACGCATCAGTTTAACCTAAGATCACAGTTTTGTTTAGATATCCAACACATGTAAAAGCCCATTTAGAGGATCAATGTGTCCATGGAATGACATAAGTATAATGTGTAATTTAAATGGCTATATTTCCCACAACTAGTTAGGTATTTCTCAAATGGTTGCAAAATTTCTGAATTATATTGGTATCACATCAATAGGCATAGTACCAACATATAATCCCTCAGTGGAAAGTTTATGGACAAGTACTGAGGTAGATTTTCCCCCTCATTTTACTTGGATGTGACTTTGTTATTATGATATAAAACCATTACAATAATATTTGTCCCTTCAAGAAACAACTGGAAGAGTATTTTTCACTTACTCAAACTTCTATTATGGAGAATTTACTAAGCAATTCATCAAAGTAAATAAAATGCTTGTGAAGATGCCTTCAACAGGTACACGTTATTTGCACATGACAGCACTACACTAGCTTAAAAATATCCATACATCCTTAAAACCAAAGTCTTTCTAGAATGCCTTTTTATTTTCTTAAAACATTCTTGTTTTCTTTCTTCTACCCATGAATAACTGGAAGTTATTTGAGGAAGTGTAGAAAGTTTACAAGCAAAGACTATGCTGCTTTATATGAAAGAACCTCTTAAATTTTAATCACCTCATGAAAAATGGAATAAGTTAGGGAAAACAGTCCAGTGGGTGTCACTGCTGAACTCACAACCAGCACTAGTCAAGCAAAGAAGACAGCTTCACATATTTTGCTCTCGGAAAACACCGAAGCAAAATCAAACTTCCAGACTGTAGTTAATTAGTTTCTTCACAAAATATTCCTACCCTTGAAAAGAAAACAATAGCCTTTCAGACACATTTTTATAAATTTTTTTTAAATCTTTTTTTTTTGTAAAATCTTCTCAATTTTTTTCTAAATCTTACTAAAGTATCTGTGTTGGAAAATAAGGCAGACCCAGTGAGAGTACTTTCCTAAAGTTCACTTCTAGCACTGTATCCAAATGTAGCCTTGTAATTGCATAGAAATTAAAAAAAAAAAGCGAAGAGAGCAAGAAAGTAAAATTCTTGAATTAAGTCTTATCTTGAGACGGTAAGCACATGCAACTGCAGGCTTCCTAGGACTTCCACAGTCATTTATGCAATACAGAAATACTGAATGGAGTTTTGGAAGGAGCAACAGCAAATCTTCCTCTGGCCCTCTGCCACACCAGAGTATTTAGCAGTTTGCTGCTGTTCTGTCACTGTATCCCTCCAGTTTAAGTCATGCATTTATTTCCTGCTCTGGAGTGATCAAAGCTTTTCCATCCAAGACAGAACATTATAATTGCCAATTTCAAAGGTTTTTAGGAAGTTGCTCCATAGATTTAAAATCATTAGTAACAGCCTTAGTGCTCATCTAGTGAATTATATCTTCCAAGTGTTACACAAGCGTTCATTAATTATAGGTTTGAATAAGCCTTTAAGGTTTTGGCTGTACTGGGAGCCATGTAACATGCTCCACCTCAGCTGAAAGCCTCGGAGATACAGGGCTTTAGGGAGGCTTAGTGACTCACCAGGGAAATGAATCTGCTGTCTCCATGCCATCTAAAGCAGCTGATGTGCTACAAAAAGGAGCACATGCTGTATTTTCTTCCAGGACACTGCAGATGTTGCTCACTCAGTTGCCATACCTGCCTGCAGCAGAAAATCTCCTGCTATTCCAACAGGGGTGGTGCAAATGCATACGTTTCCTACACAGACTAATCATACAGCTGTAGAGTTTTGTTTTCTGGAAGGGATACAATACACTTTTGTGTCTAACTGGTTCAGCTTCTGCAACACAAAAAGACAGGAATGGGTCCAAGACTGAAAGATGCACAGACTTCATGGATCCGGGGTAAGTAGCTGGCTATTCAGAGCTGCCCAGAAGACCTAGATAAGCATCAGACCGACCCATTCAGGAGACAGCGGCAACATTCTTCAGCAGGTTTCAAAACTACAGGAGACAACAGAAGTCCTGGTGTTTTTCACATTGGATAGGAGCTAGATAAAAGGCAGAAATAATTAAACTGACAGGGACTGGAACCCCATGTCTCACTCTTCTCACCAAGAGACATAACCCAGCATGGTCCAACTGCTGAACCAAGGCTTTAATCCAGCCTGCAGAACGTATTTTCTGGCCTGCCTCCTATCTCCTGTTGCAGACAGAGCTGCCTCTGCAGCCAAATGTCTTCGTCCACATTTGCATCCATCCGAGCAGAGACACACTACTGCAGCCACAGAGAGCCAGCAATGTGGAGAGGCACAGTGGGGGGAGATGGAGGAGTCACAGCGGAAGTGGGGGAACAGGGGTTTGCTGCTTGCACACGGCAGCAGCTGCTGCTTCTGGGGCAGGGTAGGGGACACAGTGAAGAAAGGAGGGTGAAAATCTAGTCCAGTGCCTGCAAATGCTGCGCTGCACCGCCTTACCTTGCCCACTAGACTGGATAGCTAGGTTTTCTCTTTCGAGCTTAATTTTTACCATTCCCACCTTCAGCCTGGGTATAGATGAGCACCGTAGCCCATCCACAACCACTGTACTCTGTCACCCCACGGACAATACTGGTCTCCACAGCTGTGGCTCAGACCCCCCCTTACATGGGAAAGGCACTGCCATCTCCTGTTTCTTTGGCAAATGCTGTACTATTAGATGATCATGAGAAGTCTCCAGTATCAACATCTTCACAGAATCACAGAATGTTCCGGGTTGGAAGGGACCTCTGTGGGTCATCTAGTCCAACCCCCCTGCCGAAGCAGGGTCACCTAGAGCAGGCTGCTTTAGGAGTGGTAAGATCAACAATTCTGAACTCTGAATATTTTTTGTTGGGTCCAGCCATTTAAACAAAGTGTTTCAGCACAGTTATTCCCAATATGTGTCCCACTGAGGCACTTCCCAGTTTGTTACTTCTTTATACTTTCTTATCCGCACTGATTTTTTTTTTGCCAGGCTTGCATGTTCAGCACTGGGCACGCTGGCTGCTACGAATCCCAGTCTAGGTGCCCATAACTCTCGTGCTCTGTACACATCAAGCACGATGCCTAACCCAGCATTCTGAGTTCCACTGCATGGTGACTAAATCGCTCCTTTGATTTAATTGTAAAGCTACTCTGAGTGGGTCAAACTTACTGTTGCTTTGAAACGAACAGATTTCAGGGGACCAGGGTTTCATATGTTTAGAAAAACTCTTGCACATCCAAGGAATTCTTTAACTAATGAACAAAACACTCTCAATAATTATAAGCTTTCCACAAAAACCTCAATTACTGTTTTATTCAAATGCACTGTTTACAGTTGTGATAGAATATGTGGATCATATTAGAAGAAGCTGATTAATTCATTTTACCCAATTCATCAAAAACAGGACTACATTTTCTGGTTGCTCCATTCACATTTTCTTCTATTTCACTCCACTGCATGTAACCTGAAACTATCCATTATGCATCACCATCTCATTAGCTTCACCTGACTTAGCTGAACCTATCCGCTCCCATTCAGCAAGGCAATAAAGGTATTTTTAATCTGCTCTAAATTGCACTTCCAATTTGTTTTAATATGATGAATCTCTTCTCCTACTGTAAACACTTAAATAGTTGCGAAAGCTAATCAGATCATTTAAGATATGCACATATTCCTAATGAACAGTATATATCTGTTCCTGCTGTCATCTTTCCCTTCATGAGTACAGCCACTACTCTGACAAATTTCTAACAGATTCTGTGTCAGCATCTTATCACCTCACACAAAATGGCTGGAATTTCCCATACAGACAGTGAAGACTCCTGCCACATGGAAACTTACTTTCTCTGCTGATTCATGCGTTACAAATCCCACAGTGGCTAGCACAAACCAAAAAAGACTGAAAAATACTCAGATTAAAGGATAGCTTTCCATAATTCTGGCAGCCGACATGCCTGAGGGTTCGGATGCCATCCAGAGGGACCTGGACCAGCTTGAGAAGTGAGCCCGTGTGAAGCTCATGAGGTTCAACTAGGCCAAATGCAGGGTCCTGCAGCTGGGTTGGGGCAAACCTCACTATCAATATAGGCTGGAGGTGCAGGGATTGAGAGCAGCCCTAAGAAGGACTTGGTAGTACTTGAGGGATGAAAAGCTGGGCATGAGCCGACAATGCGCGCTTCCAGCCCAGAAGGCCAACTGTATCCTGGGCTGCATCAAGAGAAGCATGGCCAGCAGGTCGAGGGAGGGGATCCTGCCCCTCTGCTCTGCTCTGGTGAGAGCCCACCTGGAGTCCTGTGTCCAGCTCTGGAGCCCTCAGCATGGGAAAGACATGGACCTGTTGGAGTGCGTCCAGAGGAGGGCCACAATGATCCAAGGGCTGGAACACCTCTACTATAAGGAAGTATCTCCCTATCTGGAGATATTTAAGACCCATCTAGACACGGTCCTGTGTAGCCTGCTGTAGGTGACCCTGCTTTGGCAGGGGTTTTGGACTAGATGAACCACTGAGGTCCCTTCCAACCCCTACCAGTCTGTGATTCTGTGAAAGGCTGAGAGAGTTGGGGTTGTTCGGCCTGGAGAAGCGAAGGCTGTGGGGACACCTTATAGCAGCCTTTCAATACTTAAAGGGGGCTTATAAGAAAGACGGGGATAAACCTTTTAGGATGGCCTGTTGTGATAGGACAAGGGGTAACGTTTTAAACTAAAAGAGGGTAGATTTAGACTGGACATAAGGAAGAAATTTTTTACACTGAAGGTGGTGAAACACTGGCACAGGTTGCCCAGAGAGGTGGTAATGCCCCATCCCTGGAAACATTCAAGATCAGGTTGGAAGATGTCCCTGCTTATTGCAGGGGGGGTGGACTAGATGACCTTTAAAGGTCCCTTTTAACTCAAACTATTCTATGATTCTATAATCTTTCTGTATGGATGCATTTTTCACTAACAGATTAAAAGAATAATTTCTCATCTAAGTATTCTTGAACTGATTCTGTTGAATGTAACTTGAACTTGATCCCTGCTTAAATATATATATATATATATTTGAAATACAGAAACCTATTCTCTCTCGCTGATCAAGAGATACTAAAAACTAAACCTTTGACTAAGTGATTAGACAGCTGTGCAAAAAAATGAAACTCAGAAAAAATGGAATTTACGTTTTTTATCCATTGTTTGGTTAGTTCTATTACATATTATATTGATTTATGTGTTTGGTTTTTTTTTTTACTATACAGATAAAGCAGTAAGCAAAATATGAATCCCCTTTTTCCTCATCCCATAGTGATAATACAAAATACAGGAAGAAACATTGAAGAGGAATTGTATGAGACATGTAAGAAATACACATTAAAAGGGGGGCAGAAACCCATCAAGGAGAACCCTTACAAAGTTGCAGGAGTAATTTTACATGAGTAGACTAACATGTAACTGCCTGTGTCTTTGGAGAAATGTGCATGTGGTGAGGAGAGAGTTCATGGGGCTGTCAGGGAGGCCAAATCATTTATATGAGAATGTCAGAGAAGGACATGGAAAGAATTAAGGAGAAATGGGCAGATGAGCCCGAGAGTACTCTCAGAATTCAGCCAGTGTAAAATACTGAAATATAATGAATTGAAATGTCCTCTGGTCATATCATATGAGAAAGTGCAAGCACTGATGGTTCTCAAAGATCTTCTAATGGGTAGTATTTTAACTAAACCCCTAGCTCCTGAAGTCACAAAACCACATGGGACTTCAAACGCTTTTCTTTAAAGGTTTCTTACCTTCTGCTTGTACAAGTAATTTTATTTAAAATAGCAAACTGTCAGCAGCCTCAAAATACAATAATTAAACCCAAAATGTACATTTTTAGTCTCCTGACTTTATATTAGACTTAATTTCTGTTCCTGGATAGAGTCATGGTGTTTTACTACTCACTGCAGTTTGAAATGCTGAGCGGTACTGGAGGTGCTTAGTGACCACTCGGACCCCAGTACCCCAGCCTACAAAGCTATCAGTCCATCATGAGGAATGACCATTTTACGTTGTTTCAGCAGTGGACAGCTGGCTGGCACAGCCAGGTGAACACGGCTCAGTTTTCTCATTTAGCAGACTTGAAACTGTATCATGGTACTCACTGACAGGGATTCCTAGATCATTGATGGGTTTCTCTCCTATTGAAGGAGCCACAGGATCTTGCAAAAAAACATGGTATTGTTTTAAAAAATATAAAAAATAAGTTGGCTTTTTGCTCCTACTATTTTGGAAAGACTTTCCAAAATCCATTGCTGTAATGGTTAGGAACCTTCTTCTAATTTTCAGCTTAAATTTGCACGTTATCAGTTTATATCCATTCGTTTTTTTGTCAGCACTATCCTAAAACTTAAACAGCTCTTCTGGATCTTTTTCTCCATGACGCTCATCCAGGATTTATTCATGCACAGTTCGACCAATATCAGCCAGAAATAACTCTACCGTGATGTGTGTACCCACAGGGAAACACATTTTTTTTCCAAACACAAACATAAGCTGTGTTAAAAAAAACAAAACAATAAAACAACACAACACAAACCAAAAACCCTAGAAGAATCTGCTTCCTTGGGATTTTTCTGCAACATTTCAAGATACATGAAATGCAAAGCTACTTGCCAAAAATCAAAGATTACAAAGAAAGAGGCAGGCACAGACCACGCAGGACTCACCCCAACTCCGTGCAGGTGGATGGGTTGTGTGGTGAGTGCACCAGGCAACGTGAGATGTCCCACACACCTAACAGCAGTGCCCCAGGGGGCTGGCAGAAGGCTCCTTAGCCTCCTGGGAAGCCCCAGCCTGCCAAATTTGTTAATTATCATACTTACACACACCTAGCACAGTAAGAGTTACAAAAGGAAATGACAGGAACAACTGACATACACTTGATACAAAATGATTTTTCCAAATGGCTAGAGATGAATGAAACACAGTTGGTCAGTTTGGGGATGGAGCTAGAAGACAAACTGCCTGCAGTAACATTAGGTCACTTCTATACAGCCAGCTGTTACTCTGATCATTAGCTATTTAGTCTAAGCAAGCAGATGTTTTTCTTTTTGGGAACTTCTGCTGAAATCATGGAGTTCCGCATATAAAGCAATAGGAGAATCAAGTCTTTTTTTAAACACTAATTTTAAAGGCTTAATTCTTCCTCAAAATACTTTCTTTAGCTTTCAAAAAGCTTTCAGTTTCTTCAGTACAAGCTGCCCCTGCAGAATATTACAAATTCTTCCTTTCTGAGGCTTTGACAGCTTTGAAAAATAGCATTATATTTGGAAAAGTGTATTTTGAAGAATTATGACACAAACCAGTTTAAATCTCAATGAAGTCACTAAACCCTTCCACTTACTTTAGGAAAAAAATTAATTTGGCCTGGATAGCTTATAAAAAAAAAAACAAAACAAAAAATCCTGTTCCGATTAAAGAACATGTCATGATTTCCAAAGGAATTTTCAATGAGTCAGGAATCCACTGTCAAAGTCTGTTAGGGCATTTACGGAAACACACATCTTCATTCACTAATATATATTTGATTTTACTTATTTTTATGCAACATCCTTCATTTACAGCATTTCAAAGACCATTTTTGTAATAGGATTTCAATACAGTAAAGGTACTCTACATGTCTCCTGTTTCACCCTTTCTGATGTTATTGTTTAATAAGCTCTTCACTGTTTTCACTGTTATCCTACCTCATCAGACAGATAACTAAGGCAGCAAAGACGGATACCTCTTCAAAAGCTATCTGCTTTATATTTTGGCCTTCAGGTAATCCAGTATTTAGCAGAAATCTTTTGGCAATGAGGATGACAATTCAGAGCCAAAGTACTAACAGATACACTGCTCCTGCAAACTCTTGATGAAACCTCTCATTAGTCAGGTGTGCAGTCCTAAGATCTTCATACAGAAATGTAAATTGCTGAATACTATCTGTACAGTATGATCTGTAATATTTCAACATCACACAGAAAATTCTCTAGGTAACTACAGTCTCTAAGTTTAAATGAAACATAAAGGATTGTAGGAAAAAAAAAGTTATCTTGTGTGTCTAACTGGATGCTACAAAAATCTAGAAGGAAACACTGCTTTTTATGTGCCAGTTAACCAAGGCACGTCTAGACTGTTTTTCAGCTGCTGAACCTGAAGCTGCAGTGTAAATGACGTATTGGAGAGCCACGACGGCATTTAGCTGAATCACCCACCTGTCAGGCACGAGCAGTAGGCTCCAGAGCCTTGCAGTTCAGGCTCCTACACTGTCTCCAGGTGTGCTAGGCAGCTGAGGGCAGTAACAAGCAACTGGCTTGCCCAAATGGTATTCAGCTGCCCAGGACGGCTGATGTAAAATGCTGAGTCGGTGGAAATGCAACTGAGCTCTGCCCACCTTTGGGAGGCTGGTCCTTCAAAAGCGCAGCCCAGATTTCCCTTCTGAGAGTAAGTATCTGGAACTTTAAATAAATGAGCAAAACTTGCTATTTTTAGAGTGCAACCAGAACAAAAAGCAGTGGTAGCGATTTATGCATTGTATCCGGCAAGTGGGTAGTGAAATACTGAGTAGGAGCAGGCATAAGAGCTTGTATTTCCTCTCTTGCTGTATTATCCTACAGATTTAGTGTCCTCCTCCAAAAGCTTGAAGCAGATGCTTAAGGAACGGTAAGAGAAAGGAAAAGTTATGTGATATGCTTGAAAATTTCCTTGCAAACCCTCCCAGGCTCCGTTTCAAGCTCCAAAAATTCCTGAATTTGTCACATCCTGAATGGATGTGGTTTCTATCTGCTTAGCAACCCTCAGTAGGTTTCTCTTTAAAGATCTTGCCCAGTATCCTCTCAACATATTTTGCTCTCACAGTAACCTACAACAGAGTTTCACAAGTCTATCACCTGTTGCAGGAAGAACTACCTTTTTATTTTATTTATTTTGACATCTGGCTCCTACTGCCTTCATTTGCTGTCCCCTTGCTCTTATACTGGAAGTCAGGAACATAATGCTCCATCAAACAAACTCTTAAGTTGTCTTTGCTCTTGACAGGCAGTCCCAGGTCCTTTAGTCATTCCTCAGAGCAGATACCTGTGATACTCCCTGCTGCCATTTTCTTAGGTTTTTTTACAAGTCTGCTGTGCCCTTTATGAGATGAGGGGAACATAAGCATACATAATATTTAAGAAGTAGGTTAGCTATGATTTTATGCAGTGGCATAATTGATGTTATTTGTTATTCTCCCTATTCCTTCCCCGAAATTCCTACCTTTTGACCTTTAAGAAAAAAAAAAAAGCCAAAATGCTTCATCTCAAGCAAGAAGTATGAATAGTCCTCTCGCTTGGCCAAACCTAACATATGGAGACAGGAGACGTAGGTTCAAATCCCTTTAGCTCAGAACAGGTCTTCCCTCTAGACCGTTTTGGTGAAACACTTCAGTCACTGGGCCACAACATGAGAAGGTGGCACAGCCATCGCCCTGTCCTTTGTCTTAACCAGAAGTACCAGCAGCGGTCAGATCGAGACACCTGATCCTGTCAGCATGTATTTAGAAAAGCCTTACTGACTTAGGGATCAGGGAAGCCATCTGAAGGAACATTTGTGTTTGGATCCCAATTAAACTTAGGAGGGGAAGAGGTACTGAGATGCGCATAATAGGGTCAGGTAAGGCACATGCAGAAGAGGCACTGTACCAGCCTGAAAGCTTCCCTGGAAGCCATGAAATGTACTAGCTAAGTCAGGGACCCTTTTAACTAAACTGTTGGGTTCAGGCACCTATGTGCCACCAGCATCACGCTTCCAGTGCTGAGCTTTCCTTATCAGATACGAGGGTAGTATTTTTGTCATCCATGGGACTTTTACCACAATAATGATTTCTGAAGTGAAATTAGCTAACTCAAACAATAGCTCATGGAGTCCTCAATTAGTAATGAAAAGTACTAATTTCTAGGGTGAAATATAGCTAATTCTGGTGGATCAAAGAAAACCTAAGTCAAGTACGGGCAAGAAGTAGAAGGCAATAGGAGCTTTTGAGAGGCACGCCTCATCTAGAATAATCCATGATACTTTTACATAGCCCCTGTTTTTCTTAAAAAGTCAATTATTTCTCCTCAACCAGATAGCATGACAGCATCAGCCAGTGATGCAAAAGAAATAAACTCTCACCTCATTTCTAAAATCTCCAGTTATTTCCACCTGAGCCTCAAAGCTGAATTGAGTGACATCAGTAATTTGTATTCAACAAGCAACCTGCACCATACCTTCCTACAAAAGTACTCTGCTGCCAACAGTTCCTCAACAACCTGCTGGAGCCAAGTTTCATTTGCAGTCCCAGCCTCTTTGAAAAATTTGCTATCTTTCATTTAATGGATTTTGCTTATTTAATACTGTAAGTCCTTTTCTTCCTGTTGATCTGTCTTTCTAAAGCAGAAGCCTTGACGTGTATTCAAAAAGGTAACTTTTGTCTTCATGGGAAAAGAAGCTTATTGAATAGCCAAAGGATGTCTTGTACAGGAAAGTCACATAAATGGTGCACGAAGCTGTGAGAATTGAGCTGTTAAATGGGAGCCGGGGGCTCCGGAACTGCTGCAGACTTGCAGGCCCCTATTCCAGGGGAATACTGAGAAGCACAGCACGTTTGAAGAGGAATTGAAATTGTCAGCGAAAGAACAGAATCTCTTCACCCTGAAATTCCTAATTAGAGAACTCATAGTAAGAAGTGACCATTTAAATGATGAGCACAGAAAATGAAGGAAATTGCTTTCCTTAAGAAATGGGCAAGTGCCTACATTCATAAATTAACATCCTGATTTACAATCCAGATTACAATAGTTTCAAATTGCCACCTTATTTTTATATATATTAGTTAGTTTCTCTCCAGGAATTCAGATAGAAGGGTATATTTAGAGATGAAAACTCCCCTTATACCTTGTATTGATTCAACACCGAAAACTACAGCTTTAACTATTTTAGATATGACCTACAGACTAGTGTGCTGAATAAATATTAGGTTACACTGACATTAACTTTCAAAATGTCATTCATTTCTGCACAAAATTTCATATCTGCCAGTATTTGAACCTAAAATAAATCCATACTGTATATTTAGATTTTGGTATATATCCAACTCTATGGTACAAAAATGCATCACGTATAGATGGTTATAATATAGATGGTAAAAATAGATGGTTTATGGCCCTAAAATTCTTATTTTTGTTTTAGCTCTTATGTTGTAGATATGGCAGGACTAAATTTCTCCATAGGAACTATGTATCATCGTCCATAGGAACACGTCATCATAAGTGTAAAATATGCTAAAGCATTAAAAATAATATACAGTAATATCACTGTGATGTAATTGAGTTTGAAGTATGCCAAGTATCTGGCCTACAAAAATATTGTCAAAATACGAGGTTAGTGCAAAAAAGAACGATCTGATCCCACAGTCCTTTAACAGTCTAAGGGATTACTGAATGTCAACATGCAGACATGGGAATGAACAGAAAGTGTGATTTGATTTAGAAAGCTGAGCCAAAGCTGTTGTTCAGATTCTCATTATTATTAGTCGGGGCCATCCAGTAAAGAGCGCAGAGAAGTTGCTTTCCTTATTGGCAGTGAGATGTATGCTGTCTGCATGCCTGGAAATACAGTCCTGATGTCAGCTGTACAAGAAAAATTGGAATATTTAGGGAAGCGTTACTACTTTTGGGTGAATAAAGTCATGGTACTGAGATGCCAGAAACAAACTAAAAATGAGACAGAATCACAGAATCACAGAATAGTAGGGGTTGGAAGGGACCTCTGTGGGTCATCAAGTCCAACCCTCCTGCCGAAGCAGGGTCACCTACAGCAGGCTGCACAGGACCTTGTCCAGGCGGGTCTTGAGTATCTCCAGAGAAGGAGACTCCACAACGTC
>Ga0065711_1010511_pt1 | contig 17004 bp, 17 predicted proteins | sample Hoacrofraction12_FD_59098 | JGI IMG/M metagenome (GOLD analysis project Ga0065711, IMG submission 59098) | Hoatzin crop microbial communities from Cojedes, Venezuela - Epithelial fraction 12 v2 (version 2) | ecosystem: Host-associated > Birds > Digestive system > Esophagus > Crop | place... | reverse complement strand
GTTGCCTGCCCCATATAGTGCCACCGGGTCGATGTCTTCTAAAACTATATGCTTCTCTGTCAAAATCCTTTAATAATAATGTTTGTAATTTACGTAAATTCGGCGCAAAGTTACACAAAATTTATGAGATATGCACTGAAAAAAGCAGAAAAAGTGCTGAAACTTGGCAAAATCTGCGATTTTTTACCACATTTTGCCAAATTTGAGGCGTATTTTGGTTGTCGGGAAGAATTTTTGAATTAAAAAACAAATGTTTTTTCTATAGCTGAAAGATTATTCGGGAAAAATTTGTAATTTTGCAGCCGTAAATAAAAAGGAGGGATGGGGTACTCTAAAAAAGAAATCAGACCACCACAGGTGCAGCATTGGTTGGGCCGGTGTGTCCTGAAGAAAGAACCCTCTGTTAAGAGCAGTCCCGGCGGGGCCGGGTTTGTCCGAAAGGAAAGCTTTATAGAAATTAGAAAAAAGACAAGTCTTTGAGAATTAGGGCATTGATGAAATCTTTGATAGCTTGAAGACTTGAGATTTACGGATAAGAATTAATAATGAAAGAATCGAAAGATAATAAAGAGAAGTTTTTGCATGTTTTTGTGGCGATAGTGCTGGTGCTTGGCATTGTGCGCCTGCTGTTTCCTTCGGTAACAGGAAAGACGACGGAGACGGGGGAGGCTGCTGACAGCACTGCCGTGGCGGCACTTGCGGCAAACGATGACACAGAAGATATTGACGGCTCCGACAACGGCAAGGCATCTGGCAGCGACAGCAACGATGCCGAGGGCAGTGCGCCGGCCGTGAATAATGCCGCTGAAGGCAGCAATCTGGCTGCAAATAACACCTCTGAAAATGATACGGCAAATGCTATAGTCGCGGATGCTTCAAATGCCTCTGGCTTAGGACCGGATAATCTTGTGAATGTTCCTGAAGACGCCACAGACTATTCCGCCGGCGGAGAGCGTAAGAAGCACAGAATTTTCGGCGTGCATAGCTATCGCGACTGCTTCCCCGATTTAAACGATGTTCAACTGGCATCGGCACAGCGTTATGGCGTGCAGCCCGTGGCCAACCGTGAGGATGCCGAGATGCGCAAGAGCGAGCTGGTGTTCGTGGGGGCAAACCCTTACTTCTTCGTGCAACCCCTGAGCCGCAGCATACCTTATTTAGTGCCGCGCGCGTCGGTGCTGTTGCAAGACATCGGCAGGGCATTCTTCGACTCACTTGACGTGAAAGGTCTGCCGCTCCACAAAATCATCGTCACAAGCGTACTGAGAAGCAAGGATGATGTTGACAGACTGCGCCGATACAACCGCAATGCCACAGAAAACAGCTGCCACCAGTATGGCACCACGTTCGACATCACTTATAACAGATATAAGACAGTGGAAGACCCCAACGGTCCAAAACGTCGCGAGGTTAGAAACGACACACTGAAATGGATCCTTAGCGAAGTGCTAAGGGATATGCGTGCGCAAAACAGATGCTATGTGAAATACGAGGTGCATCAAGGCTGCTTCCACATAACAACGAGATAATGGAAAATGGATAATTACAGCACTCTGTGCTGTTTGCGCCGGAACGGCGCTCTAATTGTCAACTTTCCGATTAAGCGAGGGCAAAGGAAGCTTGCTTACTTTGCCGAGCGTGAGGAAAGTCGGCGAAGCCCATTGTCAATTGTCAATTATTTACGGCTTGCCGTAAATACGCTCTCCAAAGATTTTTGTACCGACCCTCACCATAGTGCTTCTGCATTTTATGGCGATGGGGTAGTCGTGGCTCATTCCCCACGACCTTTCGCAGAATGCGGGGTTGTCGGCGAAGTATTTGGCTTTCAGCTCGTCGAAGAGTTCGGCGGCGGCGTTCATCTCGCGCTCCACCTGTTGCATGTCGTCGGTGTTGGAGGCCATCATCATCAGTCCGACGATTCGTATGTTTTTCATTTCCTTCCATTCGCCGTCGTCGAGGAGCTGGCGGCAGTCGTCGGGCGAGAGGCCGTATTTTGTGTCTTCCTGTGCGATATGGAGCTCGAGGAGAATGTCGATGACCCTTCCGATTTTCTCCGCCTGCTTGTTGATTTCACGCATGAGTTTCAGAGAGTCCACGGCCTCGATCATCGAGATATATGGCACGATGAAGCGCACCTTGTTGGTCTGCAGGTGTCCGATGAAATGCCATTGTATGTCTTTCGGCAGTGCGCCGTGCTTTCTTTTCAGCTCCTGCTCGTGGTTTTCCCCGAAGATGCGCTGCCCTTGTTTGTAAGCCTCCATTATCGCCTCTTCGGGGTGGTATTTGCTCACTGCCACGAGTTTCACTCCCTCGGGGAGTTCTGCAAGCACCTCTTTTATTCTCTCTCCAACCTCTGCGTTTTCCATTTTAATTTTTGTTTTTATGCTCGAAGACGTCCATGATGGCTGTGTCGGCGATGCTCACGATGTCGTAGTCGATCATTGTGCTGCCCATCACTTCCTCTACGTTTTGCAGTGCGCTTTTCAGTGAGCTGCCCTGCACGAGATAATACACGTTCGAGCGTTTTTCCTTTGCTGTTTTCTCGTCGATGGTGATGAATTGCAGTTTTGCCTTATACCATTTGTCGGCGCTGTCTCTGTCGTCGAAGAAGATCTCCGAGTAGGATGCCTTGTTGATGTTCTCCACGGTGAAGGCTCCGCTGATGTATGCTGACATTTCCTCTATTATCTCCGACTCTGCCTCTGTGAAGCTGAGTGCGTCAACGGTATATGTCTCTTTAACTTTTTTCTGTGTTCCGTCCTCAATGGTTTTCTCGTAGCTTATTTTGCATTCAAACCAATTTGCTGTTCTTGTTTTCATTTCTTTATTTATTTTCGTTCATTTTCTGTTTTGTTAGCTCATCGATAATCTCTGCGGCGATTTTTTGGCTTCTCGCGTCGTTGAGGTTTGACTTTCCTCCGAGGTCAATCTGCAACTGGCTGAGCTCATCGAGCGATTTCTGGCTGTGGCTGATATAGTCTTGTTGCGACTCGTCCATATTCTCGTTTGAGTACCATTTATTGATTATCTGCGCGGCCTTGGCCGAGTAAGCTCTTCTGAATTCCTCCTCTTTCATTTTCTGCTCCTCCATCCTTGCCTTCTGCTCTTCGGGTGTGAGGGTAACGGAGTCGCCAGTCACTATACCCATGTCGTTCAACGGGTCGTAGCCTTGTTCGATAGGTTCGTCGGTGGCAGACTTCGGTGCTCTCTGCACGAATTCCACTTCCGTCTCTTTCGGCACGAGGTCGGTATATACTGTCCATCCGATGAGTGCGAGGATGATGGCGGCGGCGAGTCCGAAGAGTATTTTAAACAATACGCCTTTGGTCTTTATCGCGCTTCTCATCTGGTCGATGTTCTGGTATCTCTTCTCCGGGTCGGCGGCGGTGGCTTTCTCAATCACCGTCTTGTATTTCAAGGGTATCGATGCCTGCGAGAAGAGGTAGTTGATGAACTTGCCGATGGAATAGATGTCGCTTCTTTGGTCGATGTCGCCTCCTTCTAGCACCTCCGGGGCCACGAAGTCGCTGAAGTCGCCATACATCATCTGCCTGTCTTGTATGTTGGCATAATACGAGCCGTTGGTGATTACCGCCACGCTGTTGTCGCCTTTCATCGCCATGACGTTCGACGGTGCGAAACACACATGGTAGATGTCTTGGCTGTGCAGTTGCTCGGCGAGGTCGAGGATTTGGCTCACTGTCCTGTCCACGAAATTGTTTTGAGCCACCACTGCCGGCGTCTCCGTGAGCAGGTTCTCGAAGCTGGTGAATGCTGAGGTTTTCAGTCGCAGACCTTTCACCTGGCCGTTTTGCGAGATGGCGCTAAAGGCCAGTTTTCCCTCAATTCCAAGATTAGCTGCCGCCTGCGCCTCATAGCCCAAGTCGCGGCTGAAGAGCGGGTTGTCAAGCAGTTTGGTATTGAGTATCAGCACATTGGCAAATTTCTTGTCAATCTGCTTCTTATACACGTTGCCTAAGGGTGTGCGGGCCACTTTCTGTGTCTGCGCGTCTCTCGACTCCACCAGTTGTTCGTAACTTATATCCATCGTCTCTAAAATTTATTTCAATCTTATACTTTTCTCACTGCAAGCGTTAGCTTGCCACCTCTTACTGCACGGCTCGCCGTGCCACCTCTCACTGCAAAGCGGAGCTTTGCCCCCTTTTTCGGGTGCAAAGATAGCAATTTTTTTTATATCTTGCAATTAATTCTCAACTTTTTTTAGTTTGCGGTACAACATCAGCAGATAAATGCCGCCTCTCACCGACAGTTCTGTCGCCATGGCAATCCACACACCTTTAAGTCCATACACGGGTGCGAGGGCGGCGGCGAGGGTGAGCCTTACTCCCCACATACACACGCCGTTCACTATCATCGGCCGTAGCGAGTCGCCCATTCCCACCATCACTCCGTATGCCACGATGCTGGCGGCGAACATCGGTTCTGCGAAGGCCTCGATTCTCAGCACTTGCGAGCCGAGGGCGACAATATCGTCAACAGGCGTCATCAGTCCAATCATCTGCGGCGCGAAGATATACATCAGCAGTCCCATCGCCGACATCACGAGCATTCCACCGAAAACGGTCATGTATCCGAAACTGCGGCAGAGGTCGCGCCTGCCGGCCCCCATACTTTGTCCCGTCAGGGTGGTGGCGGCATCTTGCATACCGTAGCCGGGCATATAGCAGAGGCTCTCGGCGGTTATCGAGAGCGAGTGGGCTGCCAACGCCACGGTGCCGAGAGGCGCGACGATGATAGTGCTCACGATTTGCGCGCCGCTCATCATAATGTGCTGCAGGGCTATCGGCACACCTATCTTCGCCGCGTTGCCGGCATATCCGCCTTTGAGCGAGAACCCTTCCCAACGGCCTCGCAGGGAGAGGTGCTTATTGCGCACGAGCAGACGGTAGAGTAGGGTGAGCGAGGTGATCACTGCCGCCACGAGGGTGCCGAGAGCCGCGCCTTTCACGCCCATGTCCAACTGGAAGATGAAGAGGTAGTTGAACACCACGTCGAGCACACACATTATTATATTCATCACGCTCGGCGTTTTCATGTCGCCGGCGCATTTCAACATCGAGGAACTCAGGTGGTCGATTTGCATAAACGGCAGCCAGAAACAGCAGATGAGGAAATATATCGACGCGTCGCCGATGACCTCCTCGTTACCGCCAAGCCATACCGGAACCAACTTGTAAACCGAGGCGGCGGCGACGGTGATGCAGAGTGCGAAGAGCATTGTGCAGAGCAGGGCCTGACGGAGAATCTGACGGGCGCGGACGAAGTCGTTGGCACCGATGGCATGCGCCACCTGCACGGAGAAACCCATCGCGGCGGCGGAGGTCATACCTCCCAAGAGCCACAGCGACGTCTCCACGAGACCTATTGACGCAGAGGCTTGCGCGCCGAGGTGGCCCACCATCGCCGCGTCGATGTAAAACATCAGTATCGATGACAACTGCGCCAGCATCGAAGGCAACGACAAACTCACGATAAGGCTCGCCTTATCGCCCCTCGTCAGCGTGCCGTGCTCACGAATGCGCCGCAGCAGTTCTTCACTTTGCTTCATTATTTAAAACTACTCTCTATATCAAACCAATCTTTTCTTTTTACTGCACGGCTTGCCGTGCCACCTCTCACTGCAAAATCGGAGATTTTGCCACCTCTCACTTTATCATCCGAAAAATATCCATCGGATGATAAGCGTCAGCACGACGGCATAGAAGCCCGCGAGCGCATCATCAAGCATGCACCCCCATCCTCCGTGAATATTTTTGTCCACCCACCGGCATCCCAGAGGCTTGGTGATGTCGATAATGCGAAACAGCACGAACCCCGTTGTCGCCAAGGCGAGCGTGCTTTCCGTCGTCGGGCAGTAGAGGGCGGCAGTAACGGCAATCCACGTGCCGAAAAACTCGTCGATAACCACTCCCCGGGGGTCTTCGCCCCAGTATTTCTCCATCACGTTATCCGTCCACACCCCGATAAAGAGCGATGCCACAATGAGCACCGCCGTGGCTATGGCGAGGGCGTCGGGAGAGAGCAAGAAATACAGGCCGGCCCATATCAGCAGACCCACGAAGCCCGCCAATGTGCCGGGTCCCCAGGGCCAGAAACCGATGCCGAAGCCTGTGGAAAGCAGCAGGTGCAACTTTGGCACCCCTTTCACAAATTTCTTATTGTTGTCGCTCATAATTTCTTCAGTTCTCATACTGCACGGCTTGCCGTGCCACCTTTTACTGCAAAATCTCCGATTTTGCCACCTCTCACTGCAAAGCGCAGCTTTGCCCCCTCTCACTGCATCAGCTTGCTGATGCCCCCTCTCACTGCAAGCGTCAGCTTGCCACGCAATTGAAGTGCAAAATTAGCTACTTTTGTTTGATTAATAAAATAATATGAGTTAAGAAATTAAAAAACGATATTTTTTATTGAATTTTTCTCTGAAAGTTGCTATATACATTTGTGCTAATCAGTGGTGATTCCAAATAAAAGCAGAGCCTATGGTTGGAATAAGAACCATTTAGAAGAAAAAATCGCCATTTTCAAAAAAAAACTTTTTAGCTCTGCCACTATTTGGCATATTAGAGGCATAATTTTGCACCGAAGTTCAGAAAAGAATCGAAGTTCAGAAAAGAATCGAAGCTCAGAAAAGAATCGAAGTTCAGAAAAATTAAAGTTCAGAAAATAATTAAATGTTCAAAGAATAATTAAAAAAGTTTTTATGGAAAATAAAAAAAATGTAAAGCAGTTTATCGCCAAGATGTCGAAAACTTTGTCGGCGAAGTCAACACCCTTGCAATGCCTTAAAATCCTTGCCGACAGGATGCGTGGCAAGCATTTGAAAAATATCGGCAGCATGAGTCAGATTATCGACGACCTGATGCAGAAGCTCTCGCTCACCTCGCAAGAGCAGGCCCTGGCATTCACCGCCGTCTTCGACCGCCATTGCGGAGGGCGTCCGTCAGACATCGAAGACATCGCCTCCTATTACGACTGCGAGCCGTTGGAGGCCATGCAACTCGCCCCGGCGCTCCGTGAGATGCTGTCGAAAGGATTGATGCAGGTGGTGAACAACGAGAACCGCATCACCCAAATGCGATTCGATATCGACGATGAGGTTACGGAATGCATTCTCGAGGGAAAAACGGTGAAACCCCGCACCTCCAAGATGAGAAAATTCAACCAATATGACCTCTGCATACAGGTGAGCTCGCTGATACACGACCGCGACATCCCCACAAAGTCGCTGATTTCACGCATGGAAAAATTAGAGAAGGAACACAGGTCGCTCGCACTCGTGAAAGGACTCAAAGCACTCAGACTCTCTGTTGCCGACCGCGCGCTGTTTTACGAGATTTCCCACGACCTGCTCACCAACGAGGACTGCGACACCGATATCGTGAGAACCCTCTCCGACATCTTCGACAACGTGCTTGAGCGCACCAAAACCCGGAGGATGCTTATCAACGGCAACCACCCGCTGATGAAGGCGGAGCTGATAGAGCAGGTGGGGGAGAATGAGATGCGGCTCTCCGACGACGGCAAGAAATTGCTCTTCGGAAAAGACGCCGCGGTGTATGGAGTGGCCACGGAAAAACTCGACCGCTACGCCTTCGTGGATAAAATCTTCAACATCATGAGAGACACATCGAAAGAAAGCAAAAGACGACAGTATCTGCTGCAGAGAAAAGTGGAGAAATTAGAGGACTATAACAAGCACCTCTCGTTCATCGGCAAACTCGTCGGCTTAGACGCTCTCTCACGCTTCGTCTTCTATATCACGGCATCGGCATTTACAGATGGCGGGAGCTACCGGCTCGACAACCTCGACAACATCTACGACAAGCACAAGGCCTTGATTGAAAAGAACAAGTTCAAGCAGGAGACGCATCCGCTGATGGAGAGGGGGCTGGTGGAACTCACCAACGACGGCTTCTTAAACAGCACTTCCATCGTCCTCACCGAGAAGGGCAAGGAGATTTTCCTTGAGGAAGACATCGACCTCTTCATCGACAAACCATCGTCGAAAGATATGATTCTTCACGACAAAGTGGCGGAGAAAAAGCTTTTCTTCGACGATGAACTGAGCGGCCAACTTCAGATGCTCGGAAAAAGTCTGGAGCCGGAAAATTACAATGCCCTCCGCCAGCGGCTCAAGGAAAAGAACATGCCGCAGGGCATCGCCGCGCTACTCTATGGCGAGCCGGGCACGGGAAAGACGGAGAGCGTGATACAAATGGCGAGGGCCACGGGGCGCGACATAATGCACGTGGATATCAGTCAGACGAAGTCGTGCTGGTTTGGCGAGAGCGAGAAAATCATCAAAGACGTGTTTAAGAAATACCGCCGACTCTGCCAGAAATCAGAGCTCACGCCGATACTGCTCTTCAACGAGGCCGACGCGGTGCTGTCGAGAAGGAAAGACGCGTCGTCGAGCAATGTGGCGCAAACGGAGAATGCCATTCAGAACATCATCCTCGAGGAGCTCGAAAACCTCGACGGCATCCTCATCGCCACCACCAACCTCGCCACGAATCTCGACCGTGCCTTCGACCGCCGCTTCCTCTTCAAGATTAAGTTCGGCAAGCCGGCTCTCACTGCCAAAAAGCTCATCTGGCAATACAAAATGCCGATGCTCACCCCCGCGCAGGCTCGCTCCCTCGCCACCACCTACGACTTCACCGGCGGTGAAATCGACAACATTGCCCGTAAAGCCACAATGAAAGAACTCCTCGAAGGCACCTCCATCACCCCCGCCACCCTCGACCAGTTCTGCAAGGAAGAGAGGCTGCAAAGCGCGCAAGGCCGAAAAATCGGCTTCTGAGGTTTCATAAAAAAGATAGGCCTTGGCAAATGCCAGGGCCTTATCTTAAATATTGGTTGGTTATTAGCTGTTTCCTTAAATTTTCTGCAAAGGTACACACTTTATTCCAATGTGTTTTGGTCCATTTTGGTGCAATTCAATTTAATAAGGTTATTTTAACATTTGTAGATAGTTATATCCTGTCGGGGTGAATGATTTCGCAAAGATAAGGGAAGGGAGGTATATAAAAATAAAATTTCAGAGATTTTTATTGAAAAAAGAGGAAAAACATTTGGATGTTAGAAATATTTTGTAACTTTGCAATCTGAAACATTAAAAATATCGGCAATATGAATTTCTTTCTTGAACAAAGCTTAGCATACGCACAACAGCGTTCGTATCTTGACGACCTTTATCATGTATATCCCACAATAAACAATAATATCAGGGATATAGACACTGAAATATGGAATGAAGTGGAGTATGCATACGACGCTAAAGATAAAGAAGGACTTATTCTGTCTCTTCTGAAATTAGATTTGTTTCCTATTAAGGACGCTTATGTAGGCTTCTTAAAACAGGATAAATCTTCCTTAAAAAGAAATCCCAAGACGGTGAACAGGCTTGCTGCCGACATTCTCAAAATGAATAAGAAAAAGCTATTTGAAAAATGCAGTGAGCCAAAGGAGTCAAACAGACAGCAAGGTCCGGCATTCCAAAGATTCTTGATAAATGAAGATATGGGGATAAAGAAAATGAATATTGCTGATTTCACGTCAAGCACAGAGGATGCAATATTAATAGCTTCGGATAAAGAAATGGACAACTTCGCCAGAAAGAATTTGTTCTACACCCACAACAAAAGGCCTGATTTCCTTGCGCGCATGAATGGCAAGTATATTTTAGGCGAGGCAAAATTCCTGACAAGCGACGGCGGACACCAAACGGGGCAGTTCGAAGATGCGATGGGAGTGCTCGACAGTAACGCGGGTGCCATAAAAGTGGCTATATTAGATGGTATTTTGTATCTGCCCTCTGATAAAAAGATGTATAAGGATATAACAGGACGGCATAGTGAATGTAATATTATGTCAGCCCTGTTGCTTAAAGATTTTTTATATACGGTTAAGTAAATGCTATGGATAAGAATCTGTTGATAAAGGCTGATAATATTGAAGGGCTGACATTTTTGTTGGAAAGTTGCGGATTGGAGGGCAAGGTGGATTTGATATATACAGACCCGCCCTTTGCGACGAATTGTAATTTCACTATCACCGACGGAAGAGCTTCTACAATCAGCAACTCTTCAAAGGGGGATATAGCATACACCGATAATATATTAGGAGCTGATTTCGTGGAGTATATACGACAAAGGCTCGTACTGATGAAAAGACTTCTTTCCGACAGAGGGTCAATATATCTGCACACAGATTATAAAATAGGTCATTACGTAAAAGTGATGATGGATGGCGTGTTTGGAATAGAGAATTTCCGCAACGACATATCAAGGATAAAATGCAATCCAAAGAATTTCAAACGTATCGGCTACGGGAATATAAAGGATATGATATTGTTTTACACTAAGTCTGACAACCCTATATGGAATGAGCCACGAGAGCCATATACCCAAAAAGACTTGGAGAAATTATTTCCGAAAAAAGACAGCAAAGGCCGTAGATATACCACAGTGCCCATACATGCTCCAGGAGAGACAATGAACCCCAAACCGTTCAAGGGGATGATGCCTCCTGCCGGAAGACATTGGCGCACTGATGTGGAAACGCTTGAAGAATGGGACAGGCGAGGTCTGATAGAATGGTCTGACAACGGCAACCCGAGAAAGATTGTTTATGCCGACGAGAAAGAGGGTAAGAGAGTGCAGGATATATGGGAGTACAAGGACCCTCAATATCCTATATACCCGACAGAGAAGAATATAGATTTTATTAAGATGATTATTAAGACATCATCAAACATCGGCAGCATAGTTCTCGACCCTTTCTGTGGCTCCGGCACCACCCTGGAGGCAGCGCAAAGTATGGAACGTCAATGGATTGGCATTGACAAATCTGACTTGGCGATAAAAACGATAAAGGAAAGAATGCATTTCGGAGAAAACAGTCTGTTCAACCAAGAGAAAGAATACATTGAATTGCATCCTTCTCTAAGATGTGTCGTGTAATGTGGTAATATCATCCAAAGGGTACCGCACGTATCACTCCAAAGGGTACCCTTTCACCGCTTAACCATAGACTGACTGATATTATAGAAGCCGCATATACGACAACTGGATTACACCCTGTTGTGTTAATTGACGATTATGACACCCCGGCACTCTATGCAGGTTGCAATGATAAAAAAGTAGAAGAGACATTGAGACGGATAGAGGGATTCCTAAACCCTCTTAAAGGGCAGTACTTGACATTTCTTTTTATTACTGGTACGACAAGGTACCCTGAATCGGCTTTACGTTCAGGTCTTAACTTGTCGCAAGAAACTTTCTCGCCCGAATATTCTGCCATTTGCGGAATCACAGAGGATGAGATGTTACAAGAAATAGGCGATGGAATACAAGAAATGGCGGATGCCAACGGGTGGACAAAGGACGAGTGCGTCGCCGAACTGAGAAACAACTATGGCGGATACCGATTCTCGCCTAAATCACCCGAAATCTATAATCCATACAGTCTGTTAAAGGCTTTGGAAAGTAAGAAAATCGGACAATATTGGGCATCGACAACCCCTGAGTATATCATCAAGTATATGAATAAATACCATATCAAACCACAGTCATTGGGTCGTCAGAGGTCATACAAATCAGTATTCTACCTGCCTTTGAATAGTATAAGGATTGCATTATCTGGCAAATCAAGAATAACACCGATACTGTACCAAAGCGGATATTTCACCATTAAAGAATACGATTCTGATAGAGACGAATACATCATCGACATTCCGAATAATGAGATTCGTGAAAACCTAAAAATCAAAGATTGGAAAGTGGTGGAATAGAAAGAACCTGTTATTCAACAAGCGTAATTGGCACTAAATACCGCCATTTTATCAAATAAAAGTTAAAAATGGACTATTAAGTGAAGATTTTTGATTTATTTTGGTTGACATAAAAATAAAATTAGTAATTTTGTCAACGAAATAAATTCTTACGCACTATGACAGATGTATTAAAAATTTTCGCACAACGTCTGAGACAGGCCAGGATATTGAAGAAAATGTCGATGGATCAACTTGTCTCAAAGATTGGTGGTCTGGTAACGAAACAGGCCATATCCAAGTATGAAGCGGCAAAGATGATGCCTAACAGTACCGTCTTAGTCGCTTTGGCAATCGCATTGGATGTCGATGTGGACTATTTCTTCCGTCCCTTTACTTTCGACCTCGACAACTTTCAAGTCTCGTTCAGAAAGAAGTCTGACACCAGTGCCAAGGACATCGCTGCGCTGAAAGTATGCATTCAGGACGAAGTGGAACGATATTTAGAAGTGGAGGAAATTCTTGGAAAGGAAAAATCGAATATTACTCCCTATGAGGGTGATACGTTGACCTCTGCCAATCAAATGCGTGAATTGGCTTTGGCAGTAAGAGACCAATGGCAGTTAGGTCGAGATGCAATAGGCAACGTGCAAGATGTTCTGGAAGCTCACGGCATAAAGGTTATATGCGTTGATGCGCCTAAAGGTTTTGATGGAGTGAGTGGAGTCGTGAACGACAAATACTTTATAGTGGTGATTAACCGAAGCCAGGAACACGTGGAGCGGCGTCGTTTCACCGCCTTACACGAATTGGGGCATTTGCTGTTCAATCATCGGTTCTCTGAGAATCTTACCGTCCGCGAGAAAGAGAACCTTTGTAATGTCTTTGCAAGTGAGATGCTATTGCCCTCATCTGCATTACAGTCAATCTTCAAGCCCGGCGAGAAAATATCCACCTCGGAATTGAGACAACTGCAGGTTGTTTATGGTATCTCCATTGATGCCATTATGCATAAACTGAAAGAAATCGGCATCATAAGCGAGAGCAAGTACAAGAGTTATTGTATCCGCAAGAATCAGGATGAGTCGCTAAAGAAATTTGTGGAGGAAAGCCGATACAAGGAAGAACTCTCCACTAAGTTCGAGACAATGGTGTATGCCGCTGCCGCCAAGGATTTAATCAGCACCTCAAAGGCCGCGAATCTCCTCCATTCGACAGTCAGCAATATTCGTAAACATCTTAATGTAGTTTGATGGAACAGATTGTAATAAACGATACCAACGTATTCATCGACCTGTATAGTGTCGGATTGCTGGAGGAATTCTTCTCACTTCCATGGGAGATTTATACTACAGAACTCGTGATGCTTGAACTCTTGAGGGAAGGACAAAACAAGGCCGTGGATCATTATAGGGACATCGGCAGATTGCATATCCCAACGCTTTATGCGAAAGATATGCATACTATTGTAGAGATGCATATACATTTTCAAGGCAAGACGAATGTGTCTGTAGCTGACTGCTCTGTTTGGTATTACGCAAAGCAGAATAACTATATTATATTGACTGGAGACCGTAAACTTAGAAAGGCTTCAGTCTTGGATGGCGTAGAGGTTCACGGAATACTCTATGTATTCGACAAGCTTGTGGAAACAAGGATTATTTCACCAGCAGATGCTATACAAAAACTCACATTATTGCATCGTATTAACCCAAGGCTTCCCAATGACGCAATTGAGGAAAGGCTTAATAAATGGAGAGAACAAATATCATCGCAATCTCTCTAAATCCTTGATATAGATGTAAAATCGCATAAAACATTCAAAAAAGTTGGAGGTTTAAGAAAAAAACATTATCTTTGCCGCAAAATTGAAGATTATGGAAAAGAAATATCCTGTCGGGGTGAATGATTTCGCAAAGATAAGAGAAGAAGGATTCTTGTATATCGACAAGACGGCGGCGGTTTATGATTTGGCAAATAATAATTACAGCCCGTTACTCTGCCGTCCCCGCGGCTTTGGCAAGTCTCTGCTCATATCTACCTTGGAATGCTATTTCCAGGGCAGAAAGGAATTGTTTGAAGGGTTGGAAATCGAATTGCTTGAAAAGGAGTGGAAACATTATCCGGTGATTCGGATTAATATGGGCGAGGTGAAAACGGCCAAAATTACCGAAATGAAAGAGCAAATAGGTAATCAGCTGCAGAAATATGAGGAGATTTATGAAATCAAAAAAATTTACTCTCTGTTAAGTATAAGACTTACCCATATTATAGAGACTGCATATACGGCAACAGGATTACACCCTGTTGTGTTAATTGATGATTATGATACCCCGGCGCTCTATGCAGCGGGCGATGAGGACAAAGCCGAGGAGGTAATGACGTGTATAGAAAGTTTTCTTACTCCTCTTAAAGGAGAGTACTTGAAGTTCCTTTTTATCACGGGTATTACAAGATATCCTGAATCGACTTTACGTTCCGGTCTTAACTTGTCGCACAAAACTTTATCACCCAAATATTCTGCCATTTGCGGAATCACAGAGGATGAGATGTTACAAGAATTTAGCGACGGAATACAAGAAATTGCGGATGCCAACGGATGGACAAAGGACGAGTGTGTCACTGAACTTAGAAATAACTACGGAGGATATCATTTTTCGCATAATTCTCCCGAAATCTATAATCCCTACAGTCTGTTAAGAGCTTTGGAAAGTAAGAAAATCGGACAATACTGGGCATCGACAACTCCTAAGTATATCATAGAAACAATAAAAGAATTTGGCAAAGATATATGCTCCATTGGCGAGATACCATCATCCGAATATTGGCTATACAATCAATATGTCGACAGCAGCACAATTCCATTGCTGTTCCAAAGTGGCTATTTCAGCATTAAAAGCTCCAGGGAAGATATATACGGAGATACATTCATAATAGATATTCCCAACAAAGAGGTGGGCGATAATTTAAAGGAAATTATGAAGCTAATTTAGAGTTTATAATCCAATTCTCACTTTATAATTAGTCAAGTGGCGTAATTTCGCGTTCGTTTACTATTTCTCGGATTTTCGAGATGACATCTGCTATTTTCTCTCCGTCTTCATTATCCCAAACGCCTATAAGGCTTTTCAAGCGGTCAAGTTTTATTTGGGCATCTGATTTTTGTTCTAAGTATTCTGCCTTCTCCTCTTTCCAGTCTTTTGTTTGATTTTTAGCAAATGCACCACCAAGAGACTCTATTTCAGCGAGAGCCTTCTTGTCAATTTTGTATGTTTTCTTAGTCTGTTTCATTCGACGAATCTCTTTTGTTTTGAGGTATTGGTTAATCAGATACTGATAATACAGCAAACACGTTGCGGTTAGGTATTACAAGTTTCAGCCTTTCGCCTCTGATACCTCCAATGGTGAGCATACCATAGTAGTACAGCAGCGATGGGAATATCTCCGGTTTCACCACTGCCTCTGCCGGGAATGAAGAGCTTAGACGAGTGTAGATATAGCCTTGTTCTACAATCTTTCGTATCGTTTCCCCTCGGTTACCGTCCCATCGGTCGAGACCGATTAGCCGCTTCATTTTTTCATAGTCGGTTTTCGTATTACTGTCTAACATTTCTATTGGAGACTTTCCTGTTTTTATCAATGTGCGAAGATAAGACAAAACCATGTCAGAATTAAATATCATAGGATCCTCACCATACTTGTCTGGTGAAAAACAATAGTTGTCGTACCAAGGTTTTATTTCCTCTATGATATCTTCAACATTTCTTTTTATTACTCCTTGGCTCTGATAATACCTAATCATCTTTTCAACATCATTTTGCGAGAATCCGAGTGCCATATTAAAATCGGGGTCGGCAGTGATATTAGTGTAGTTGTTTGCACCGCTCGAGAGGTCGTCGAGAGTGATTGGCGACACGCCCATAAGCAGAGAGCGTGTGACTTTCGACTTGCATACTTTCATAAAGTCACGGTAAAAGCCAGTGCCATGGGTTATGGCGCCATAATCTTCGTTGCCTCTGCTTGTAAGGATGCTATTGGTGAAATTGTCGTACTCGTCGATGATAACAAACAGTTGGTGTCCTGCCTCTTTGGCCGCTCCTCCTATAATGCTTAATTTTTCGGAGGCATATTTTTCCTCTAATACGTTATTTATTATGCGCTGGTTGTAATATTCAGAATATTTCTCAATGAAATCATCTATTTCATGGCCGCAATGACCGTTAAATCTTTCCTTTACGTCGCTGAAATCGCCTCCTACGGACGAGAAATCCAAGAACAATATTTGATATTGTCCTTTTCCCGGAGTGGGGTTGTTGTAAATCCAGGTATCCTTGAACTCCTGCTCAAATAAGTCTTGTGCCTTAATATCGTAGTAGTCTCGGAGCATAGAAACAAAGAGGCTCTTCCCGAAACGGCGCGGACGGGTGAAGAAGAGAAAATTCCCCGACTCTTCCAACGTCTTTATATATTTCGTCTTATCCACGAAATAAAAATTCTGTTTGCGCAAATCCCTGTAATCGCTAATCCCTAAGGGAAGCCTTTTCATATCCTGTTCCGTTGCCATAATCTTCAATTTTGCGGCAAAGATAATGTTTTTTTCTTAAACCTCCAACTTTTTTTACTGTTTTATACGATTTTTAGCCAATATCAAGGATTCAGAGAGTGAGGTAGTTACTCCGCCACTTTCCAATCTTTGATATTTCTGGTTCTTGTGGAGAAGTTTACGCCCACTTTCTTCACAGGCTTCGTATCTAATGCGAACTTGTCGCCATAGCTTTTCAGGTCGATTTGTTCGATAGCCATATCTGCCGATTTGTTGAGCTTTATCTCGATGAGGTAGATGTATTTGGGCGACTCCACAACTGCATCCACGCGACCTTGGGCGGTGCGGGCTTCCACCTGCACGTCCTTGCTCATAAGACTGAAAATCACATAGAGCAGCGACTGATAATGACCCTCGCAGTCTTTTACAGAAGTATAAGGCACAGTGCCGAGGTATGTTTGCAAGAGTTTCATAACCTTGTCGAAGTCATCGACATCGAGTGCCTTGCGCATATTATTAACCAAGGCTAATGCAGCAGGCTCATCTCCTGCTCCGAGATATGAAATCATATTCTTCATCAAGCCCTCTCTAATTTCATTATTCGGTATGTCGAGGGTATATTCCTCTCCATCGGAATCGCTGTATCCTTTAATAGTGAGATATCCGC